>Ga0308158_10000775_pt1 | contig 43107 bp, 45 predicted proteins | sample PhyBR2_FD_201038 | JGI IMG/M metagenome (GOLD analysis project Ga0308158, IMG submission 201038) | Phyllosphere microbial communities from UC Gill Tract Community Farm, Albany, California, United States - DLSLB.R2 | ecosystem: Host-associated > Plants > Phyllosphere > Unclassified | place: USA... | reverse complement strand
GCGTCCGATCAGTGGAATCATGGCCTCGGCGAGCTCTTCGCGCCCGCTCCATTCTTGCTGGGCAACGACAGACTGCTGGGTCACAGAAAATCCTTCCAATTCAGCCGACTCGCAGATCCATAAAGTCGGTTGGCACCGTGGGAAGCACCATTGCTTTTGCGGTGGTACGAGGTCTACAGGATCATCCTCGCAAGTACTAAGTACGCCTTCCATTCTAAACGGCGCAGAAAAATTCAGGGCACGAGTCACTGTGAAACTTCTCACCAGAAAGGCTGGAGGGGATGAATGGGATGGCCGATACGCCGGGTTTTGTCGCGCCGAAGCGGGACGGTCATCTATCTACGACTGCCGTTGCCGGCAGCCTCTAGCGGTCCACCCGACTGCATGGGGCGAACAGCCCTCATAACGCAGTCTGTCTGACCTTGCTCCGAGTGGGGTTTACCGAGCCATTCCGGTCACCCGGAACGCTGGTGGTCTCTTACACCACCGTTTCACCCTTACCAGGAAGCCTGGCGGTCTATTTTCTGTGGCACTAGCCTGCGGGTTGCCCCGAGTGGGCGTTACCCACCACCCTGTTCTGTGGAGCCCGGACGTTCCTCGGGGCAATAACTTGCCACGCGACCGTCTAGCCATCCCATTCGTTAACCATTCTAGCCCCGGCAGTTCGCCCCAGCTAACAGCAGCTGCGAGCCCTTCGACACAGGCGAAGCCAAATGCCGCCTGGCCAAAGGGTCAGGTCGTGCCCTTATTCATCAACCGGGAATCCTCGCTGTCCTCGGATAAGCTGGAAGGCGTGCTTATTTTGTTGCCACCTTCAGAAGGTAAAACCGCTCATGCTGAAGGTTCCCCGTTCGACCTTGCCGACCTCTCGTTTCCTGAACTGAGCGATGATCGCCATCAAGTGCTCGGAGCCTTGGCAGAGGTCTCTGGCCGGGCGGATGCCATGGACGTCTTGGGTGTTGGCGCTTCCTTGGCGAACGAAGTCGCCCGCAATATCAATTTGCACATAGAACCAGCCGCTAAGGCCCACGACATTTATTCCGGCGTGCTCTTTGAAGCGCTGGGCTATTCGACGCTCAGCCCTGAAGCTCAACGGCGCGCTGATCAGAGCATCGTCGTGATTTCCGCGCTATGGGGTGCGGTGCGCTTTGCCGACCGCATTCCCCCATATCGGCTGTCCATGTCCGTGAAATTGGAGCCCCTGGGCAAGCTCGCCAGCTGGTGGAAAAAGCGGCTCGCCGCGATTCTGGATGAAGCCGCTGCAGACCAGCTGGTCATTGATGCCCGCTCCAGCACTTATGCCGCAGCCTACAAGCCAAGTAACGGAAACAGCGTTGCGATCAATGTTTTCCAGTTGCGCAACGGCTTGCCGAAAGTCGTTTCCCATTTTGCCAAGCACACCCGCGGCGAAGTTGCCCGGTTCCTGGTTCAGCAAGAGACCGAGCCGGCGACTGCCGATGAGCTGGTCCAGCTGATCAGATCCAGGTGGGAGGCGTCCCTCGTTGAGGACAAGAAGGGACGAGCGCTGAACATCTTGCTGCCCGAGGACCACCAATTCACCACCGCCAAATAGCCCAGCAGACTCTGGCCGTTTCCGGGAGATTCCGCTAGGCCTTCTAGTTTTCCCCTGGGGCCGGTGCTGCGACTAGTTCCACTTCGAAGCCGGCTTGATCCTCTAAATAGGCCGCGTAGTGATCGGGGCCGCCGGCATGCGGATGCTTATCCGCAAACATCATGGTGAATCCATGGTTCAGGGCATCAGATGCAACGGTTTCAACCAGTTGTGCGCTCGGCAGGCTAAAAGCCAAGTGGTTCAACCCCGGCAAGCGCCGATCATGAAGTTCATGCAGGACATCCGGCCCTGATTCCAAAACGATGTAATGGCTGCCGTGCTGATAGCTTATGCCGTTGTCCCATTGTGATTGGATGCGATAGCCAAGTCGCGTCAGCAGCCAGCCCAGCGATGCCGTACTAGTTGCTAAATCGTCGACCCAGATTTCCAAATGATGCAGCATGTCCCTGCCCAACCAAGTAGTCCGTCTAGTGGCTAATGATGCCACGGCATTAGTGCTGCGACCGATACAACCAATCGATCGCTATCGCCGGGCAGTCAACCAGGGGTTGATCCGCCGATGCCTTGGCGTCTAGCACGCAATGCCGGTCAGTCAAACCAGGCTAATCGTTCTCATGCTTTGAACGATGCGAGTATTCGAAGTCTTCCGCCTGTGATTCACTGTCAAAAATGGTACTTACCGCTCCGCATTCCGGGCAGAAGCCCTGAAATCCTCCCATAGCAGCACGCCCAAAATCGGATCCTGCCTCGTTCAATTTTCCCCCATAGAAAGTCAATCGTAGGCTTCCAGCTAATCACAAGGTTTCGACGGTTTACGCATCAATATTCAAATCGTTGCAGAAAGGTTATAGAAGCTATGACTTTCAAGTAATGAACTGGGATCCCTTAACCGCGAACCCATCGAGCGCAAAGAAACCCTCCCGGAAGTGAATCCAGGAGGGTATCCAGAAGCATTGCTCGCGGCGATCTCAAGCCGTTGCTCATGAGGAGCAGCCAGAGAATCAAGTTGTCCGCTTTTATGCCCAGCTATGGAGTCAGGACAAAGTCCCATGACTTCGTTTCAGTAGGATATATAACATGACCAAGGCAATCATTTACACGCGGCAATCCAAGCATAGGGATGAATCAATCACCCACGAGCTACAGGAGCAAGCTTGCAGAGCTTACGCAGCCCAAAAGGGTTACGACGTTATAGAGCTTCTGAACGAAAAGGGCGTTTCAGGCAAGACCATTGCCAAACGTAAAGAGTTTCAATCTGCCGTAAAGCTAATTGAAGACGGCAAGGCAGAAGTCCTATTGATCTGGCGTTGGTCACGCTTCGCCCGTAATACGTTGGATGGATTGATCACCCTCAAGACGATTGAAGAGGAAGCCGGGGGCAGTGTCGAATGTGCCACCGAGCAGATCGACCGCTCCGCAATGGGCAAGTTCTCGCTAACGATGATGCTAGGCGTAGCCGAGATGGAAAGCTCCATCAAGGGCGAACAGTGGAAAGAATCGCTAGAGTACCGACTAGCCCAAGGACTCCCACCAAGTGGAAGGGATTACTGGGGATACAACAAGGTAAACGTTCGAACCAAGAACGGCATGATGAAGCACACGGGCTATGAAGTAATCCCGGAGACCGCCGAGATTATCCGCTCCGCAATGCAGAGAGTAGTAGATGGGCACTCACTGAGAAACACCGCCCAATGGCTCAATGAGCAAGGCCACCGAACTGACCGAGGCGATTTTTTCCAAGGTTCTCCACTCTCCCAGAAACTCCGAAATCCGTTCATCCGAGGGAAGATCAGTTGGAAGGGGCAGGAATTCGAAGGAGCGCACGAGGCCATAGTCACTGACGCTCTTTACCGTAAATTCTTGGATGCAATCAAAGGCAACAAGAAACTAATTCGAGGCACTACGCCGCGTAGCCGGTTGATCGGTCTTATTGAGTGTGAAGATTGTGGGAACGTTTATTCATACGTTCTAGGCAAGACCGCTAACACGACATATAACAAGAAATCGCGCTTTCGTTGCTCCACACGAGCAAACAAGGGAATCGATGCATGTTCGATGCCTTCAGTCACTACAGAAGAGGCTGAAAACGCCATTGATTGGTGGCTCCCCCGCCATTGGGAAGATACCCAGAAGGCTGTTCCCCAACAGTCATCACTCACTGACCAAATCGAAGATAAGGAAACCGAGCTAGAAGCGCTTCAGGAGAAGATTACTCAGACCCTTCTCACTGGCTCTCAGGCTGGCCTGTCACAGGATCAAATGGCCGGGGCACTGTCGAACATTAATACGGATATCCAAGTCCTTAGACAGGAGCTGGACACGCTCAGAAGTCAGGTTCAGATTCAGGGTAAACCATGGTGGGATATCGAAGATGTCCTTCAGGGTGACGATATCCTCAAGGCTAAAACGATGCTGAAGAAGATCATCCGGAAAATCGTAATCAATCGAGACACCCTAACGATTCATCCGGTGATTGGCGAGCCGTGGATCTGGTACCTAGGCAAAGGCCCGAACCCAAACATGCACTTCCCCGCCGAACACATTGGCAATATACCGCTAGACAAGATCGGCCAATAAATAAGAACAGACCCCTCCGGGGGTCTGTTCTTGTTTTATGTGTGTGTGTGGATAACTCATATCAAACGATATGGGAAGGGGTTATATTCATACGCCCCCTACCCAATTCTGACTAGGCATTTTTAGATATAATGGTAGTTACTCCCGAGTGGGTTTGACTGAATTAAATACTTGTGGATAAGCTGACTCCACCCGCCCAATCCGGGCACCACTTACCGAAAGGAAACACGTGCAGATTGCACCCCGTACCGCCTCCGAGATCCGGGCAGAGCTGGAACCGCTCGGAGCTGAGCTTCTGTCATTGCTCAATGCCCTCGACCGAGCCGAGAGCTACGCACCTGAAGACCGAGACCTAGTAGCACTTGGCATGGAAGCGCGGCTCCAAGAGATTACCGAAGCCATGGCACGCTTGAAAGCCGAGCACGTGGAAAGCATTGTGATCAAAACCGAAATCCCGGATGACATCAGCTCCCTAGTGGCCGGGGAATAAATCCCGCCACCCCGTTTAAATTACTTGGTATTGATACTTGCATTAGGTCTATCAAACCAGTACCATGCACACCCCTTCAAAAACTGTGCTATAATATTCATGTGGCAATTCCTCTGATGCGCTGAACCTGAGCTACTCCTTATCTTCTGGTTATTCGATCTCGGTTCCTATTTTCCCAGAGTGTCATTTCTCCTCTTTGTGCTGGGGATGCCCTTATTAACTTAAGGGCATCCCCGTATCGGAGGAAATAAACATTTCACTGACCCGACCACGGGTCTATCTTTAGAGCCTTCATACTCTATAAAACCCAATAACCGAAAAGGATTTAACCATGAAATATGAGTATCGAGGACGTTACGAGCGTTCCGACTTGCAAAAGACTCGCCTAGCAATTCCCTACGCCGAAGCACGCGTGGACAAGTACAAGCGACTACTTGCAGAAGAGACAGACAAGCTCCGTGCACTGTACAGAAAGCAAGACGAGCTGGAGAGGGGCACAGTCTAATGATGCTCTTGTTCTACGTGGCCGGGGCACTCGCCTTACCTACAGCCCTTCGCATCGCACGCATCCGCGATATGAAAAAGCTCATCGAAAGAGCTAACGCAAAGTAAACCCCAAGAATCTGTAGCGCAAAACCTGTAAAGGACATTTCACAGATGACCAAATTCAACTATCTGGGCGGTGATCCGCCCCCGTAAGCACAGGAGTATTTTCTTGAACAAAATTGATCACCTATTCAAAACAATCTCAGATGATCTGGCCTTGCAGGTCGGCGACGATCTGGACGTGAGCACGCACCGCCGAAAGTCTGATTTCACCCTGTCCGAGGCCGAGGCGCTGGATAGCCTCCCACGTACTGATATGACCGCCGCTAAAGCTCTTAGGCTGGCCTACGGTGCACACGTATCATTCATCGAACCGGAAAACACTTGGTATTGCTGGAATGGCCGAGTACATGAGCCTATCGGCTCGGATGCAATAGCTCACCGAATGGTTTCCGAGCTTTGGGAAGATCTCAGCCGCAATATCAAGACCATTGAAACCCAATGGAAAAACAGCGGAATCCCAGCCGACAAGATCAAAGAGTTTCGCACACTCTGGACTAAGCACCGTGCCTACCGTGATCGCCTGGCCTCCAGTGCTGGACAGTCTAGCCTTATCCAGATGCTGAAAATGACTCTGAAGCGCGACGACGATTATTTCCTAGATGATCGCCGCTGGTTTGTCGTTCGCAACGGTGTCTTTGACATGGAAGCGGTCAGGCAGAACCGAACTTTTGAACTTCTCCCCCATGACTCAACGCGCCCGGTCTACCGTATGTTTGACGTGGACGATGCACCCGGCGCAACAGCTCCAGCCCTTCAGAAGTTCCTCAGTGAATCCATTGAAGATGACACTCAGGCCAGATTCCTAAGTAAAGCAATCTCGCTGGCACTACTCGGAGCACCGCACAAGACTAAGACCGTTGTTTCCATCCAAGGTAAAACCAATTCCGGAAAATCTATGATCCTAGATTGCTTGGATCGTCTCAGCGGTGACACCGGCCTATTTGCCGCTCCTAGCGAATCGGCAATCACTCAGCACGGCAGGAACAAGGAACACGCCCGTTATCCTATGCGCAATGCCCGAGTGATCGCGTTCTCCGAGGTACGGCAGAAGCTGGATCAAACTTTCATCCTGAAGTATTCAGGCGGAGATCCGTTCGCAGTAGAAGAAAAGTACATTGCAGGTTCGACAGTGAAGCCGCAGGGAATCATTTTCGTGGCGAACAATACGCCTTTGGAAGTCAACAAGTCCGATGAAGCAATGCTGAAGAGAATTGCAACGATCAATTTTCCTTACACCTTCTCCAAAGTTGATCCAGATCATTATGAAGATGAAACCTTAGGAGACAGAATCGTTTCCGAGAGTTCAGGCTTTCTTGAGTGGCTGAAAGCAAGCTACCTAGCATTCCTAGATGAAGGTCTGGACAGGTCAGAATCTATGGAGAAGACGATCCGAGAAGAGGCCGAGGAATCGGACATCGTCAATGAATACCTACAGGTAAGAACTATCACCGGACTCTACCGATACGAACTGGATAAGGCCGCTATCCAGTCCGTGATGTTCACTGACTTCTACAGAAATTTTGTCGAGTATTGCCGAGAGCAAGGATTCCAGCAGGGCGCATTCCCGTCAAAGCGTGAGGTCAAAAACGCCCTTTTGGCTCAAGGTTTCGAACTGACCAAGGCCTCTGTACTTCGTGTTAAGGGTCTGATTCTCAATTCTGAGATCAAATATCTCCCTTAAATCAGGCTTCCACCCTACACCTTCCCCAAAATCGGATACTCAAAAACCGCTAGAATTCAAGGTTTTTGAGTATCTGTAGAGTAATAGGGTACTTAGGGAACTTTTATATATAAGTATATAGAAGAAGAAGAATAGTTAGTATATGTATATATATGAGGATCTTGTGTGTTTGGGCAATTCCCTAAAACCCTAAGCTCCCAGAACACAGAAAAAGTGACATACGACTCAGCGACGCTCCTATAACTACTAGCGCAAGGAGCGCATTATGGAACATCTGGAAAACAAGACCGTGTCAGGAATTACCATCGAGCCGGTCTATCACCTCAACTGGTACGGGAACTACTCCAGCGGCGAATATTCAGCGGTGGAATTTTCCCACTTCACGGATGACACTTGCCGAGATCTGAAGGAATTGGCAGACAGCATTTACAGGCTACCTCCGATTCCATGGGAGGCCACTCCAGAAGAATTGGAAAGCTACGAACTGGCGACAGTTACCTACAATGCACTTCAGCGAGTAATCGAGTCCCGTCAAGCATTGTTATCCCGCTTATATCCCCGCGACTGAGATAATAGATAAGGAAAGGATCAACATGGAATATCTACCGCTACTCCAAACTCTTGATCCTTGGATGATCCTTGTTTTGGCGCTGGGCTATCTCGGTTACAAAGCGTGGAAAAACTGGCTGGATAGACGCAAGTGTCCAGAGGATCAAGAGCAAGACTCCGAGGGGCTGGGCGAATAATCGTTCAGCCCTTTGGGCTATCTACGAATGGAATCACATGCAGAAACTAGAATGGCCGCTCTACAACCTCAGAGCGCCGATTACACAGCCTTACGGAGCCAATCCGAGGGTTTACTCACGCTTTGGCTTAGAAGCGCATAACGGCATCGATCTCGGTTGTATCTCTGGGACGGCGGTCTTGTCATCAGCTCCCGGAAAAATCGTGTTTGCAGGGGACGGCGTTGGCTCTCCGATCATGGGGGCATCCGCTGGGCTATGCGTACTGATCGAGCATGATGGAGTGCTGACCGAGTACGCGCACCTGTCCAAGATCTACGTTGCAGAGGGGCAAGAGGTTGGACGCGAGATAATCGCCCTCTCAGGAGCTACCGGGGCGATCTCAGGCGATCATCTCCACTGGGGAGCACTAGAACTACCCCTAGCCCTTGGCAACGGCTATATGGGGCGCACAGACCCTACCCCTTACCTAGCCGGGGAGGTGACTGGGGATGAGCTGGAACTCCACGATATCGAAGAAGCTTAGGCCTATGGTCATTGCCCAATGGGGAATGCACTGTCATCTGTGCAACAGGAGCATTGAAAGCACAGATGAATACTCTATTGATCACGTTGTGCCACGTTCACAAGGTGGAACGAATGAGCTAAGCAATCTCAGGTCAAGTCATCGAGCTTGCAACTATGCGAGACAAGATCGAAGCATCGAAGAATATCAATCACTGAACACTGATCACGTGGATTGGTTCCTGTCTCTGTCCGCTTAGGTTGACGAGGTGGGATGTTTTTAGAACGAACCGAAGCGCAGATCATCCCGCGCCCCTAGAGTCGTTTTTCTCGAATAAAATTCGAGAGTTCGCATTATCCACAATGCAAGCGTTCGAAAAACCGTGTTAAAATAGAAGTATGAACTTACTACTATTTCGAGGCATCACATGGCATCTAACCCCCTACTCACAGGAATAAACAAAACACTCCGCATTCTCAAGCAACAGGAGCTGTTAGAAGATAGGCACGCCGGTTACGTGGCGCTGGTCAAACAGCTAGCCAATGATTACCAGCAAGCCACTACGAGCACGCAACAGGCCGCCCTCTCCAAGGAAATCAGGGAGTGCCTAAAGGCCTTGCCGACTCCCCCAGAACCGGCAGAAGCTCCAGTAGCTACAGATGAATCCCAAGACGCTTGGGAGGCTATCGCCGGTGGATGAATGGGCACTAGGTAGTGCCCAACCTAAATACGCAACACAGCAGGGTCCAGAGTTACCCAACGAGCTTGGATCAGTCGAAGCTCTAGCCAAGGTTCTGAGAACTGAACTTCTCCCATGGCAACGCCTTTTCGTGGCAGTCGCAACACAGTATTATCCCGATACCGGAGCTTACCGATATCCATTCGTAGGCTTGACCGTTCCCCGCAGAGCTGGCAAGACCACAGTTATTGGATTGATCCAATTAGCCCGATGCATCCGCAAACCTCAGCGCCGCTCATGGCTCACAGCTCAGTCTGGCAAGGATGCCAAAGAACGCATTTTCGATCAGGCCGATAAGGTTCTAGCTTCCCCACTTGGAAGCAAGGTCAAAGTCCGCAGAGCGGCAGAATCACCACGTATCGAGCTACCCAATGGAAGCCGTTACCAGTCCTTCCCGCCAACTCCGGAAAGCCTCCACGGTTACAACGTGTTCGACGTGGCAGCGGATGAGATTTTCAGCTTCACCGAGGATCAGGGCAACCTCCTACTTGGCGCACTGACTCCAGCAATGTCTACCGTGGTTGACCGCCAATTTTTCTGGCTCAGCACCATGGGCACCTCGGAATCCATTTGGATGAATGAGCAGGTTCGCAAGGGTAGAGAATCGGTGAACGATCCAGATTCACCTATGGCCTATTTTGAATGGTCAATGGAAGACGGGTTAGACCCCAACGATGATCAATCGTTTAGTTTCCATCCCGGCCTACAGGGTGGACTAATCCAGATCTCGGACATCCAACAGGCACGAGAAACACTTAGTCCAGGCGAATTCATTCGAGCCTATGCGAACGTGATTACAGCTAATGAGAATCCCCTGTTTGACTGGGAGAAGTTCGCCAAGGCCACAGCTCAGCAGAGCAAGCCTGAACGCCGAGAAATCGCCATTGGCTGGGAAGTGAATGCAGACCGTTCTAGGGGCGCTATCGTCGCCGCATGGAGGGATCAGGGCAAGGTCTCACTGAAGCTATTACGCAACGGTTCTAATCCTTCTAGCTGGCTCTCAGAAGCTCTGGTAGAAATCAACGATGCAACGCCGCTGGCACTAGGCGCTGACCGTTACCCGCAGAATCTGGCCATGCTCCGTGAAGTGGAAGAGCTGGACACTGAATTCTCAGAAGACAATCACCTTCTAACACCTGAACAGGCAAAGACCGGTGCAACCCTGCTGAAGAACTACATCGAGGATTCCAAGCTCCAGCACAATGGGCACGACGCTCTGACAAACGCAGTACGCACGGCAGTAAGCAGACGCATGGGTGAGGGCTGGGTACTTTCTCACAACTCGGAACCCGAAGTGTTGGCGGCAATGACAGCTATTCAGCTACTTCACGAGAACCGACCTCAGGCCAAACCAATGAGCGTGATTTTATGAGCAAGACAATTATCACCGTGGACGTTTCCGACGTTTCAATTCTTTGGATATGTTCAAATTGTAATATCCGAGTTATCGACTTTATTGAGAATCGAGATAACGCAATAAAGAATCTAAGACAACACAGAGATGAAATCCACGGTGGCGCAAACACTTATCGAATGGTTTCCACAACTGGGAACCCAAATAATTACAGACTTAAGGTCGGATAATCTATGGTATAATTATTACTGGAATAATTCACCTTATCTTTAGTTTAATCAGCCCCGCTGGGCAGTCTCAGCGGGGTATTCCATTTAACAACTTCAAAGGCAACTCATGGGCATTTTCAACCTATGGGGAGCGCCGAAAAACTCAGCATTACTGGCAACGCTGGAAGATGATTCCCCACTAGTTGCCGAGCAATATCTCAGCCCATGGTCTGACAGTTCACATCTAGAACAAATCACATGGGAAGCGCTATATCCGAACACATCAGCGGATAACGCACCGCTAACACGTTCAAGCGCAATGCAGATTGCCAGTGTTGCCAAGGCTACGCAAATTTTGAAATCAATCATTGCCAGACAGCCACTTATTGCAACTGACAAAACAGGCACTCCCCTAAAAACACAACCTACGTTTCTCAAGCAGATCACGCAGGGTACACCGAACTACATCCTTCTATCAGCCGTCATCGATGATCTGGTTTTCTACGGCAGGTCATACCTGCTGATCACTGACCGCGACAAACGCGGCTATCCGCTTCATTGCCGATTCATCCCAAAGGATGCACAGGAGCACAACGAAGACGGCCAACTAATCAAGGCTTTCGAAAAGCCAGTGAAGCCACAGGATTACATCCGAGTAGATGCCAATCACTCAGGCATCCTCAGCTATGGCCGCGAGGTTTTGCGCGAGGCGCAGGACTTGGAACGTGCCGCACGCGAGGCAAGCCTTAACCCGATTCCGTCGCTGATTCTCAAGAATCAAAAGGGCGAACTGAGCACCGGAGAAGTTCAGGAACTCCTAGTCTCTTGGAACGCCGCACGACGCAAACGCGGTGGCTCCGTGGCCTACCTGAACTCCGCTTTGGATGTGCAGGAGATGGGCGCACACATTCAGGAAAACCTTCTAATCGAAGGTAGAAATCAGGTTGCCCTACAGGTGGCCAGGATCTTTGGTCTTCCCGCTTCAGCCCTAGATGTCTCGGTGCCCGGTGCATCGATGAACTACATCAATCGCTCAGCACGAAACAGCGAGCTTCTGGATGCCGTGGCACCTTATCAGGTCGCCGTAGAAGAGCATCTTTCCCTATTCCTACCTAACGGGCAGTCGGCACGCTTTGACGCTTCAGGCCTCCTGCTGGAGGAACCGGGAGCACGCTATCAGGCCTATTCGACGGCTATCAGCGCGGGCGTTCTTACGCCCAACGAGGCACGCCAAAAAGAGCACTTAGAACCGCTCCCAGAACCACAGGAACCACCAAATGAACAAGCTTAATCTTTACGGCCAGTTGCTGGCCTCCGAGGATCAGGACTCACGCGAACTGACCTATCAGCTACTCCCCTACGGGGAAGACGGTTTCACCAATCTTGGCAAGGTCAAGGCCTCTCAAGGCGCTTTGGACTTCCCAGAAGATTTGGCTGAACTTCAGCTCAATCTAGAGCACGACTACAAGAAACCATTGGGCAGATTCACCGCCCTAACGGATGACGAAAACGGCATCAAGGCCACAGTACGCATTGCCGAAACCAGTCGAGGAAATGACGCACTTCTAGAAGCACGTCAAGGACTCCGAACAGGAATCAGCATCGAGATTGATTCCCCAGTCATCAAGGCCGGTCAGATTATCTCCGGTCGCATCTCCGGAGCTGGCCTAGTGGTCAAACCGGCATTTTCTAACGCACAACTCATAGCCGAGGATTTCGGCACAGAACAGGATTCAAAAAACATGGAAAACGAAACTCCACTAGTAGAGCAGGGCGCACCACTAACCGCCGCTCACTCCGATAAGGCTGAACTAGGTCAGATCACTTTTGACGCAATGCGCAACGGTACCTCCCTACAGGCCGCACTAGCCGATCAGCTTGCAACCGATGACGCTGGCAAGGTCTACATCAAGGATCAGGAAGTAGGCGAACTCTTTGAGAACCGTAAGACTGAACGCCCATTCGTGAACAAAGTAGGCGTGAAGAATCTGACTTCCCTCGTGCTCACCGGCACCCGAAAGAATCGCACTTTCGCAGTTGCAGACTGGGCAGGTAACAAGGTAGAGCTACCGACAGGCAAGTTCACCACTGAACGCGAATATTGGAATTCCAAGGCCAAGGCTGTAGCCGTGGATATCGGCATGGAACTTCTAGAATTCGGTGACGCCGATGTAATCGCAGACCTTTACGAACAGGCCGTAGATTCCTACATCGAGCAGACCGAGGACGAACTCAAGGCGGCTGTAGTGGCTGGAGCTACCTCCGTTACCGGTGGAGCAACCAACGTTATCGACGTTGTCAGCAAGGCCGCAGAAACCCTTAACGCCATTGGTGGACGCATGGACTTTGTCCTTCTATCCCCAGAGCTTTACAGCAAGATTGTTAACCTCAAGACCGCAGACGCGCCTTACTGGCTTTCCGGTCAGAGCACCGTAGATATCGCAGGACAGCGCGTCACCGCTTCAGGAATCGTAATCGCTTCCGATGTCGATCTACCTGCTGGCACCGTCGTTATCGGTGACGTTCGCGCTATCGATTACCGCGAGTCTAAGGAATTCCGCTACCGCGCTATCGACCTTCCAAAGGGCGGCGTAGACATCTCGCTGATCAAGTTCAACGCAACTAAGATCACCGATGCCGGTTCAATCTTGAAATTCTCCAGTGTAACCGATGCAGTTGCTCCAGCTCCAGTAGAGCCAGCGGCCTAAGGATCTAAATGATCACCACAGCCCAAGTAATTAGCTGGGCTGACCTAAAAGGTATCTTGACCGACGATGAAGACCTATCACTAGTTGTCGAATTCGTTAACCACTACGTGGACACGTTGCCCACGATTGACCGTCTGGATGATGGGATTTCGTGGGCACCGAATACCACCTACGGGGCATTGCTTTTAGCAAACAAGATGTATCGCCGTAAGAACTCACCAGACGGCATCGTGTCGCTAGGTGAGTCCACTATGTATGTATCGCGCTTTGACTCTGACATCTCACGAGCTTTGAATCTCGGAGACCACCTAAAGCCGGTGATCGGATGAAGTACGGAGACGCACTTCTAGAAGTACAGACACAGATCGAGGCCGCAGGAATCCCCTGTTATATCGACACTGAAAAAGCTATGGCACCTTGCGCCCTGCTCATCCCCGGAATGGTCAGATTTGACCGCCTCTCAGGATCTCAGGATTACACCGCTGAAGTTGACGTTTATCTGCTGGCACCGAACAACAGTTCATTCATTGCCCTAAACGAACTTCAAGACCTTTTAGAACAGCTCCAAACAGCGTTCCCAATTCCCGAGGCTGAACCTATCGCGTATCCCCTCGGTACCGCCGGAAATATCCCCTTGCCGGGTCTGGCAATCACTCTAAATCTAAACGTTTCAAAGGATTAAAAAATCATGGCAGTAAATGCACAATCACTCGGAGCAGGTGTTCTGACTATCGGAGCATCAACCGATATCATCCAGCTTGCATCTCAGGTAACCGAAGTAGAACTAGCTCCCGAAGTTGATCGAGGAGATCCAATTCGCGTTCTATCTGGCGAGTCAGTAAACGGTGACCGCACCGAAAACTGGGCGCTCTCAGTAACATTCCTAACCGACCTCGGAGAGACTACTTCCGTTTGGGAATACCTATTCGAAAACCGTGGCACCATTCAGCCGTTTACTTTCGTTCCTAACTCTTCCAAAGGCAAGCAGATTAACGGCTCCCTGAACGTGGAAGCCGCTTCACTCGGTGGCGAGGCTGGAGCTACAAGCACCTCTGAAGTTGAATTCTCCCTAGTTGGCGAGCCAACCATTAGCGCTATCGCACCGTAATCATGGCTCAGCTCTATATTGTCGGGGGCGCGAGGCTCAGGCGCACGATGAAGCAAGCCGGGGCGAATATGAAAAACCTCAAGGCGCTGAATCGTGAAGCCGCTGGAATCGTCGCAGATGCTTCTAGGCCTCTCGCTCCTGTCGATAGCGGCAAGCTCAAACGCTCCATCAGACCGTATGCAACTACCCGCGCTGGCGTAGTCAGAGCAGGTAGCAAACGACTCCCCTACGGAGGCGTAGCTAACTACGGCTGGCCAGCTCATAACCGCGAAGCAACACACTTTATCAATGACGCAGCACAGCTAACCGAAAGCACATGGGTAAGCCTGTACTGGTCAAAACTCAACAAAGAAATCTCTCAGATCAAAGGAATCTAAACATGTCTTCCACGCAGACCATGAAACTAGTAGTAACCCTCTCAGACGCAGACGCTCAGGAAATCTCCGTTGTCTATTCAGACCTAGTGAAATACGACATCATCAGAGCGCGAAACAACTTCCCAAAGCGTGAGGAATCAGAATTCCTCTTCATGGGAATCGTTGCCTACGCCGCAATGTCACGCACGGGCAAAATCGCAAATCTGGCCGTCGATAAATTCCTAGACAAAATCGAAGTTATCGAGCCTGTAGAGGATGAAGCAGAGGCCGAGTTTCCAGTTTCAGAATCTGACTAACGAAACTCAGGCAGTCATTGCCCTGTCATATAAAACGGGTATTCCCTTCAATGACTTAGCAGACCTACCGTCTCCGATCTTTGCCGGTTACCTCCATTTGCTTCAAGAGGAAGTCAAACAATCTAACAAAAAGTAAGGTCACCTATGGCGAACAAAACCGCTATTCTCTCCGTGAGTATCGTTAGCGACTCAAAGAAATTCCGCTCAGGCATGAAGAAAGCCGAGAGCACGATTTCCAAGTTCAATAAATCCGTAGGTAAGACTTCAAAGATTACCGCCGCTACCACAGCGCTTAGTAATCTCGGTGCCGCCGCTCTCGCAGGGTCATCCAACGTCGCTAGTCTTACAGCTTCATTGGCTCCCCTTGCTGGGGCGGCGCTCCCGTTGGTCGGAATCTTTGCCGGTTTCGTTGTCGGTCTCACCGCAATGATCATGGCACTAAAAGATGCTCCAAAGGTTCTAGGCGATCTTGCCCCGGCCTTTGGTTCACTCCAAGATGCCGTTTCAGCCAAGTTCTGGTCTGCAGCCGAGGCACCGATACGAAGTCTTATCACAAGCACACTTCCCGCTCTGGAATCCGGACTGTCCAAAGTTGGAGATTCCCTAGGCAAGTGGACAGGCGAGTTAGCCGCCTCCATCGAGAAAGCCGCTAGCAACACTTCACTACAAACACTTTTCGACAAAACAGCCGAGTCAATTGATATCGCCGCTGGAGGCCTACAACCTCTGGTAGATGGACTCAAGGCCGTGGGCGGCGTTGGTTTGGAATACCTTGCACCACTGGCACAGGCATTTACAGATTTGTCCACACGCTTTGGAGCATGGGCACAGCAAGCCGCTCAAGATGGATCTCTTCAGCGCTGGTCTGAGCAGGGCATCACAGCATTGCAAAACCTAGGCGGCATTCTGCTGGGCTTAGGTGGCATCCTCTCCGCTATCGGAACAGCCGCTCAAGCCGCTGGAGGCGTTGGCATCGCCCAACTGGCCACAGGATTACAACGCGTAGCCGACGTGATGAACGCAGAACCATTCCAGAGCGCACTAATCACAATCTTTGAAGGCGCTCACACAGCAATGAGCACATTGGGAACAGCACTCGCTCCACTGGGAGAACTCTTTGTGGCACTGGCTCCAGTCATCGCCCTTGTGATGACAACAGCCGCTGAATTATCAGCCACTGTCATTACAGGCCTTGCTCCTGGCCTTGCTGGTCTTACCCCTCTTATCAGCGCAGTAGTAGCCCTCTTTGGCTCACTGGCACCAATCATTGCCGTGGTTGTCGGCATCATCTCGCAACTGGCTATCTGGATTGGCCAGAACAGCACTCTATTCATGACGCTGGCAACAGCCGTACTCGGTGCCATGGCCGCTATCTCAGCTATCCGAGCAGTGATGACCGCATACACAGCGGTAATGGCAGTCGTGAAAACCGTTCAAATTGGCGTGACAACAGCCATGGCCGCTTATCGAGCAGGTCTAACACTGGCTACAGCCGCACAAATCGGACTGAACGCCGCTCAGCTTGCTAACCCAATGACACTGATCATCGTCGCAGTGCTGGCATTGGTCGCAGGAATTATTTATCTGGCCACTCAAACTACGTTCTTCCAAGACGTGTGGGCGGCAATGGTTCAGTTCGCGCAGAAGAGTATCGCTGTAGCTACCGCGTTCATCGTGGCCGCATGGCAGAGCGTTAGCTCATTCTTCACCGGAATGGTAGCCGGTATCCGTGGTGTCTGGTCTGGGTTCACATCCGCAGTTCAATCGCTGATAGCCGCCGCTATCGCTGTAGTCATCGCCACGATTACTACTATCCGTTCGACCGTCGAAGGCGTGATTTCAGGAGCACGCGCTCTATTCGATTCTGGATTTAGCTTCATGCGATCCGTAGCCGAAGGCGCAATTAACGGCGTGATCGGACTGATCAACAACATCTCTGGAGCAGTTCAGGGAGCCATTAGCTGGGTTAAGGATCTCTTCTCATTCGAGATGCCGGGCTGGATGTCTTCAGTCTTTGGCGGCGGCATGACTGGATCTGATTTCACCGGAACCATGAGTCTCTTACCTGCTGGCGATTTCGGCACAGGAGCGACAGGAGCAGGTTTCCCGCTAGGTGTTATCTCCAGCGTTACTACCTCTTCCCCAGTCGTGAATAACTATCGCATCGAAATCAATACAGGCGTTGGCGATCCGGTAGCAATTGGCCGTGAGGTGGACAAAGTTCTCAAGAAATATAACAGACACACAGGAGCAAAATAAATGACACGACTAGCGCCACGCGTATATCTAAACGGCCAGCGCCTAGACGATTTCTACACCTCTTCAGCGCCTGTGTTGGCACCTCTAGTAATCACATGGGGAGCCGACACAGGCGAGGATCAGCCAGACGCGGCCAACGCAAAAATTCAGTTCCTCTTTCGTGAGTCAATGGCAGACATTCCAGACCTTCGCAAAGGTGGAGAGATTGAGGTTATCGACCCGGTCTCAGGCCACACGATTCTAGCTGGAACCGTAACCACCATGGCCGCTAGCAAGTCGGAAGATGTAGAAGGCGCGCTGGAAGTAACAGCTAACGTAGCTGACTACCTGTCACAACTTGAATCGGAGTTTGTCCAAATTGACTGGCCAGAGGAAACCACACGAGGCGGCAGACTCTGGAGCGAATTTGGGGATGCTGGCTGGAGTCTTCAAGTCAAGGCCGACGCTAGGCTAACGGCGGCGACTAAAGAGAGGTCAATCAAGCTACTGACCCTTTTGGATCGCTATATCTCCCGATTCCGTGGCCGACGTTATGACACCTCATACAGGCACACAGACACAGGCGAGGTAGTTCGCGAAGTTTCGGTTTTCCGTGGCAGTGCCAGATCTATGACACCGGATACTCTCACCGCTACAGCAAGTGGCTGGGGAAGAAAGATCAATGCCCCGGTTCTGGAGAATGAGCCAGCACCGATTATTGTCCTACCGGCCAGCAATCTACTGGATGATCCGGACTGGTCAAGCGCACCTGAAGACGTAGTTACAGCAGTCAAGCTGATCACCATTACACCCGGTCAAGACGGTTACTCAGAAGCCGATGAACATAACTTCAAAGCTCCAGCGGCAACAGTCAAGGAACTAGGCCTCAGGTCAATTGATATTGAATCAGATCTGGCCAACCCTGCTGACTGGCAACCGGCGGCGGCTGACTACTTCAACAGTGATGCACCATGGAGGCCTTCAGCGCTGACCATTCGAGACACTGACGAATTACCAGAATCAGTTATGGAAGCACTTCTATCTGTGCGCAGTCGCTACCAAGTGCTGGCCGTGATTGAAGACATCATGCCTAACCGCCCAGATCCTGGCCCTTCTGATTTACGCAGTTTCATCGTCGGCGGCGAATACACATGGACAGGCGATAAATGGGAATTCACCCTCACCCTTGAGCGTCCAATCCTCCAGCTAGAAGGCGAAGGCGATTACTGGTCATTCGACAAGATCGCCGCTTCTAGCAACTCATTCATTTCCGGAGCCACTGGACTAACAGTTGGCGACAACCTCACAGCAGCAGATTTCAAATTCATAGGAGCACCATAAATTGCCTACTACACAGCTAGGAATTCCTACTCCTCCAGACTCTACGAAAGTTTCGGCTTTCCCTCACGCAGTACGCGCAGGACTGGACAAGGTAGACGAACTAATTCGCGGTCTAAATGACCCTGATCAAAATTTCGGGTACGTAGATACCCCTACCGATGCAGACAGCATGAAGGGCATCGAGTGGTCTGGTAACTGGACTATCTATCACCATGACGCGACAAATGCACCTGAATTACCTACAGGAGCTGATCCGGTTTGGATGGTCAAAATTCGCCAAGCATCGCTAGCTGTTACCGAACAAACATGGGTACGCACAGACACCATGGACACCTACACGAGACTAGGAAGAACAATCAACACATGGGAACCATATGTTCAGCAGTTCTGGGTTAAAGGCCGACTGAACAGAGAAATCTACCCTACTTTAGATGACGTGCCACAGGGCTACACGCAGGTGTGGACATCAGCCGATGCCACCGCATATGAGATGCCATTCACCGGCGTTGGCGAGATCCATAAGTACGCTTACGGCTCAGTACAACACATCTTTGCTACAGCATTCTTCAATGGCCGTATGCGCATGTGGGCAACCTCCAAGAGCGCCGGTCAAACTCCTGTATGGTCTGAAATTGGAGCTGATCCAGACCCTTCAACAATCAACGGATTACAGGCGGCAACTACCAACGGTTTCAAGGCTGTAGCTATCCCCGGCTCCCTCGGACGCAGTGTTGGCACTACTACCGGTCAAGGTTACGCACGAGTCCTACAGCGTTTCCCAGAAGGCGCACAACGCGTAAGAGTACGTATCCGAAACATCAACCCACGTTTCGATACAGCAGATTCACCGGCAATGAGCCTGAACGATATTTCAATCGGCATCCGCTCAGCAGGTGCAGGAAACTCCACTAACTGGCATACACTGGCCGCTACTGGAAGCACGGGAACAGAAGGGTACCTATCCCCTTGGATCACCGTTCCAAGTGATCTTGTGGGAGCTGACCTAGATGTTCTGATCGGTTACGGCTGGCAATCTGCCGAGGCTGTGCAACTGACTTACGGCACTGTCTACACAGGCGCTGTGGCAACAGACGCGCTGACAGGAACAGGCGTTAGAGGTTCGGAAGTACCGGGCTTTGTGGCTTTCGAAGTGGAAGCACCTTCTACTAAGCCAGTAGTTGCCGTTTTCGGTGATTCCATCTCTACCGCCGTTGGCTCAGCGGCACCTGTCTATTACTCATGGCTGGATCAGTGGACAGAAGGCAAGGGCATTATCCCTACGCACTGGAGCCATTCAGGAGACGCGGCCAGCACTTGGCAAGATCCGACCTCACCAAAGTGGAGCCTCTACGGTTCAGACATCGCTCTAGCCGATGCAGTGTTTTATGCCATGGGTTCAAATGACATCTTTGCGGCAACTACCCCGACACTCGCAGACATGCAGGAACGCACAATTACGGCTGTAGAAATCATGCATCGAATGATTTCACCCAACGTGTATGGCGTTACCGTGACTCCACGTAATGGCGTGACCGGAGCCGCCGAAACCCTGCGCAGACAGTACAACGCATGGCTTTCAAAGTCTGGGCTATTCCGTGACGTATTCGATTTGTCTGCTGTAGTCTCCGCAGATGACGAAACACTCAAGTCTGAGTATGACTCAGGAGACGGCATTCACCCGAACACGGCAGGTTATACAGCCATGGCCGCCGCAGTGAACAGGCCGGTTGTTTCGGTCTAGCCGTTCTCGTGCTGTGCTCGGTGAGAATATTCGAACGCTTCAGCGTCTGACTCATTGCTGAAGATCTGACTTACGGCTCCGCATTCCGGGCAGAAGCCCTGAAATCCTCCCATAGCAGCACGCCCAAAAGGATCTACTGAACTCAATTTCCCCCCATAGAAAGTTAATCGTAGATTCCCAGCTAACCATAAGGTAACGACAGTTTAGGCATCAATCATCAAACCGTTGCAGAAAAGTTATCAAACGTTGGACGTTCAACTAAGCACCGATCAGACACAAGGAAACCCTCCTAGAAATTATTCTAGGAGGGTTTACCTATGCCGGACACGCGGACGATTGAACTATTTTAGATCCAATAACCTCAAGTCAACACGGGTTTATCAGGCGCAGATCCTAATAACACGAAATCCCATGGATCGCTATTGACCTGTGAAATTTCAATCTCCACCGCATGCCCCAGATCATTGAGCACGTTCCCCAGGGCGCGGGCTCCCGCCGAGAGCCACACCCACTCGGAGGCAAAGTGCGATACATCGATGAGGTACGGGAACCCGCCATTGGCTGCTTCGCGTGCTTCGCTCGCCGGGTGGTGGCGCAAATCTGCGGTGACGTATACGTCGGCCTGGTGTGAACGCACTGCGTCAAAGAGCGAATCGCCGGCGCCGCCGCAGAGCGCGACTTTTCGAATAATCCCGGTACGGTCTCCGGCAACACGCACACCCCCGGCCACAGCCGGCAGCACCGTGTAAACACGTTCCGCGAAATCCTCGAGCTTCATCGGCTTCTCCAAGAAGCCCACGCGGCCCAAGCCTTCTTCAGGCAGGCCGTCCTTCGAATCGACCAGCGGCACGCAATCCTTAAGCCCAAAGGCATCGGCCAGCGCGTCGTTTACTCCCCCGATGGCGCTATCTGCATTTGTGTGTGCCGTCAGCAATGCGGTCCCGGTTTCGATGAGCCGATGTATAGCTTCGCCCTTGAAGCTCGTGCCAGCCACCTGGGTCACACCACGCAGGAGCAGCGGGTGGTGAGTAATCAGCAGATCGGCCCCACGCTCGATCGCATCTTCAATCACTTCCAGCGTTGGGTCCACCGCCATGACGACCTTCGAGACCGGCTGGCCGGTACGTCCGGTTACCAGTCCTACGGCGTCCCAGTCCTCGGCCAGGGAATGTGGCCAAAGCTCTTCCACTGCTTCAAGGACATTACCCAAAGTAGTTGGCGCCGAGGGAGTGGATTCCTCAGACTGCATCACATCTTCATCGGTAACGGGCTTAAGCGCAGCAGCGTCCGGGTTTTGATTCTTCTTCCCCGGTTCTTGCGAGTTATTTGCCTTGCTCTGCATATCAACAACCCTACGCGTTGCCAACAGGGTTGGAACAGAATGCAACGCCGCATCGTTATGAACTATGTGAGTATTCTCAGCCTTCAATCACCCCATCATTTCAGCCCATCACTGCAGCTCGAAGACACCAAGCTGACGACCTTCGTCCTGGCCGGCGGTTGCTTCTGGTGCCTGGATGCGGTTTACCAGCGCACGCGCGGCGTTCATGCTGTCATCTCCGGATACATCGGCGGGCACACCAGCAATCCGGACTATCGACAGGTCTGCTCCGGCACCACCGGCCACGCCGAGGGCGTTGCCGTCATCTTTGATCCACAGATCGTGCCCGCTGAAGTCATCTTGGACATGTTCTTCACCGTTCACGACCCAACTACGCTCAATCGCCAGGGCTACGACGTGGGCACCCAATATCGTTCGGCGATGTTCCCGCTCGATGATCAGCAGCGCAAGCAATTCATTGCGGCGAAGGACAAGTTTGCGTCCTTTTACACTAATCCGATCGTCACTACCATAGAAGAGTCCAAAGATTTCTACCCGGCAGAGCAAATACACCAGGATTATTACTCTGCGAACCAAGATGTCGGATATTGCCGCGTGATTATTGACCCGAAACTCGCAAAGGTCAGGAAATATTACGCTCAATGGCTAAATGAAGCCTAGCTTGACGAATCGACTACTAGGGTTGGATATGAACCTCCAAGGTGTCCGCGCTATTGAGCCGGCATCTGCAAGTAACTCGCCGCCAGCAATCGCGGCCGCAATGAGTCACGTAAGGACTGCATAGAAGATGGGCAAAATCTACAACAACGTCACCGAAGTTATCGGCCGCACCCCGCTGGTGAAGCTGAACCGACTTGATGAGGGCCTGGCCGGCAACATCGCCGTGAAGCTGGAATTCTACAACCCAGCCAATTCCGTCAAGGACCGCATCGGTGTGGCCATCGTTGACGCCGCCGAGAAGTCCGGTGCACTGAAGCCAGGCGGCACCATCGTTGAAGGCACTTCCGGCAACACCGGTATCGCCCTTGCCATGGTCGGCGCCGCCCGTGGCTACAAGGTCATCCTGACCATGCCAGAGACCATGTCCACCGAGCGCCGAGTCATGCTGCGTGCCTTCGGCGCAGAGATCGTGCTCACCCCGGGTGCCGACGGCATGCGCGGTGCAGTGGAGAAGGCCAAGGAAATCGTTGCAACTTCTGACAACGCCGTTTGGGCACAGCAGTTCGCCAACACCGCCAACCCGCAGATCCACTCGGACACCACCGGCCCAGAAATCTGGGACGATACCGAAGGCAAGATCGACGTCCTCGTCGCAGGCATCGGTACCGGTGGCACCATCACCGGTGCTGGACGCTTCCTGAAGGAAAAGAACCCGGATTTGAAGATTGTTGCTGTGGAGCCCAAGGATTCCCCAATCCTCAACGGCGGCAAGCCAGGCCCGCACAAGATCCAGGGCCTGGGTGCGAACTTCATCCCAGAGGTCCTGGACACCGAACTGTACGACGAAGTTCTTGATGCCAGCATCGAGGACTCGGTTGCCACCGCCCGCGCGCTGGGCGTCAAGGAAGGCATCCTCGGCGGCATCTCCGCTGGTGCGGCCGTATGGGGCGCACTGCAGATTGCTGCTCGCGAAGAATACGCAGGCAAGCAGATTGTTGCGATCATTCCCGACTTCGGTGAGCGCTACATTTCCACCCTGCTGTTTGATGACATCCGCGGCTAAATAAGTTTCGGCAAACTAGAATAAATCGGCGCGAGCCACCGTTGGGTCTAATGAGAGACCTAAATCGGTGCGGCTCGTGCCGATTTGCTGTGTGACGTCTTCGGATTCCTGCGCAGCGAACCGCAACCCCTAAGGTAGTTTCCATGAGTTTTTTCTCCCGGCTGCGTGAAGACCTGGCCACAGCTCGACAGCATGATCCTGCGGCGCGCAGTGATACCGAAAACTTTTTCGTGTATTCAGGGTTGCACGCCATCTGGATGCATCGGCTGGCCCACAAGATGTGGCAAAACCCGTCCCTGAGGTGGCCGGCGCGCTTGCTGTCCCAGGCGACCCGTGCGCTCACCGGAATCGAGATCCACCCAGGTGCCACCATTGGCCGCCGCTTCTTCATCGACCACGGCATGGGCATCGTCATCGGCGAGACCGCTGAAATTGGCGAGGATGTCATGATTTACCACGGCGTCACCCTCGGCGGCCGATCCCTGGCAAAGGTCAAGCGCCACCCGACCATTGGCGACCGCGTTGTCATCGGCGCTGGCGCCAAGGTGCTCGGCCCCATCGTGATTGGAGCCGATTCTGCAATCGGCGCCAATGCCGTAGTGGTCAAGGATGCGCCAGAAGGCTCGATCGTCACCGGAATCCCTGCGCGGAATCGCCCGCGCACTCCCGAGGAGCGCAAGCCCGCGGTTGACCCGGCAGAGTACATCGATCCAGCGATGTGGATCTAGCCCCACAGCAGGCAAACAAGTAATGGCCGATGTCCGCACCTAATGGTGCGGACATCGGCCATTGCTTTGCCAGCGCTACTCGCCTAGCTGATGAGCTTTGTTCTGGCTGCCATCAGCCAGTTCAACGATTTCATCTTCGTCGCTTTGCGGCTGTGCCCCGAGCTTGCCCTTGGTCAGTTTCTGCATGATCATCGCAACGGCGCCATCACCGGTCACGTTGGTTGCGGTGCCGAAGCTATCGAGGGCAATGTAGGCGGCGAACATCAGGCCGACTTCCACTTCGCCGAAGCCGAGCATCTGCCCCAGCAGGCCCGCGGCGGCGGCAATCGCGCCGCCAGGAACGCCAGGGGCGGCAATCATCATGACGCCGAGCATCAAGATGAACGGGAAGTAGGCTCCGAAGTTGACGTCGCCGCCGGTGAGCAGGAGAACCGCGATGGAGAAGCAGGTAATCTTCACCATCGAACCCGAAAGGTGGATGGTGGCGCACAGTGGAATGACGAACCCGGCTACGGCATCGGATACGCCGTTCTTTTTCGCCGAGGCCAGGGTGACCGGAATGGTCGCTGCCGACGACGAGGTGCCCAGAGCGGTGAAGTAGGCATCGCGCATGCCCCACAATGCTGCCAGTGGGTTGCGCTTGTTCATCGCGCCGGCAATCGAGTACTGGATCAGCAGTACGACGAGCGTCAGAGCAAAAGACACCACTGCGACGAGCAAGAACTTCGAGACGACGGTGATCGCGCTGCCGCTGGCTGAAAGGTCCAGGAAGATGCCGAAAATGAACAATGGCAGAGCTGGAACAACGACGCGGCGAATCACCATTTCGATGATGGTGCGGAATTCAACCACGCCACGGAAGAGCACCTTCGAGCGGAAGGCGGTCATGCCCAGGCCAAGGATGAAAGCCAAGACCAGTGCGGTCATGACATCCAAGGCAGGTGGCAAGACGATTTCGGTCGCCGAGTCCCCCGCGCTCGTGGCAACGGAGACAAAGGGCTCGAAACCTGAGCCCGATCCCTCGCCGATGGCTTCGAGCCCGCCGCCGGACAGAGACTGGGTAAATAGCCAACGGCTCACGAAATAGGCAAGGAGTCCGGCGCACAGCGTGGATCCATAGGCGATCGCCGCAGTGATGCCAAGCCACTTCCCCGCCCCTTTGCCGAGTTCAGCGATGGCCGGCGCAACGAGGCCGAAAATGATCAGCGGAACCACGAAGCTCAGGAAACCCGAGAAAATCGAATTGTAGGTCAGGAACAAGCTTCCCAGCCATACCGGCATTACCGGGCCCAGCAGGATGCCCAGGACGATGGCGACAAGCACCCAGCCAAGCAAGGGAATAGATTTCAGCAGCTTCATGAAGGTCCTTTTGATGGTTCGGGATCATGCGTCAGGTCGAGATGCCACTAATGTGTCGTAGCACACGCCTCGATAATGATAATGCGGCGAAGAGCAACCCGGAAATCTTGTGAATCACTAGGGAATTCCAAGGGTACCGCCTATTTTCGAAGATTCGCCACAAGATCTTTGCAATTCATTCGCAATGTTCGAACTTCATGCTCATTGCGTGTGCGCCGCAGAACAAATGAAGCAAAGGATCCACCCGGTTGCCGGCGCAGAATTAAGGAAAAATCCAAAATCTGCACAAGGCTTCGATCCTCGCACCCTGACGGCGAGCGCAAACAGCGGGAGGCCAAGCATCTTCCCGAGCGGCAGCGGCCATCAAGGTGTCGGTGAAGCCGGGTATCCGCCGGGCTTGCCAGTTAGTAAAGTTGGCGTTATGAACCTGCATCCTGCCGACGCCCATGACATGATCCGAGTCCGTCAAGCGAGGGAAAATAACCTCAAAGGCATCGACGTTGATATTCCCAAGCGCCGGATTACCGCATTTACCGGTGTTTCGGGATCCGGAAAGTCCTCGCTGGTCTTCGGGACGATTGCCGCCGAGTCGCAGCGGCTGATCAACGAAACGTACACTTCCTTCATCCAGAACTTCATGCCGTCGATGCCGCGCCCCGATGTCGAGGTCCTGGAAAACTTGTCGGCGGCCATTGTGGTGGACCAGGAGCGAATGGGTTCTAATTCTCGCTCCACGGTAGGTACCGCGACCGATGCCTATTCGCTCTTGCGCGTGTTGTTCTCGCGCTACTCGTCACCGAGCGCCGGCGGAGCGGGAGCCTATTCGTTCAACCTTGGCCAAGGCGCCTGCCCGGTGTGCGAGGGGTTCGGCACGGAAGCCAGCATTGATCTGGATGAGCTCCTTGATTGGGATAAGACCCTGAATGAAGGGGCTATCAAGGCTCCGAACTTCACCCCGGGCGCTTGGCTGTGGCAAACCCTGACCGCGGGCACGCAAGTCGATCTTGATGTGAAGCTCAAGGACCTGTCCAAGCAGATGCTCGATCGGTTGCTCTATGCCGAGGACGGCAAGGTCAAGCTAAACGGGGCGAACATGAGCTATTCCGGGCTGATCACGCGCATCAAGTCCAACTACATTCTTTCCGGCCGTGAAATCAAGCAGGCTCATATCCGAGAGTGGATCGATCGCATTTCCACAACCGCACCGTGCGTTGCCTGCAATGGCTCCCGGCTGGGCGAAAAGGCCCGTGCTTCAAAAATCAACGGCTTGGGCATTGCCGACATGGCGGCCATGCAGGTTTCGGAGTTAGCCGGTGAACTGGCGAGGATCCAGATTGCCGATGCTGCTCCGCTCCTCACGAATCTGGGCGCGGTCTTGAGTTCGATGGTCGATCTTGGGCTGGGCTATCTTTCACTGGATCGGCCTGCAGGCACGTTATCCGGCGGCGAGGCCCAACGCGTCAAGATGATCCGGCACCTTGGCAGTGCGCTGTCGGATGTTACCTATGTCTTTGACGAACCTACCGTGGGATTGCACCCCCATGACATCCAGCGAATGAACGTCCTCTTGGCCAACTTGCGGAACAAGGGAAATACCGTCCTCGTCGTTGAACACAAGCCTGAGGTCATCAGGATTGCCGACCATGTCGTGGACCTGGGTCCTGGTGCGGGTACGCATGGTGGCACCTTGTGCTATAGCGGTGACGTGCCCGGCCTACTGGCTAGTGAATCACTGACCGGCCAGCACTTCTCCACGCGGGTTCCGCTCAACTCCCAACCCCGTACCTCGACTGGCGCCATGGAAATCCGGGGCGCTTCGACACATAACCTCAAGAATGTGGATGTTGACGTCCCCACCGGTGTGCTGTGCGCCGTGACCGGAGTCGCCGGCTCAGGCAAGTCCACGTTGATCCACTCCACAATTTCCAAGCGTGAAGACGTAGCGGTCGTGGATCAGAGCGCCATTCGTGGTTCTCGGCGTTCCAACCCGGCAACCTATACCGGGATCATGGATCCTATTCGCGCGGCTTTTGCCAAAGCCAACTCGGTCAAGCCGGCATTATTCAGCGCAAATTCCGAAGGGGCCTGCCCGAATTGCAAGGGTGTCGGCTTCACCTATACCGATCTGGTATCCATGGCTGGAGTGGCCCTGCCCTGCGAGGTGTGCGAAGGCACCCGTTTTACCGCTGAGGTCTTGAACTACACTCTGGATGGCCTCAACATCAGCGAGGTTCTGGATCTGAGCATGGAGCAGGCGCTGGAACAGCTGAAGATCCCCAAGGCCAAGCCGATGCTGACCAGGCTGAACCAAGTTGGCCTTGGCTATCTCAAGCTTGGACAGCGGTTGAATACGCTCTCTGGTGGCGAGCGCCAACGGATCAAGCTGGCAATCAACCTGGGCAAGGGATCTGGCACCTATGTGCTCGATGAACCAACCACCGGTCTTCATATGGCCGATGTCCAGAATTTGCTGGGCTTGCTCGATGAAATGGTCGACGAAGGCAACACAGTCATCGTCATCGAGCATCACCTCGCCGTTGTTGCCCATGCCGACTGGGTCATCGACCTTGGCCCTGGCGCGGGCCATGAAGGCGGGCAGATCGTTTTTGAAGGCACCGCCGAAGCACTGGCCGCATCCGGCACGCTCACCGGAATCCACTTGAAGCAGTATGCGGACGGCGCCAAATGAGCTGCACGCTGAGGAAACCGGCGCTCGAGGATGCCGTGGAGCTTGCTGCCCTGCATGTTGCGTGCTGGAAACAGGCCTATAGCGGATTGTTGCCGGAAGGCTTTTTCGATGCCGACCATCTTCAACAACGAATCGGCATGTGGCGAAGGATTCTCGGCGATCCGAATCCCGGCTTCCATCTTGCCCTGGCCTGCAACGAGGACGGTGAGCTGATTGGCTTTTCCTTTGCTGCAGCGTGCTCGCAAGACGCTGTCGACGTTCCCGAAGGTATCGAGCGTCAACTCTACAATCTGTATCTGCTCAATGATCATCACGGGTCCGGCGCGGGCCAACAATTGATCGATGCCGTACTCGGCGATCAGCCCGCCATGCTGTGGGTGGCGGAGCAAAACCCCAGGGCCATCGCTTTCTACAAGCGCAATGGTTTCGAGTTTGATGGCCAGGCGGTTCAGGATCCGACGGCCCCGCTGATCACCGACGTGCGCATGGTGCGCCTGCCCGAGCTGGCCTGAACCAGAAGCCACGGCTGCCAGGACATGGGTTAACGAGGCGCGGGGCCAACCAGATGCTTCTGGCTGGCCCCGCGTTTCGCTGATATTTGGCGCTCGATCTGCTAGATGCGAACCAGCATCTTGCCGGTGTTGGCGCCGCCCATCATGTCCAGGAAAGCCTGAACGGTGTTTTCAATGCCGTCGACAATGGTTTCGTCGTATGCGATCTTGCCTTCAGCGAACCACTGACCCATCAGCGCGGAGAATTCTTCGCCGTAGTTCAAGTAGCTCGACAAGGTGAAGCCCTGCAGCTTCAGGCCGCGAGTGATCAGGTTGGCCATGTTCTCTGGGCCTGGGGTTGGTTCGGTGGTGTTGTAGCTGGCGATGGCACCGCACAGGGCCGCGCGGCCGCCATCGTTGAAGGCTGCCAGTGCTGCTTCGAGGTGGTCGCCGCCCACGTTGTCGAAGAAAACGTCAATTCCTTCAGGAGCGGCTGCCGCCAGCTGCCCACGAACGTCGCCGTCCTTGTAGTTGAAGGCCGCGTCGTAGCCGTACTTGCTGGTCAGCAGCTCGACCTTTTCAGCGCTGCCCGCGGAACCGATGACGCGCTTGGCTCCCATGAGCTTTGCGATCTGGCCGGCTGCGGTGCCCACAGCACCGGCTGCACCGGAGATGAATACGGTTTCGCCTTCAACAAGTCCTGCGATGGCTTTCAGGCCGACGTAGGCGGTCAAACCGGTCATGCCCAGAATATGCAGGCGCAGCGAGCTGGGCACGCCTGGCAGGTCGGGGATTTCCTTGAAGCTGGCTGCTGGAGCTTGGACCAGATCCGACCAGCCGAGCTGGTGAAGAACCAGGGTGCCCACTGGAAGGGAGCTGTCTTCCGAAGCGATGACCCGTCCTACCGCGCCGCCGGAGATCTGTTCGCCGATCTGGAATGGCTTCACGTAGGAGCGGGTGTCGTTCATGCGTCCACGCATGTATGGATCAACGGAAATGAATTCATTGCGCACCCGGACTTCTCCGGCCTTCAGCTCTGCGAGTTCGACATGCTCAACGGTGAAGTTTTCATTGGTTGGCCATCCGGTAGGGCGGCTTGCGAGATGGATCTGGGTGCTGGTGGTTTCGCTCATGGTGATGAGTACCTTTCCGTAATCGAATTTTTTCGGGTTTGAAAACTTAGAGTGCCAGGCCGGCGACTAGTGCGATGACAGCGAGCAGCGGGAATACGCCTTGCTTGATTGCTGCCGAAGCCTTTGACGGGCTGGAGATGATCAAAACCAAGGCTGCAAGCAGCATTGAGCCGGTTCCCGTGAAGACCAGAGTGGAGCCGATAGCCGGCTGCCCTGCGATGTGGAAGATGATGCCGGCGAATGTGGCGATCGCGAGGAACAGGTTGTAGAAGCCCTGGTTGAACGCCATCTCCTTGGTCGCTTCGGCCTCGGCCTCGGTGGAACCAAATGTGGCGCGAACCTTGGCGGTGGTCCACCACAAGGATTCCATGAAGAAAATGTACACGTGGATCAAAGCGGCCACGGCGGCCAGCACGAGTGCGGTGATAATCATGAGGCAGAGCTCCTGGAAGTCTGAGAGGAACAAGCATTCTGTAACGTACATTTCAATATATACTGTAATGGTCGTTTCCGAAAGTAGAGAGGTGTGTGATGGCAAGAACACTAGCGTTCGACAGTTCCTCCGTCGTCAAGAATGCGCGATCGGTGTTTTGGGCCAAGGGATTCGAAGCAGCTTCCATCCCGGAACTCGAAGCAGCCACGGGCCTGAGCCGCTCGAGCATCTACAACACCTTTGGCTCAAAACGAGGCCTCTTTGACGCTGCGGTCCAAAGCTATCTGGACGAAATCGTCCGTCCGCGCCTGCAGCCGCTGACCGCCGACCATGTCGAGTCCAATGCACTCATCGAATACCTGGACGGGCTCAATTCCGTTTTCAGCCAACCAGATGCGCTGCCAACAAGCAATGGATGCTTGCTGATTAATACGGCCAATTCCCCGCTGTCAACCGACTCGCACGTATCCAAGGTCATCCAGGCTTATCGCGAAGAACTGGAAGCCGCATTTAACCGTGGCGTTCATGCGAGCCGGAGCGGTCTCGATCCAATCGTCCAACAGCGCCTCGCCTCAACGGTCACTGGCCTCGTCATTGCAGCCTTTGCGCTTGTTCGCATTGCCCCGGCACAGGCCCGCACATTGCTGCAAGACGCCAAGACCCTCGTCACCTGCGAACGATAGACCCGGCGCTTTGCCATTAACGGCACTGAACCCCGCTGCCCCAGCTCATGATTGGGCCAACGGGGTTCAGCTTCCATGCCAACCCTGCAAGTTATGGTTTTTACTGGCCGCCAGGACCGCCACCCTGGCCACCCATGCCGCCGCCCATTCCGGACTCGAATTCTCCAGCGGTCGCAGTTGCCACCTTCGTCGCATCCGTGATGCTGCCGGTCCCCAGACCCGCGTCGACATCGGCCGTTCCTCCGGTGTAGATGCTGTAGGTGTCCCCGTCTACGATCTCAGAGCTGGAATACACCACGTTGGCTGTTGCCTTTGAAGCCACAAAGCTGGCAACCACGCTGCCACTGGAATCTACAATGTGAATGGCGACGCCTGCATCAACGGTCGTTCCCAAGGAAGCCTGGACACCGGACTGCTTTGAGGTCTCGCCTAGGCCTTCTGCCATGCCATCGCTACCCGCGGCAAACAGCACACCCCCGTCGACCGAGATATCGCCAGTCGAGTCCAGTGCCCCGTTACCGCCATTGGTTGGGCCATTGACTACAGTAGTGCCACCGGTAATTGAGATGTCACCATTAGAATCCAGCCCGTCGCCTTCGGCAGAGATGGTGACTTTGCCGCCAGAAATATTCAGGTGGGCGTCCTGTGCGGCATCCATTGCCCCGCCACCACCCTGAGCAGCATTCTCGGAGCTGCCGGCAGTTGCGTTGACGCCGTCGTCACTGGCAGTCACGTTCACCGTTGCGCCGGTCAGATTGATAGTTGGCGCTTCCAGCCCCTCATTTGATTTGGCGACCGTGGCAGCTCCCCCGCTGAGCGTCAAAATCTGCTCGGCCTTGATGCCGTCGTCACCGGCCGAAACGTTCAGCTGGCCGCCATACTGATGGAGCCAGCCCCGGTCAGCATCTGTGTCATTCGTTGATTTGATGCCATCCCCAGTGGCGGTAATATCGACGTGTCCGCCAAGCAGCGCGACGTAGTCCTTGCCCTTGATTCCATCATCTGCCGACGTAACTGTCAGTTGGCCCGAAGCGAGCACCAGCCCGTCTTTGCTCACAATGCCGTCTTGGTAATTTCCCTTGACATCCAAGGAACCCTGACCAGCAATAGTCAGGTCCGCCATCGAGTAGATCGCTGCATTCGCAGCATCCTCGGCGGTATCTGCATAGGTACTGGCATCCGATACGGAGTTGCTCGTGCCATCTTCAAGGTAAAGGAGCGTCTCATTGGACTCATCAACCTGGATTGCCGAACCGGTCGAGCTGCTGATCGAGGCATTGTCCAGAATAATTCGGACCACGTCTTCCTTGCCTGCCGCAACCACCACCTTGCCGTCGCTGAGCGAACCAGATAGCCGGTAGGTGCCCGCAGCGCTAATGGTGACGGTATCCCCGTCCACGGAGACACCGTCTGAGCCGGTCCCCGAGGCCTTCGTGCTTCCATCGGCGAGGTCTACTGTCGTTTCCGTATCGGCATCCCACTGCAGATCGTCCTCGTCAAAGTGGGTGTCTTCCGAAACGTCCGTTGCCGAAACCGAAGAATCACCACTCGCCGAGCTAGTGCTTTCGGCGACTGTGGCTGCGCTACTGGCACTGCTGGTTGCATTGATGACGTCTGAGACCGTGGTTCCGCTGCCGCTACTCGCACAGCCGGTCATTGCCAGTGCAAGCGATAAAGCGGCCACTGAACTTAGTGCCTTGGCTTTAAATGAGCGTTTCATGAGCATTCTTTCTTAATTCAAAAAAGGATTGGCAGTAATTTATTACTGTTCGATGAAGGGTATATGACTATCTTTCAATACCTGTCTGTGGCGATTCTGTATTCACCAAATGCCCCGCTTGTGAATTTTGAATTGGCACCTCCCGCTGACGTCGCTGTCGAAACAAAAACCGCTTTTGGATTGAGAAGCTCGCCAGGAACAAGACAATCTCCGTGACAATCTTTGCGAACAGCAGAGGGATTCCAGCAGTTGAGAGCAGTGTCAGCAACTCATAATTCAATGCCAGCAGCACCAGTGCCAGCAGCGCGTACCGAGCCACAGTTGACCGCATCGGCAACGAACGGCCTTCGGCGAACACCAATTGTCGATTGATCCAATAGTTCACCGCTGCGCTTCCGAGTCGCGCCAAGACCACTGCCGGCAACAAGTTATTGAATATCGCCGTGAACACCATTAGCAGAAGAGTATCCACCACGAACCCTGCCAGCGAAGATGCAGAGAACTTCAGCAGTGGCGCATAAATCCGTATCGAATCCCTGATGGGCCTGAAGTGTGAACTCTCATTGTCGTTGAGGTAGATGGTCTGTATCTTGACCGATTCAAGAGCGATATTCTTCCTGCGCGCTTCAAGGAGCATGTTCAATTCGTATTCATAGCGCTCGCCGTCCACGCTTCCCAGCCATTCAAGTACTTCTGCTGGGAATCCACGCAGTCCAGTTTGGGTGTCGTTGAGCCACGTACCGGTGGATAGCGCGAAGAACAATGTGGTGACCTTGTTCCCCAATCGGCTGCGCAGGGGTATTTTCCCGGAGAATTCACGTTCGCCAAGAACGATGCCCTTTTTGCTGCCCACCTGCCTTGCCACAGCGTAAATATCCTCGGCAGCATGCTGGCCGTCGCAGTCAGCCGTCACAACATCATGCCCAGGGAAGTTTTCGGCGATGAAGCTGAAACCGGTCTTTAGCGCGGCCCCTTTTCCCATGTTGACCGGATGCTGGATGAGGACCGCTCCTTGGCGCTGGGCGTAGGTGAAAATTTCCTCCGATTCTGCTCCGCTGCCATCGTCAACAAGGACCAGGATCGTTTCGTTGCTCTGCAGTTTTAGCGACTCAATGAGCTGGTTGAGCTTTTCGTCGGGTTCATATGCTGGGATCAGGAGAATCATTGCATCTCCCCCTGCCCCGCGATAAAGAGAATGTCAGAGGTGCCTCGCTCTTGATTACGGCCCAGAGGATTGTTAACCAGTTGCCCGTTGAAGAACATGGTCGAAGATCCGCCGCCGTCAATGTTGTAAGCAGTTTCGCACCCCAGATCCAGCATGATTTGGGCCAGTTCCGGCATCGTCACCCCGACGCTATAGCCTTCCGAACGACCATCGACAACGACGAAAACGAAATGCTTCTCATCAATGATGCCAACGGCAGTTCGTGGTTGTTGACCCTGGATCGAGTGGTTGCCGAAGTTGGTATCAACCTCGACCTGGTCAATGCCGTCAACTTGTTTCGAGTTCTTGACGACGGCAGGGCCGAAAGACAGAGTTTGCCAGACGCCCTCGGAGACCAGTGTGTCTGCGTTGGTCGTGGTTTCGTCGTAAACCTTGGCGCTGCCATCCTTGTAGAACGCCAGTCCTTCACGGGCGCCTTTATCCCTGTAGGCCACGCCGTTGCGAATGACAATGCCCGTGTCCCGGAATCCGTAGTAGTCGCCGTTGATGGCAAATACTGCTGAGTTGTTCTCTGCGATGGCGCTGGTGGTCTCAGTGATGTTCTCGCCAAAGCTGTCCTTGGCAAAGGCAGAAGCCAGCACGGTTCCTTGTTGAAGCTTGAGGTCGGCTGCAAAGTAGGTCACTTGATTACTGCCACTGCCCGTGACGGTTTTGGTGATATTGATCTTGGCAAGATTCGAGGTGTAGCTGGTATCAGTGACACTTGCCGCAGTCTCGGAAGCGGTCGTCGCAGATGTTGCGGCTGCACTGGTGACACCGGTTTGCTCAACATGCTCGATAACAAATCGATCCAGCGCCCATCCTGCACCGCCACCTGCTGAGGCGAGTACCGCCAGCGACCCGATGAGTACCGTTCGGCGTGATGGCTTTTTACTCTTGGCCGCTTTTTCGTGGGCTAATTGCTCGGTTCGCGTATTTTGTGAATGAGGAGAATTCGTCATGGAAAAATTTATATAGACGCTACCTGTCAGCAGTTATCGATATACATAGGTGTTTTCCATGAACGGGAATTCAAGCAAGATTTTGTTGGATGTTTCCGGGGGAAAACTTTCCTTTGTGACGCTGATCCTATTAAGAAAAACCGGCCTCCTTTCTAAGTAATTCCTTAGAAAGAAGGCCGGTTTAGGCTGTGAAAACTCTAGTGAGTATCCTCTGCAGCAATCTCGGAACGGTCACCGCTCCACAGAGTGTGGAAGGTGCCTTCCTTGTCAGTGCGGCGGTAGGTGTGCGCACCGAAGAAGTCACGCAGACCCTGGGTCAATGCTGCTGGCAGGCGGTCGCGACGCAGGCCATCGTAGTAAGCCAGCGACGAGGAGAAGACTGGCGCCGGAATGCCAAGCTGAACTGCCACGGAGACTACACGGCGCCATGCAGGAACTGCCTTGGCGATTGCCTCTGCAAAGGCAGGAGCGAACAGCAGGTTGACTGGCTTTTCGTCCGCCGAGTAAGCAGCAGTGATGTCCTTGAGCAGGGCCGCGCGGATGATGCAGCCTTCACGCCACAAGCCAGCGATCTCGTCCAGCTTCAGCTCCCAGTTGTATTCACCGGCAGCTGAGGTGAGCATGTCGAGGCCCTGTGCGTAGGAAACCAGCTTCGATGCGAACAGTGCCTGGCGCACGTCTTCGACGAAGTTCTCTGGCAGGGTGACCTCGGTGGTGTCCGCGGCGAGCACCTTCTGGCCCACAGCGCGGATGTCACGCTGGGAGGACAGCGAGCGAGCGAATACCGATTCGGCGATGGCCGAAACCGGCGAGCCCATGTCCAGGCCGGACTGCACGGTCCAGCGTCCGGTGCCCTTCTGGCCCGCGGAGTCCTGGATTACGTCGATCAGCGGCTTGCCGGTGGCAGCGTCGGTGTGGCCCAGAACCTCAGCGGTGATTTCAATCAGGAAGCTGGAAAGCTCCCCCTTGTTCCACTCGCTGAAGATTTCGGCCTGTGCGGCTGGCTCGATGCCTGCAGCGCTGCGCAGCAGGTCGTAGGCCTCGCCGATAACCTGCATGTCGGCGTATTCAATGCCGTTGTGGACCATCTTCACGAAGTGGCCCGCACCGTCGGTGGAAATCCATGCGCAGCAAGGGGCACCGTCGTCGGCCTTGGCGGAAATCTTTTCCAGCATCGGGCCCAGCGCCTTGTAGGACTCGGCCGAGCCACCTGGCATGATCGATGGGCCCAGCAGTGCGCCCTCTTCGCCACCGGAAACGCCAACGCCAACGAAGTGGAGGCCCTTTTCGTTCAGGGCTGCTTCACGGCGACGGGTGTCGGTGTAGTGCGAGTTGCCTGCGTCAATGACGATGTCACCTTCATCAAGCAGCGGAACCAGCTGGTCGATGACGGAATCCACCGGACCGCCAGCCTTGACCATAATCAGAACGCGGCGCGGGGTTTCAAGATTCGCGACCAGCTCTTCGAGGCTTTCGGTGCGGATGAAGTCGCCTTCATCGCCATGCGCCTCAAGCAGTGCGTCGGTCTTTCCGACCGAGCGGTTGTGCAGGGCGACAGTGTATCCGTTGCGGGCGAAGTTGCGGGCGAGGTTTGCGCCCATCACGGCCAGACCTGTGACACCAATCTGTGCAGGCATAAAAATAAGTCTCCATCAATTACGGGGAGGTGTGCCGTTAACAGAGACCATAAACCATGGCCCCTGAATCACGACCACGTGACCTTCCCATCCTACTAGGCACAGCACCCTGTTTCCCAGAGGACTACCAAAGTTAAAACATATTTATTCTGGGTATTCGGTGGGCGCAACCCTATTTGTCCCTAGCCGTTAGCTAAACTATCCCTATGGCAACTAGTCTGCACGCTCATGTGGTTGAGCATCTCGGCTCCCGCATCGTCAGCGGACAAATCCCGCGCGGCTCGATTATTCTTGCCGCGGATCTTGAGCAGAAGCTCCAGGTCTCCCGTTCGGTGATTCGCGAAGCGGTTCGCGTGCTCGCGCAGTGCGGCCTGGTGACCAGCACCAAGCGCGTGGGCATTCGGGTTCTGGGGGCGGAAAGCTGGAACCCCTACGACGATCACGTCATTCGCTGGCGCCTGGCCGGCGATCAAAAAGGGACGCAGCTGCGCTCCCTGACCGAGCTTCGCATTTCCGTCGAGCCCATGGCCGCTGAACTGGCCGCCGAGGTCGCACCGGAAGCCATGCGCAAGGAGCTGATGATGATCTCCGCTCAAATGAATCACTATGGACGCCAAGGCGACCTTCGCCGATTCCTGGAACTGGACATTCGCTTCCATGCCCTGGTGCTTGCCGCTTCAGGCAACGAGATGTTCGCGAATCTCTCCACGCCCATTGGCGCGATCCTGCGCGGTCGAACCGAACTTGGCCTGATGCCGGAGCGCCCGCACGAAGAGGCGCTGCTCTGGCACCAATCGGTAGCCGATGCCATCTCCAACTCCGATTCGGCCGGTGCCCGCAAGAACATGGAAAGCATCATGCGCCGCACCCACAACGAGATTTGCAGCCTCTGGGAAGGCCAGCCGCGCCTGTTTGTCGACCCAGCCAAGGATGCTCGCTAGATCAGCGCACTGATTCTCGCTTTCAGGACAACTGAAAAATCCGCCGGCCCAACGAATATTCGTTGGGCCGGCGGATTTTTTCGCTAGAGAGGCAGCTTGCTAGGCAAGCGCAGTCGCAATGCCGTAGAGCACCATCACGAAGGCGAAGCCGATAACCGAAACCAAAGCCTGCCCGACGGTCCACACCCGCAAAGTCGTCGATACGTCCATCTGCAGGAAGCGGGACACCAGCCAGAAGCCGGAGTCATTCACATGGCCAGCGAACACCGAACCGGCGGCCAACGCCAGAACCATGGTGGCCACCTGGAAAGCAGTCAAGGAGCTATCAGCCAAAATTGCCGGCTGAACGATGGCAGCCGCGGTGGTCAATGCCACGGTGGCCGAGCCCTGTGCCAAACGCACGATGGCTGCGATCAGGAAGCCCGCGATGATCAGCGGCATACCCACCGACTGCAGCGAATCCGCGATAGCATTGCCGATGCCGCTGGCACGAAGCACTCCACCGAACATGCCGCCGGCTCCGGTGATCAAGATGATCGAGCATACCGGGCCGAGAGCCGAGTCAACGACGGTCTCAACCAAGGTCTTGTCCTTGCCCTTGCGGAAGCCGAGCAGGAACATTCCGAGCAACACAGTAATCAGCAGCGCCACCGGGGTCTCGCCAAACAGGCGAAGCCAGGTAACCCATGATGCTTCTGCATCAACGATGCCGGCGCTGCCGAGCATGTTCAGCCCGGTGTTCATGAAGATCAAGATCAGCGGCAGAAGCAGCAGGCTGAAGACAGTTCCTACCGATGGAGAGGACTTGAAGTCATCCTTGCCAGTGCCGTTGCCCAGTGCTGCATCCAGGATGTCTGGTACTGGGATGTCGAATTTCTTGCCAACGAACTTGCCAAACAGGTGGCCGGAGAAGAACCACGTCGGGATGGCGACAACGAGGCCAAGAACGAGGACCAGGCCAACATTCGCTTCAAGCAGACCCGAAGCCGCCACTGGGCCTGGATGTGGTGGAACGAAGATGTGCATCACAGAGAATGCAGTTGCCGCTGGAATTGCGTAGTACAGAACAGATCCACCCAGGCGGCGTGCCACGGTGAAGATGATTGGAAGCATGACCACGAGGCCAGCGTCGAAGAAGATCGGGAAACCGAAGAGCAGCGATGCCACGGACAGCGCCAGCGGAGCACGCTTTTCACCGAACTTGGAGATCAGCCAGTTGGTCATCACCTCGGCGCCACCGCTGGTTTCCAGCATTCGGCCGAGCATCGCACCAAGACCCACGAGCAAGGCGACGCTCGCAAGCGTTGAGCCGAAGCCGCTGGTCAAAGTGGTGATCACCGATGCCGCAGGAATGCCTGCGGCAATTGCCGTCAGCAAGCTGGTGAGAACCAGAGCCACAAAAGCGTGGACCCGGAAGCGGATAATTAGGACCAGCAGCACGGCGACCGCCGCTACCGCGAGTCCGAGGAGACCGGGCGTACCCAGCGTCCAGTTCATTTCGAGCTCAGTTGTCATTGTCGTCCTTGATCAATGGTTGTTCATGCCAGTTGCTGGCAGGTGGCTTATGCGAGGTGCGCTACTCCGAGGTCAATTACAAGTTGACGCACGATGTCCTCAGGGGAATTGGAAATGTCAGCGGTGAGTACCGCTTCATCAGCGGTGGGCAGCTCCAGGGTTGCCAATTGGCTGTCCAGCAGCGAGGAAGGCATGTACTCGTGGGAGCGTGCGTTCATTCGATCGCGAATAACAGTGGGCACACCTGCCAGGTGCACAAAAATGGTTGACGGTTCCAAGGAGCGAATCAGATCGCGGTAGCTGCGCTTCAGGGCGGAGCACGCAATCACCAACGGTTCTCCCTGGTTGGTTCCTTCAGCAAGCTTCTGGCCAATGACACGCAACCATGGTTCGCGGTCCTGATCGTCCAATGCTTCGCCTGCGGCCATTTTCTGCTTATTGGATTCGGGGTGCAGGCTATCGCCGTCGACGAACTGACGATTCAGCTCATCTGCCAGCATCTGGCCGATAGTCGTCTTGCCGCTGCCCGAAACACCCATAACGATGATGGCTGGGACCAGTTCACTCATGTATTCACTCCGTCGTGCGCAAACCTAATATCAGACTTAAGGATTGTTTGATTGGATAAAATCTGATTTAACAAGCGTATGAGCGACGGTGACCCATGTCAACCATTTCACAAGACTCGAACCTCGGCTTCTTGAAAACCACAGATCAAACATCATTTGCAAGCGGAAACATCACGAACCTTCAAGTTAAACTTGAATCTATGTTGAGAAAAGCCCGAGAATCAACAGGCCCTCTATAGAACCCCAGCTCAAAGCAATGTAATGTCTGGATTAAGTGGTCAAACCCGATCACTAGAGATTCTGACCATTGGAGCGAATCATGGGATTCATTGGATGGATAGTTTTGGGCCTGATTGCTGGCGCTATCGCAAAAGCAATCCTGCCAGGCAAGCAAGGTGGCGGATGGATCGCAACCTTGCTGCTAGGGGTCGTCGGCGCATTGCTCGGCGGCTGGATTGGCAGCCTCATCTTTGACAAGGGAATGAGCGGGTTCTTCTCACTTTGGAGCTGGATCCTGGCCATCGGCGGCGCATTGATTGTCTTGGTCGTTTGGGGATTCATCACCAAGAAGCGCGCCTAGTCGGCCATTTTTACACTTGTCCCTTTCGCCATTCAAGAAACCCGCCCAGTGAACTGGACGGGTTTCTTCTTGCTTGGCATCCTGCGTCAGGCACAGTGGGAACCTAGCATTCTGCCGTAGACTTCGAAGACTGGGGATCACTCCCCGAGCACTACGTTAAGGACTCCCGTGGCCATTGATCCCATGATCCCCACCGCAGACATTCGAGCTCCGAAAAAATTCTTGTCCATCGGCACCGAACGAACGCGCTGGCGCGGATTGATTCATGCATGGTCAACTCCGGGAATCATCATCATGAATCTGGTGCTCATCGTCCTGGCCGATGGGCGCCTTGCCGAATGGACCAGCGCAATCTTCGCGATATGCTCCATCCTGCTCTTTGGCACCTCCGCGCTCTACCACCGCGGAAATTGGACCGACAAGGTCATGGGTCTTTTCCGCCGAGCGGATCACGCCAACATTTTCCTGCTCATCGCCGGCACCTACACACCGGTTGCTGCGCTGACACTCCCGGGCAAACAGGCAATAATCGTCCTATCCATCATCTGGGCTGGAGCAATAGCCGGGATTGCCATCAAAACTATCTGGCCCACGGCACCGCGCTGGGTCGGCGTGGGTCTCTACATCCTGCTCGGGTGGGGCGCGCTCATGCAGCTGCCAGCATTTTGGGCGGCAAATCCGGCAACCATGATCCTGATCCTTGCCGGCGGGCTCGCATATACGATTGGAGCCGTTTTTTATGCCACCAAACGGCCCAACCCCTTGCCGACAGTCTTCGGATTCCACGAACTATTCCATGCCTGCACAATCATCGCGTTCCTCTGCCATTGGACTGCAGTACTGCTCGTCGCGCTTTAGACCAGCACATTGCATAGACTCGTGGCCGCCAACTCACAAGAGCTGGCGGCCACGTGCGCGTTCAACGGACGCTAGCGCTGAGCGTAGCGCCGACGGACGAAGAACAAGCCGACCAGCGAAATCACGGCGATGGCCATGTAGTAGATACTTGGCGCATCCAGCGAACCCGTCACCTTGAGCAACCAGGTCAGCACCAGCGGAGCAATGCCCCCGAGCAAGGTCACGCCCACGTTGTAGGCAACTGACAATCCGGAACCACGGATAGCCGCTGGAAACAGTCCCGAGAGCAGCGCAGGAAGCGGTCCGAAGTAGAAGGACATGATGACGCCAAGCAGCGCAATCACCACCACCATGACCCCGACTGTGGGTGTGGAGGTCATCAGCTTGAACAAAGGATAGGCAAGCACGAATGCAGCTGCTGCCGCATAGGTCATCACCTTTGCAGGCCCAACGCGGTCTGCCAGATGCCCGACAAGCGGCACCCCGCACAGCGTGATGACGCCAGCTGCGATGCCGCCCAAGAAAGCCGCGTCACCCGGAATGCCCAGGTTATTCACGGCGAAGGTTGGCATGAACAGGATCAAATAGACAGAGATCGTGGCGACACCAATGACCGCAGATCCGGCCAGCAGCCGCCCGTAGTGCACTTTGAAGAGGGTCCCCAGCGGGAACTTTTCTTTCACCACGGATGTGAATTCCTCGGTCTCTTCCAGCCGGGCCCTGATGTACAGCCCCACCGGACCAATCAGCAGGCCCACGAAAAATGGCACACGCCAGCCCCACGCTTCCAGGTCCTGTGGACTCAGGCCAGTAGTGAGGAAATATCCGAACCCGGAGGCGAGCATCATCGAAGCGCCTTGGCTGGCCACCTGCCACGAAGAGTAGTAGGCCTTTTTATGCGGAGCCGTTTCGATCAGGAATGCGGTCGAGGTTCCGAATTCGCCACCGGCAGAGAATCCCTGAATCAGGCGGGAAAGCAGGATGATCAACGCGCCTGCCACGCCGACCGACGCGTAGGGAGGAGCCACGGCCATGATCAAGGTGCCCACCATCATCAGCCCGAGGGTGAGGGTGAGCGCCTTCTTCCGTCCCTTGCGATCCGCATAGCTTCCCAGCACCATCCCGCCCAGCGGGCGGATCACGTAGGAAATTGCAAAGGTTGCGAAGGTGAGGATCAGTGCGAAGGTCGGATCCGACTCGGGATAGAAAACCTTGGCAATGGTGGTGGCAAAGGTGGCATAAACAATGATGTCGAACCATTCCAGGGCAGCGCCAATGGAGCTGGAAATGACCGCCTTGCGGGCCATCGCGATCTGTCGCGCGGTGGCTGGACTAGCCGCACTCATCGGCTCAGCTGCGCGATCAGCGAGTCAATGAAGTTCTCGCACTCGGCGATCTGGTCGAGCAAGATGTATTCATCCGGCGCGTGTGCCTGGGCGATGTCCCCAGGGCCGCATACGACGGTCGGAATGCCCGCGGCCGAGAACAAGCCCGCTTCGGTACCATAGGTTACCTTCTCATCGGTGGCGATCGCCCCGCAGGCTGCCGCTAGCGCGACAATTTCCTCGCCCGGCTCGGTATCCAGGCCGGGAGCACCAGCCTGCTGCTCGAAGCTGACCGAGCACGACGGATTCTTGACGCGCATCTGGGCTTCGAGCTTGGCTGCCTCATCGCGGAAGCGGGCCGTGAGCTGCTCGCGATCCACCACAGCCAATGAACGGTACTCGAAGAACACCACCGCTTGCGAAGGAATGGTGTTCACTGCGATGCCGGCATCAAACTTGTTCACGTTCATGGTGGTGGGCGGCTCGATGAATGCTGCATCCTGCGGCCCGCTGGTACGCAGCTCCTGGGACACTTCCTCGACAAAGCCGGCAAAGCGCAGCGCATAGGAAATCGCGTTCACGCCCTCGGAGGGCAGCGACGAGTGCGCGGCGACTCCGTTGAACTGCACGCGGAACACATTCATCGACTTGTGTCCGCGAATCGCCCGCATGCTCGACGGCTCCCCGACAAAGCATCCGCGGGGTGCCAATCCGTCGTCCACGATCTTGTCCACCAAACTCACCGCACCGACACAACCGACCTCCTCGTCGTAGGACAGCGCCAGGTGGATTGGTTCGAAGAGCTGGGCGCTGGTCAGCTGATCGAGCTTGGCCAGGATCACGCCCAGATAGCCCTTCATATCGCAGGTTCCACGGCCGTACAGCTTGTCGCCTCGTACCTGGGCATCAAATGGCTCGCTGCTCCA
>Ga0308158_10000773_pt1 | contig 43127 bp, 49 predicted proteins | sample PhyBR2_FD_201038 | JGI IMG/M metagenome (GOLD analysis project Ga0308158, IMG submission 201038) | Phyllosphere microbial communities from UC Gill Tract Community Farm, Albany, California, United States - DLSLB.R2 | ecosystem: Host-associated > Plants > Phyllosphere > Unclassified | place: USA... | reverse complement strand
GGACGAGGATGATCGAGGCCGAGCCGAGATCGATCGCGCGGCGGATCACCTCGCGGACATAGACCGCGGCCTGGTCGATCGAGCCCTCGCTCATCACCTCGTCGCGGATCAGCATGTTGCGCGTGTTTACGTGGAAGCGTAGCTGCTAAAATGGAGGAATTTTCAGTTTTACGCGGTTTTAGCCCCTCAGCTTTCGATGAAGTCGCTTAAAATAGTCGTCGGAACCCCATTGGGGATTGGTCGGCGGAAGCGGAGTTGGTGCGATTCGAATCGGTCGCGCCCCGCATTTTGTACAGCGGAGGTAGCGAGGCAGGTTCTCCAGCGAGACATTCACGCGTTTTAAGAATGCCCATCTGGCAAAGCGGTCACGGTCCACCACTCCCCGGTGCCCGCACGATCCGCAGATGCAGCCCACATTGGCGCTCTGGCGGCTGAAATCATTCAGGGATCGGAAGCGGACGTTGCCCATTCGTCTTGGTACAAAGGGGGAACATGATTCGGCAAGGGCGTCTTAGTTGTCGGTTTCGATGTAGACGCGCATCAAGTCCATCTGGACGGACGCTGCCGTCGTGCTGTTATTGATCCACGCCTGATAGGTCAGAAACTGCGTCTCAGCAGGGAGGTCCACGGTGTCGATGGATCCGGTCGCAACGGCATCAGGCGATATATCGATCCGCATAACACGGTAGCTGACGGTGGTGGAATGAGGTGCGGCAAACATCGACAACTCATAAACGGCATCCGGCGACATAACGGGGAAGTTGGGACCGAGGTTCGTTTTGACCGCCGTGCCCGAGCCATCATTGTTGTAGAATGAAAAGTTGGTGTCCCCGACATCGTAGCCAACGCCGAGGCAGTTGGTGAGGGCACTTGTTACCTGAGTGTTGGAAACTGCGGTCGTAAAGCTGACCAGTCCGGCAAACGCCTGCTGGGTTGCGACCAGCGAGGGAAACGCAAAGCGCACCACAACAAAGAAGCCGCCAAGCCCATCCGACTCGCCGCGATACACAATCGTCTGCGGGATACGACTGGAGGCCTGCGCGCCAGCGGTTGCCGCCGATACTGTCTGCCAGCGTCGCGTTGAAAGTCGTTGTCCACCAACAGCGAGGCCGGGAGTCGTTACCGTTCCAAGCTGCGTTAGTGCCGGTCCGCCCCAGACGTTTGCGCCACTGCCGGTTGCTGGAGCGTACATCATCGTACCGTTGCCAAAGAGCGCGGGCTGGATGACCGTATCAAGACCCGATGCACCAACCCACTTCAACATCGAGCGTCCGCCGACCCTCCAGGGATAAACGCGAAGCTTGCCCGAAGTGGGGGGCGTTGGCTCAGTCTCGGGGATCACGCCATTGATGGTGGAGAGTTCCGGCGAGAGCGCCGCATAGCTGAGAGCCCGCCATGTGGAGGCCCCGTTGCCGATCTTATAAAGGGTGGTGTCCGTTTCCAGTCCCATTTCGCCTTCTGCGAGAATGGGGTTCTGTGCGGTCCATTCGGCTGCTGTGCCGCGTCGTAGCTGAATTACCTGAGCCATTATGCCCTTCCTCCGTCAATTCTAGTTGTACCGCCGAAGCGTGAGGCAGCGTTGCCGCCATCGATGTTGACGCCGGAGATCGTTCCGTCGCGTCCGCTAATGCCCTGGATGCCTTGCGGGCCGGTTTCACCTTGAGGGCCGACGGGACCGGTTGCGCCGGTTGCACCAGTGCTGCCGGTATCTCCCTTGTTGCCCGTGCTGCCCTTGGCTCCGGTATTCCCGGTCGCACCAACTGGGCCGGTCAGGCCGATCGGCCCGACTAAGCCAGCCTCGCCGCGTGGGCCGGGCTCGCCCTGCAATCCGCGTTCGCCAGCCGGTCCGCGAGTTCCGGTTGCCTTCACTGTGACGGTATTGATCGTCTTCGTCGTGACGCGGAGAATTGCAGGTGCGCCGCGCTGAACAGTCAGTGTGCTTTGCACCTTCTGAACTGTGAAGCTGCCCATCAGGCCGCTTCCACGGGAACCGCAAAGCCCGTTGCGCTGATCGTTGCTCCCTCGGCCAGCACGTCAGGTTCGCCGTTGACGAACTCCCGAATGATCCACGACCATTCCTTCTTGCCCAACGCCACTGCATGATCGCGGGTGAAGGTGAAATGGACGACAGTGTTGTCATCGGGGTCCGCAACCGGGATCACCGTGAGGAGGTATTGAGCCTCGCTGCCAACGTGCAGACGCAGGTTGGCCGGATTGAGGGGGATGGGTTGTCCGTCCTCGTCCTCATATTTGAAGGCGAGCGTGAATGTGTCGGCCCTATTGAGGGTGATGTTTCCTGTGGTTTCGTCCTGCATTGAGTACTTAGCAGGGCGGCATTCATGGCTATGGCCGGGATCAGCGTCCCGACCATGCTGTCAGTCTAGGTCAGTTAGGGCTTGTCCAAATAGCTGCGCGTAGGGGTGGTGAGGGTCGATGCTGAGAAGGTGGACGATGGTTTCGCGGAGTAGTTCGCGCTGCTCGTCCTCGGTCAGCACGGAGCGAAGTTCGATGGGATTGCTCATCGCTTTGCCATCCATGCCCTCATACGGCCGATAGCCTTATCGGCTTGGGTGGCCAGATCGAGAAGAAGCTGAGACGATTTGACCTCTGCCTGTTGCGCCATCGTCTCATCGTGCCGCTTTTGCATTTCGTCACGAGCCGCGGTCAGCCGAGCGATCATCTCGTCGGTGAGGGCGATTACCTTGATATTGCTCATCGGCGGCCACCGCGCTTGGTGCCCTTCATCGCTTCCGCCTGAATGATCGGCATAGCGGCCATAACCTGCTCCACGACCTGATTGCCGTATTCCTCGCTGGTCATGTGGGTTGCCTCGTCCAAACGCGCTTCAGCAGCTTCAAGCCGGGTGCGGAGGTCTGCAATGGTACCCGACTGCTCGTTTTGACGGACCGTGATGGTCTCGATCATCAGCTTGAGCGTCGCGATGTCCTGTGGATAAGTCTGTGGATTATTCAGTTCGTTGTATTCCATGTGGAGTTTTCTCCCTCTGTTTTAGTTGATTGTTGGAGCGGGGCGGGGCTTGCCGCGCGGGCTGTAGAGTGTTGCGGCGAACACGCGTTCGTGAGGCCAACCCTTTTGCACTCGCTGCCGGAGTGTAATGACGCGGATCCCCAGTTCCTCAGCCACGTCCTGAATGGGCTGCAACGCGCCATTGAAGGGGACTAGCTGACAGGGGGCGGTCTTTTTGCGACCGTTGCTGTCGATGATTTTGCGCGTGCCAATGCCCCATCCAAGGCTCTTGATCTTGGCAATCGGCTTCCGGCGATTTCGCATGTTCTCAAGGTGTGTGACCCAGCGGACGTTGCCACTGACATAGCCCTTGTCGTTGTCGATGCGGTCCAGTTCCAACTCAGGACTGGCCTTGGGGCCAATCTCATCAAAGAAGGTTTTGAAGCCGGTCTTATTGTCCCTCCACGATGGCTCAACATCGAGGCCGCGCTTTACGTAGTCCTGAGACTGCGAATGCGAGTGGCGTGAGCAGCGATCGATTGCGTTCTTCAAAGCTGCGTATTCTGAAACGTATTGGCCCTTTAGGCTCTTGTTTTTGTTCGTCATGTATCACCAGTATTTGGTCAACTTTATTGCTGACCAAATAATTACGCTCGGATGCCCGAGCGTTATGTGCTGCTATAAAGCGGAAAGGCGATAAAACCTGTTCTGATAAGTTAGTAGATGAAAACATCATCTACAGGACGTGCCTTTATCTGCGAGGCGGAAGGTGAAAAACTAACCACATATCGCTGCTCCGCTGGCGTACCAACTATTGGCGTTGGGCACACTGGACCTGACGTGAAGTTGGGAATGACCATCATGAAGGCGCAAAGCGATGCGCTGCTGGTTGCTGATCTCGCCCGGTTCGAGAAGGCTGTCGCCGCTTCGGTCAAAGTGCCGCTGACGCAAAACCAGTTTGATGCTCTTGTGAGCCTTGCCTTCAATATCGGTGCAGATGCGTTCTCGAAATCGACCCTCGTTCGAGTGCTGAACGGCGGGCATTACGATCAAGTGGGATCGCAGCTTGCGCGCTGGAACAAGGTCAATGGAAAGCCCAACAAGGGTCTCATCGCCCGTCGGGCTCGTGAAGCTGCGTTGTTCGCTAAGCCGTGAGTGCCTGGATCATACAGGCCGGCGCGGAAGTGCTGCTGTACCGCGCGTTCGTGTACCGGATCATCCTGCCTGATGGCCGCTATTATATCGGTAAGAAGAACGTCTACCGCGTTAAGGCCGGTAAGATCGTCGGCGAAAGCGACTGGCGGGATTATTGGTCGAGCAGCAAGGGCGTGAAGGCGCTCGTTAAGGCTGCCGGTCATGCGCTTTGTCGACGCGAGATCCTCCAGCTGACCGAAAGCACGGGCAAAGCCGGGTATTTCGAGGACCGGTGGCTGTTCGGCACCGACGCCCTGCTCGATCCCATGTGCCTGAATGGCAACATCGCGGCGAAATATCAGCGAAAGGTCGTCGCCGGGTGGCACGACGAATCGCGCTGCGCCCGTTATATGGCCGATACCGAGAAGCAACGTCGAGCCGCCGGACTAATCGTGTGAACATGGCGGAGACGGGTCGGAAGTCCCGCAAAGGGCCGCTCGCCCCGATCCCGCTCTAAGCCCTGGAAGTTACGGTTTCTCGGGCTTTTCCATGAGCATCGTGCGCGACGCCTATACATCATATTGTGTATGTCGCGGGGATCGCGCGATCTTTATTCGATCGCGCACGATTCAAATATTGCCAAAACCCCCGATTCGCGGCATAAGGCCGGCATCGACAGCGCATCGGCGCCGTCGCCCAGGCCCCATTTGCCTCCAGATCGAACCCTTGCCGGGATCGGCGCGACCAAAATCGCGTGTCCAAGACATCTGTGGAGTGAATCAAATGGGCGATTTCCAAACGCGAGAAGAAGCAGGGTCCATCTGGACCATGATTAACGTCCGTGGTGGCGAGTGCTTTGTAGTTCCGAATTTCGATGAGATTCGGATTAACGAAAAAGACTCCGAAGCGGTCCGCCTTCGAAAGCTTGCACGCCACCGGGCGATCAAGTGGCTCAAGGCAACCAAGTCCGACTATAGGGTCTGGTGGTCGGACTGGGATTGCTCCGCAGGCGACGCCTTTGTTCACATAGCAGCGCCCGACCGTCGCGCTCTCTTCAAATTGCAGTTCGTGACTGGTCCCACGGTGGATTACCGTGTCGCCTAACCGCGCGGGGCTTCGTGCCCCGCCACTTCTCCTGATCCGATCAGATCGAACCATGCAGGTTCGGATAGGAGAATATTATGAAGCATTTTTGGCTGGATGATGACCAGCAAGCAATCATGGACGCTGCCACGAGCAGTGCATCCAACTATGGGTATATCGGCCTTGTTGACGTAGACTCGCGATGGAAGAAGCCGATCCGCGATCTTGTCGGTACCGATGTCGCCGATGAGAACCAAGTCCGCATTCATAAGATCACCGGTCGCGTGACATTCGGCCAGCGTCACTCGTTCAAGTTAAAGTCCGCAGTTCGCCTCACCGCCAAGCAAGCCGTGATGCTGAAGTTGAAGGTAGCCGGTTCGGATACAGCGTTTTTGTGCGAAGACCCCACAGGTGAGAGCTGGGGGAACATTCGTATCGCGCTGACCGACCGCGACCTCTTCGATCACTCGGACTGGTCGGCTTCGCGCCACAAGCGGTTTCACCCTAGCGCGTCGTGGTATTGCTTCCGGAACTTGACCGAAGGTCTGGCTTTCGGCCCCACAATTGCGACGGTGGGCGAGTCTTGCAAGGGAATGCCGTCGAACTGGGCTCGTGCGATGGTTTGGAGTCGTAAGTGTATTACACACGAGTTCGCGGATGATGTCGAAAAATCGACGCTTCACTTGATCCAGGCACAGGTAAACAAGAATCCGCGAGACAAGATGGTGATCTGTCCCGACATTCTAGACACTCCGGTTGTGACTTACGGTCAGGCTATTGCGCGGTCGATGACGATAGAACTCCAGCACTATCAAGCGCGCGAAGCGTGTGGCTGCGACGGCGACCTTGGCCCCATCATCGAATGATAGATAGTTGGGCAGATGACCGCGAGGAAATCTGCCCGCTAGTCGCAATCAATTAATGACTGGCGAAATTTGTCCAACTTAACAGCATTAAGCGCAACGAGCGCATATGATTTAGGATTTAAGAATGAACAATCAGCAGAAGCTGTACAAGCTACAGCATGGAAGTTGCATCCCCGAGAACTTTCTCGAAGACCGCTATCAACACTGCCGGGAACGCTTCATGGAGCGCTTCAATCTCGATATGACCTACGAGGAGTGGCAGGAACTAAACCTGCGCATCTTCCTCGACGGCGAGGGAGTTGAGTGGCTGGACGTAGGCGAAGGCACGAACACCAGCCTCATTATCGTAGAAGCGTTCGGCAACACGATGTTGGTCGCGTTCTCGGAGACTGCTTACTGCATGATGACGGTGTTTCCGCGTAGCGACGTGCGGCTACTTCATGCTCGAAACAACCGGTACACGGCAAAGGCGATCAGCACGGGTATGTTGGCATATCGCGATGCACGGCGCGAACTGGCAGACCGTATCGACGAGCTACGCGAAGACGGCTTTGGGCGTCTTGTTATGCCAAAGCGCGTTGAACCGGTAGTCGAGGAGCCAAAGCCCGCAAACGTCTTTGCCGAGGCCCTGGCCGGTTTCAAGCCCGCGCCGATGCGTAACATTCTAACGCTGCCGGTGCCGGCGGCAAAGGAAGAGGCACCCGTTCTAGACCCCGAGGTAGTCGCGGCTTTCGCGGCCCTGTCGAAGCAGCTGAACGAGGCCGACGCAGCGGTCGATGCGACGGCGGACGTAGAGGCACGTATTCTGGACCTTGAGCGGCAGATTGCGGCTCTTCGTGCCGGAAGCCCTCTTGCCGACGCGCAGCGGGCGCTCATCAACGCGCATCGCAGCATGGCCGAGGATGCTTTTGCCAAGTTCCGCGACGGTATCTTCGACCGGACGGCTGCGCTGACGATGGTGGGCATGATGACGTTTGCCAACGACAACAGCGCGCGGGAGGAGTCGTCCGAGGAGGTCGAGGCGTCGAGCGGCAGGATGAGCCGCGACGGATGGGCATTCAACCTGCCCGATGCCAAGTGCGAACAAGAGGGTCGGACTTATTACTTCATCATGGACGGGCTGCGACTGACCCTCGATCAGTGGGGCGAACGGGGCGGCGTTCACAAGGCGACGATCATTCATCGCGCCAAGCAGGGCTACTCGTTCCGGGAGTCGGTTTATACCGACCGCGTTAATCGCCGGGCCTGAGTGAAGGATGTGAAGGCGAGTGAAGGGTATGAAGCTTCACTCGCTTTAGCTGGGGCGTGCTTTTAAAAGCGGATTCCTAATATAAAGATATATCCTTAATATACTTCACTATCCACCACTTCTTCAAATAATCGCAGAATACTGCGAGTTTTGATGCTCCGCCACGCGGATATAGAGTGATGGATGGGTGAAGGATGTGAAGGATAGGCCCTCCACTTCCGCCAGGTCGATCCTTCGAGAACAATAATATCGCATTTGATGCCGGTTTTAAGCTATACCGGATAAATAGAATTGAAGCAGCAGGTTCGGAAGCTGCCGCTTCGGCAGCGGAATCTGTAGCTTCGCCCTCCTTGGTTAAACCAAGACCTAGCGCGAAAGACCTTAGACCCGTTGCCTGATCCGAACCCAGGCAGCGGGTTCTTTCGTTTTTGCTAGGAGTTTACAATGCTAGAACAAGAAGGCGTTAAGCCTCGTCTAGCACTGGTCGTAGATAACGCCAGTGCTGACCTCGATTACCCCCAGATGCTCGCCGAGGCGATCAAGCGTCTACAATCTCAGAAGCTGGCTGGTGAAAAGCCCGACGTGATGGGTGCGCTCTCGCATCTCGATCCCGACGAGGACAACAGCGCGATCCGCGACTGGCTGAGCCTCAACAATATCATGCCCAAGCCCGCGTTCGACAGGACGCTTGCCAAGATGGCGAAGAACCGTGCCGTCGAAGCTGCGCTGGGATTCGTCCCCAAGGATCCGCTCGATTTTGTAGCCCGCTATGCGACGAGCCAGGGCGTGATCCTGAATGCACGCGGCACCATCAGCCGTCAGCGGTCATATACCATCGGTGATGCCGTCGTGGACGCCAGCAATCGCGACACCAGCGAGGATACCCGCCTGGTCTATGACGTGGCGAATGCCGAAGGTGACAACCTCGACAGCTTTGGTCGCGATCTGCGGCTCCTGACCGACCGGCTAAACCTCGGCTACCGCGACAGCGTTATCAGCGATGCGATTCAGACGTGGCAGGAAGAATGCACACGCGACCTCAAGGTCAACGCGATGCTGTCCGTGAAATTTGAGAAGGGCAAGGCAACCGGCCCTGCCGGTCAGGCCATGTGGGAAGCGATGGAAGTTGCATGTTTCGACGTGCGCGAGACGCTGCCCGGTTTTGCCATCGCGGTGATGAAAAAGTTCATCTGGCAGGTAAAGCGGAAGGCACGCGGCATCACGGTTACAAACCACCTGATGCCTGTTCTAACCGGCGCGCAGGGCAAGGGTAAGACCGAGTTCGTCAAGGCGATGACGCGTCCGCTGCATGACCTCATGCGCGAAGTGGACTTCGGACTGATCACTGACGGCAAGACGGCGGACATCTGGTCGGCCCTCATCCTCTTCATCGACGAAATGGGAAGCTTTACAAAGGCCGACGTCGACACGGTGAAGAACGTCATCACTTCGACGGAGCGACCGATCCGCACGATGCGTACCAACCACAGCACCCAGGTTCGAAATCAGGCAACGCTTATCGGCTGCACGAACAAGAGCCTCGGTCAGCTGATCCGCGACGAGACCGGCGGTCGCCGTTTCGCCGAGCTGATGTGGCGCAACGACCCCGACTGGGAAGCAAGCAACGCACTTGACTGGATCATGCTGTGGCAGAGCGTTGATGAGAACGGCCCCGATCCAATTATTGCAGCAAACATGATGGATACGTTAAAAGAGCAGCAGGAAGCAAACCGCAATCAGAGTCCGGTTGAGGTGTGGGTCCGGCAGTTTGGTCACACGATGCGTCAGTGGTCGAAGGCATCCGATATTCACGACGAGTATCGGACTTGGGAACGGGATGCGTTTCCCAACCACTCGACTAGCCAAGCGGCGTTTGGAAAAGAGCTAACTTCTCTGATCCGCACTATGCCCGACTTTCCGCTCGAAAAGCGAACAACGAACAGCGGCGTGCAATACCGCCACGCAACAAAGGTAGTCTAATGAAGAACGAAACAATCGAGGAAAAGGCAGCGCGACTGGAGGCCGAAAACACGAGCCTCCGTCGTGTCATCGAAATTCAGAAAAAGCAGATGAAGGGCTTCAACACCCACGAAGAGACGCGCCGACTGCGCGCCAAGATAGCCGAGTGGGAGGGCACGTCCGACCGGATCAACGGCGGATACTACCACGGCTCGCGCTTTATTCAGCCGTTTCAGGACAACCCCGAACTATGACAAACGAGGAACTGATAACGTCGTATCTAGCTAAAGGCGGCAGGGTTGAGCGGGTGAAGTCGGCGCTTCCGCAGCACGTTCGGGGCGATCCTGTCGCTCGCCAGCGGTTCATGGAGAATCACATGCCCGAAGTCTGCAGCGATACCGTCGAAACGTATCGTCTCCGGTTCGAAGCCCTCTTGTCGCAGTCCGACACCAGCCATCGTGACGCTCAATACTGGGCCGCATACGAGATAGGCCCGTTTGATCCGCATCGCGCCCTGGCGGAAGCGGCAGGGCTGCTCCTCATCGCGGTATCCGAGGGGCTAGAAAGTGCACGGTGCTACGAAAAGGAACTATGCCACGCCGCGCTGCGCTCGCAGCACTGACTAAAAAAAAGCCCGCCCTCGAAACGAGGAGCGGGCTTTTGTCGTTTAGGACGCTCAGGACGAATGCAGGACCGTGAATGCGTTCCATGCAAGCGGGGCGGTAGAAGATCTGCTGTACGGGCCTCCTAGGGCGCTTCCTGGGGAAGATCAGCCTCTGCTGACGATCATTGCGACGAGACAGCTGCAAAGCTGTGGTGCCTTGCCTCTTTTATGCTCGCGCGACATCTTAACCACGCTCGTTTGGTCACAATTAAGATAGTGGCGGCAGATCAAATGGCGGGGGAACCTCTGATGCGATCCGTTCTGTTGTTCGTGCTTAAACTTGCCGCGATGCCAATAAGCTGGATGGGCATGTTGGTAAGCGGCGGGGGCATGGTCACCTTTTTCGTCGGGCTGTTTCTCGCGTTCTTTAAGCCGCTGTCTTTGGCCGCCGTGGTCTGCTCTGGCGGCCTCATCGCAGCGGCTTTTGGTGCGTTGGTTTACGGGTTTGCGAGTACGCTCGTCGATAACATCGAAGATTTCTACTGAAGTCGGACGCGTTGCATCTCGTAATATTATAAGGGGACGACCAGTGACAAAGATATTTGCCGTGGCTGCGCTTGCTACCATAGCAGTTTCGGCTGCGGGGCCGATTCAAGGTAGTATGGACGAACTTTCAATTACCACGAAATTGGCTGAGCAGGTGGAGATGTTTAAGTTCTGCGGACTTCAAGCTGCGCTGTCTCCGATCCCCGCTCAACTTGCTGTCTTCGAAGCATCTCACTACAGCCGGGACGTGCCGATAACCAAAGACATGACTTTGGCCGGAAAAGTGAATACGATGATGTTAGCTGCAAAGGCTCCCAGCAAACAGGCTTTTTGCAATGCTCTAGCGGGCTACAAGGCTAAAGCGGTGCCGGTAATTCACCAGAGCTGGGCTAATTTGCAGGCGGCTCATGCGAAGGCGAAGAGCGCCGGGCACTGATCGACTAAAACTTCGATGTAGAGTCAGGCGGACTTGCATCGATCAGCAACCGGAGGATCGCCGCGATATCCTCGGGCAGTGCTCCGGTTGCAATGAAGGCTCGAATCAAGATTGCTTGGGCATCGGTTCGCGTCATAGGTCAGCGTCGGCACCCGGAAGCGGCTTCTGGCCTTCTGCAAGTCGCAGCCGATCCTTGACCCTCTTCATCTCTGCCTCGATCGCGTCGTCTCGGGCATCCTGTCGCGTATTCGTATTGCGGATATCCGATAGCTGCTGCGCTGCCGTGCCCTGCGTCTGCTGCAGGTCCGCGATGCTTTTTTGAAGCTGGTCCACGTTGGCACTCATCTTCGTCACGGTCGTGTTTAGGCCGTTCACGCTGGTGCCAACCCAGCCAAACAGTCCAAGCATGATCGCACCGATTAGGATCACGACGCCACCGACGATTAGCTTAGTCACTCCTCGATCGTCATCGCGTACCGGGACAGGTACGGGCACGGGTGCAGACGGCGTGTGCATAATCTGCATCGCCTGCATGATCTCCATGAGGGTGGGGGATGGCGGTGGAGGGGTGCTGTTGGGCATTACTTTAGCAGACCATCGACGACGAGGGTTACGACGCCAGCTAAAGCCGTTGGCACGCCATATCGCACCAGAAGCGTCGCGATGTAGCCACGAGCCGCTGGAACCTGCCACGCGACCTTAGCCACATGAACGAGACCGTTCCGCACGTCTTTCAGAAACGAAGGGCGAGGGGCAATTTCGGGTTTGTCACTTGCCGGGACAACGGGGGTTTGAACCTCGTTATCCATTGTCAGTGCTCACTGGCAGCGGAGGCATAGGACCGGTGCCCGGTGCATACATGGCGGGCATGGTCGGCACGAACGCTGGCTCGTAACGGCTCAGGGCCTGCGGGAGACTGGTGTTGCGCGTATAGGTCAGGTTGCCGCGAATTTCGTTGATGACGCGGCTGGCATCAATCGTTAGCGAACTTGGAAGCGTCTTTTCAACTTCCGCTACGTCGTCCGCCAACTTGTCAAGCAAAGCCTTGACGGCCTTGAGTGCTGCGGCTTCGACGTTCATTACAACCTCCGCTGCCTCGTTGATATCAATGGTCGTTACCATGTGAGGGTTTTCCCTTCTTGTTATTGTAACATACTTAGCGGTCGAGCACGTTACTGCTCGACCGATGTTACACCCACACTTTGCGTCAGATTGGTCGTCATGATGTTGCGGCCAACAATCTGCACAAAGTACGAGGACGACGAGCCCCCGGTGTTGTCTGTGTAAGTGATCGAGCCTCCAATTCCGTCGATCATGCTACCCGGCTCAGACTGGCCAGCACCCGGACTACATGCGTGGGAACCGTTGAAGGTCTGCTCGGCCAGCAAAGTGCCACTTGCCGTAGTGCCGCGATACAATCGGATCGTTGCATAGGGTGTGTAGGGCGTGGGGCACGAACCTGTGATATTAGTGCTGGAGGAAGCCTGATATCCGACAGTGACGACACGGCTCTTGCCGTTGGATCCAAAGGTGCCCGTCGTGACGCTCGCGTCGTATGCCTGCGAGGTGGTCTGGACCGAGTTCTTCAACACGCCTGCGCTTAACGAACCGCCGAAATATGCCGAGCCGTTGGTCTTGAGGTAGTATGTGGCGTTGGCCTCCGTGCAGCTTGTGAACGAACTCTGGACCGGGCCAAACCACTCGATGAACTGTCCAGTGGAGCCAAAGCCAACGCCCTGTACCTTCATCACCGAACCGTTGTTGAAGACGATGCGCGCGTTATCGAGGTCGAAGTAGGCGTTTCCGTTCGAGGAGCGGACCAAACCAGCAGTCACGGTGCCAACGTTGGCACTGATGGCAGAAAGCGAGTTAACGTTCATTCGATCCGCGTTGATCGTCCGTGTCGTGATCCTGTCGCCGTGAACGATCGTTCCGCCATAGTTGGCAACAAAGCTGGGACCATTCCGCCAGGTGCACATGATGATGGAGTTGGAGTTGCGGACCTGCGCCTGCTCCCAGCCATCTACAACCTGACGGAAACCGCCTGCGCCCTTGTCCCACATGATGTAATTGTAGCTGCCGCCCGCCCACGCGACGCTACCAGCGGGAATGTACGGGCTCGCTGGGTTGCCTGCATCGTCGGTGTAAAGCACGTGGCCATCACGCCAGTACAGGTATCCGTTGACGGGATTGTACTCAAAATCACAGCCAATGACCGAGATACCGCGTGCATTGATCGCGATTTTCTCAGCGGAAATTGAGTTGGTCTTGATCGCGCCGCCACGAATTTCCGTCTGGTCACGCCATGCATCAAGCGTCGTGCCGCCCTGAATGAGAACGCGACCCGGATCGATAGTAGTCGAGTAGGCATTGATGCGCGCAGCGGGATCGGAGCCATTAAGGGAGTTGTCCATGCCTCCCGTCATCGAGACGCGGGAGACTGCCGAGCCCTGCGAGTACAGCGATACTGCGCCAAAGACGGTCATTCCTGCCGGTGCGCCTACAACGCGCATGGTCGCGTTGTCGTTGTCGCGAACGTACGTCACGGTCTTGCCGTCGTAGATCACGGAGTAAACAATTCCGCTACCCGCATCGGCGGTCAGGGCATACGCTGCGCCATACTCGTAAGCATAGATGGTGCCATTGCTGCTTCGATGGATGGAATAGTTGATCTGCTGATAGTCGTTGGCGTTATTGTAGGGACGTCCCGTTGCCAGTCCGATGAAGGTGTCTGGTGTGTCCATCTGAGCAGAGATTTTGGCGGCATTACGGAAGCCCTCGGTGGTGTAAGCGTTGCTGTGCCAGCCAATCGTCGTGGCATCGCGTTGGATGCGGGTGCCGTAGAAGTTGTACTGGTTTCCGCTCGATGCGTCGTACCATTTCATGGTGCCGCTGTTAGCTGCTTGGGCGGCGGTAGTACCAATGGCCACGCCAGTGCTGCCCACCGTGATCGTGCCGGGAAGGCTCGTGCCGGTGTTGAACTTGTCGCCAGTGATAGTGCCACCCAGGATCTTGTCGGCGGTGATTGCATTGGCCACGATCTTATCAGTCGTAATTGCACCGCTGCGAATCGCTGTGCCGCCTACAGCTTCCAGTAGTTGGAGATCAGTGATCTCCATGTCCCCTTTATATGCGGTACCTGAGGCATTAAAAACAATGAACTCGTAAGAGATAACATTGACAGGCGCCAAAAACTGCACGTTAAAGGCCGTCTTAACAGGGTTGATGGCAACTGCTAATGCTGCGTCCGCGAGCAGAGTACCATTTACGTCATACATCCGCGTGATAACGGTGAAATCTTGGTTGCTAGCGTTGCGGGCTGTGAAGCCAAGCTGATATGTCGCGCCGCCTTTCATGTTGTAGCAGCGCGGACTATAAAGATGTTGTCGTCCCGTACTATTGAAGTAACCGCCCCACAACATCGCGTAGTTGCGGGTACCCATGATGGCGTTCATGCCAGCGTCGTGCGTGGAATACCAACCAGCGACAGAACCCGGACCCAGGCCCATAGGTGCGTTGAGCACACCTCGATTCACCCAGTAGGTAATGTCTTTGAATCCCGGATCAGGATTCAGCTCACTCATGCTTGTGACAAGTAGCTTATCAACTGTGATAGCGCCGGCCGCAATCTGAGCAGCTTGGACGGCACCTGCCACAAGCTTATCGGTGGTGACAGATCCTGCGGCAAGTTTATCCACGGTGACGGCCAGAGCAGCCAGCTTTGGAGTTGAGATTGCACCGTTGGTGATCTTAGTTGCCGTAATTGATTCATCCGCCACCGCAGCGTCCACTGCTGCGACCCAGGCTCCCCCTGAATGATTCCAAAGCTTTCCGTCTGTCTGATTGAAAACAGTGGTCGCTCCCGTGTAACTCATTGGTGAAGGCAGCGTGGCGACCGTCGTGATACCGCTAAGACCGGGAGTGAAGTCAGCAATTGAGATGCCGCCTGCGGTCGTGAAGAGAACCGTACCACTGGCTGGCGACACATTGTTTGATGTGTCGATAGCGAAAGCCTGCACGCCATACTGAGTGCTGCGATCCAGATTGGAGAATGTCGCCGTGCCGTTCATGCCGGGACGGACATTCATGCTGACATTCTTTACCGCGACACCGTTCTTCAGCAGATTGATCTGAACGCGCGATACATCGTTGTCCGCTGGCGCCGTGAAGCTGACAAAGCCGGTCGTGAACGAGGGTTCGACGCTGAGGTTGAGCGGCGCTCCTGGCGCTACATTGTCCTTGGCGGTTGTGTGGCTAACCGTCGCGCTAAAGGCGCTTCGATTGCCCGCTTTGTCGAAAGCCAACACCTTGGCTGTGATCGTGACATTGCGGGGGATAGCTGTGCGGCTGTAGCTGTTGCCGGTGGTCGTGTACTCGATGAAGCTGCCATCGGCTTCTCGCAGAGCAATCACATACCCGGCCAGATCCGCCGCGTTGACCGCATTCCAGCCGATATTAAGCGTGGTTCCGGCATCGGTGATAACGCTCGATAGTGTCAGTCCCGTTGGGCTTAGGGGCGCTTGGTCATCGGTAAAGCCAGCAGCGGTAAGCGAACCGATTTTGCTGACCAGATCGGAAACCGGGATGCTGCCAACGTTCGTGCCCACAGGGGCGCCCACGGTTGCGCCGTCTTGAATGCCGTCCAGCTTGTCACCCTCACTAGCGTTGATGTCCGCGAGATTGCCCGGAGTGCCGTCAACGCTGTCGTAGCTGATCAGAACGGGGGCAGTGGCAACGCTGGCGTTCTCCCAGGGCGAGTAAACGGCGCTCATCATGCGGAAGCGCGCTTCAACCTCAACAGTGATGCCGGGTGCATTCGAGGTGAATGTGAACATGCCGACTTTGGGATCGAATAGCTCGGCCTGTGAAGACCATGCGTCGGTGCCTGCGGGACGGCTGCGGATTTGGATACCGTTGACGCGACCGCTCAACTCGGGCGTCCACGTGACATGAACTTCCGAGACGTTGACGCCGTTGGCTCCGCTGTAGCTGGCGCTCGTCAGTGCAAGGTTCGATGGTGCGATGGTGGTCGAAGCGTCATAGCCCTGCGGCCGGATCATCGCCGGCAATGGCTTTTCCTCGCGATCCCAAGCGTAGATTGCTGGATCTTCCTCGCGGAGTGTCATCTGGAAAAAGAGGTCGTGGCTTTCGGCCTGCTCCATCACGCGGAACAGTTTGTTGTTCCAACCCTCTGCTGGCAGCGAAAGCGTGATGACCGAGCCAATCTCAACAGCGAATGCCTTGGGGCCAAAGGTCGCTGCGAACATGCCGGGGCAAAGGTATTCCCTGAGCAGCATCTGCTTGGCGATGCGCTGACAGGTTTCCGCTCTCGAGACCGCACCAAGGTCGATCGACATGGTGCGGGGGATACCGTCAGCCAGTGGCTCACGCTCAATTGGGTCGCCCCAATCGGTGAGCTGATACAGTTCCTCAGGGTTGGCGAAACGACCGCGAACGATGTTGAAACGCTCGCGCGATGCGGGAGCGGGGTTCCAGATGTAGGGGCTGGAGCCATTTGCGGGAGCGACCAAGTCGTCAGCATCAAAGGCGATCTTGGGGCCTGCGGTGTCATCGTAGCCACCAACGATGCAGTAGGTGCCGCCGCGATCCGTTAGCTTACAGGAGCCCATCGTAGCCGTGAGGCCATTGATAACCGTCTCGTGGCTGTCCGTGGTCGAGAAGATGCCATCGACCGCGTAACGCTGAACCGTGCCACCGCCTTGAACGGCAACGCGCTCTTCGCAGAGGTTTGCGTAGGTGCGGAAATTGTCGAAGTCGATGCGGTTGGCAGGAATGCCCATACCCCAGACGACCGTGCCGTTGATACGCCAGCCCAGCAGATAAGTCAGCAGCGCCAGAGCTGGGTTGCGGCCAATCTCAGTCGAGCCATCGCGGAATGCATAGGTGTTTTGATCGTTGACCCGGTGTGCGCCAGAGCCACCGCGCGTGCTGTCACGGCGAGGGTCATAAAGCGGGCAACCCTCAACAATTGCCGTAAGGCGCTGCGGGATGCCGCTTTCCCAGACTTCCTCGTCCAGCTTCCAGAACGGCACGTAGTAGGCGCAGCCCGTGAACGTGCTGCTGCTGTTCCAATAGCGGCCCGAGCCAACTGAGAAGCCGTTACCGGGCTTGCCCTCCGTGACGACGCGAAACGGATTCGTGGGCGCGAAACCGTTGCGCTTGGAGACGAATGCGCCGTTCTGCCAAACAAGGTCGTTTTCAACGTAGAACTGCTTGAGCGCGTTAATGCGGTGAGACGCCAAGGCGACAACCTGAACGTAGCCGTCCTTCTTGGTGGATGGCAGATCGAGGTCGCCTTCAAAGAACCGAACGTCAGCGCCACCAGCGGTCGTACCGAAAATGATCTTGCGCGATGCAGTAGGGACCACGCTGGTGTTGAGGCGATCCGCCATGGACTGCGACATCGAGGGCGCTTTTCGGAAAAGCGTCGCGGCGGCCGTCAGGGCCATGCTGATGCCCATTCCGATCAGGGCCGACGAGATAGCCGATGCTGCAACCGTGACACCAAGGGAGCCCGCGACACTGGCCAGCACGCCTGCGATCTGCGGGGCGAAGACAACAACCGCTACGGCGATCGCTACGATGATGACTGTTTTGACAATCTTGGACATCAGCGCGCCTCCACTTCGGAAGCCGCGAAGGGCAGGGTGAAAGCCTTCGTGCAGTCAGCGGTTGGGATGGCGACAAGGCCCTGTTGGCCGTGTTCCTCACCAACAAACCACGAATGGAGGCCAACGCAGACACCAAGCGTCGCGCGGTCCTTCATCACGATATCGCCGCGCTGCGCGAACACGGGATGCTTGGAAGCACCTAGCCAGGCGTTAACGGTCTTGAGGAGTGTGCCCTCGCCATGAACACGGAGGGCTTCGGCCGATCCGGCACGATCACTGTATGTGCCGCGGAATGTTTCAGCAGGGTCGGTGCCCGTCATTGCCTTGATGGCATCGCAGGCAAAGAGCGCGCAATCGTTGGAGCCCCATTTGAAAGGCTCCTCGGATTTGCGATCAAGTAGTACGGCGAGACGCTCTTCCCAATCGGGAGCGCGGACAAGTTCGGATGGTGCGTTCATCCAAATACTTAGCTGGTTACATCATCACTCCACGGGGGCCGTATGGCTGCTGACTCATCATGTCGTTTGCCAATCGCTGCCAGCCGTTCATGTTCGCCTTGCTCGGTGCCGGATCACCATTCGCGCAACTGACGGTGTAGTCCTGTGAGGCGTCTGCTGGATCGAAACGGCGCTGATCAAGATAGCTGGAACCGGTCGCACTGCTGATAAGCGAGGCATGTCCCTCGATGGCCAATGTAAAGGTGTGCGACAGGCCATCGTTGCTGATCTTCACGGTATCCATTGCTCCGCTACGAACGCGACGGAATGCCCATGTGGCTGGAGCGCCGGGAACGGGTGATGCGATCATAATTGCGCGCCACAAGGTGGCGTTTCGGCTCTGATATTCATCCGCGTAAACGGATGCTGCGCTGATCGCCTGACTTGGCGCGCTGGGGATCGCCAGTGTGATTTCCAGCGGGTCCGATCCGCTCATTGAAAAGCTGTTGTCACCAATATTCAGGACGACGCCGTGAACGAGTGGTTCGAATTTCTTGCCGTTCAGAAGGCTGTCGGCGCTGCCTTGAACCTCAAGCTGGTGCGCGCCAGTCCAGACGTTGACCGTTTCGCTTTTGAATTCCAGCGTGGCCATAATCGCTGTGGTGATGCCCGCAGCTTCAAGGGCTGCGACGAGTGCTGTGTCTGTGCCAAAACGCATTAGATTGCCTCCTTGGCAATGACAGACGGGAACGTTGGAAGCCCGTCGATATCGAGGTCGAATGATGGCGTTTCCGCTGTTACGAGGCGGAACACGCCGCTGGGCGTTGCCAGATTGATCGCTGCGCCAGCTGCATAATTAGCGCGCAACATGGGCTGAAACTCGACGAGGGCTTGCCCGTTGGCATCCGCTGTAGCGGCAACCGCCGTCACTTGCAGAAGCTGGTCGCCAAGCTGGAAGAACTGCCCCACGGATACGCCTGTGGCCGCGTTGGGAGCCCACCCTGATAGCCTGACGTTTGTGGAGTAGCTGTAAGCGGCCAATGCGAGCGAAATGCCCGTCGTGGCGTTCCTAGTAGCGGAGCGCGGATAGTACCGGAACGTACCGACCTGACCCTGCAAGCTGTTGAGCCAGCCTTGTAAAACCTGCGCGCGAGCGAGGCTCATTCGCGGCCAAGTGAAATCGAGATTCCACTGCGAAGCCGTGTTGACGACCTGAATGGCGAGCGTGTGAGGGCTCTCCATCGCCGTCTGGCGATTGTTGATTTGCAGCTTTTCGCGTGCGGGCGCTTTCGCGGGGAAGGGCAGTGGATACGTGGGCATCCAATACTTAGTTTACCGCCGGTTGACGTAGTCGGCCGGCTGAGCGAACATGCGCTAGCTTGAACGTCTGGGAGAGTCAGTTTGCCGTCGATCCACTTATTCGTTGATACGAACGTTCTGCTCTCATTTTTTGCTTATACAAAGGATGACATTGAGCAGCTCAGCAAGCTCTCGGATCTGCTCAAAACTCAGAAGTTGGTGCTCTATGTTCCGATCCAGGTGAAGGAGGAGTTTGCTCGCAATCGCGAGACGAAGCTTTCGGAGTCCATTGAGAAGTTCTCTGCGAAGAAAATCGAGGGAATTCCTCGGTTTCTTATCGGATCTGACGAAGAAAAGGCATTTTCAACGTGCTTGGATGCTTTTAACAAAGCTCATAATGAGCTTATTCAAAAAGCAAAGAAGGACGCCTCATCCACCGCGCTGGCTGTTGACAAGTTAGTGAAGGCGCTTTTCGATGGCGCTGGAGTTGGCGACGTTACTCCGGAAATGATCGAGGCTGCGAGATTGCGTCGGGACGTAGGAAATCCCCCAGGAAAGGGTAAATCCCTTGGCGACCAAATAAATTGGGAATATTTGCTCACTAAGGTGCCGGATGGCGAGACGTTGCATGTTGTTTCAAAAGACGGTGACTACCAGTCTGCGTTTAAGAATGGTACACCCCACCAATTTCTTACCGACGAATGGGCGGCCAAAAAGTCTGGATCCTTAAAACTCCACCAAGAGCTGAAGCCTTTCCTAAACGCTCACTTTGATAGTATCAATCTGGAGATCGATGCCGAGAAGGCAAAGGTTATCGACGATCTGGTAACGAGTCCAAGTTTCTCGGTTACACATTGGGCGATCTCAAAAATTGAGCCATTTTTCGATGCGCTTACGAGTGAAGATGCCGTAAAACTTCTACGAGGTGGATTAGACAATAGCCAAATCCGGTGGATCTCGTCGGATCCAGACGTTAAGGGGTTTTATACGCGGCTTCTCGATACTTTTGAACATCATTTGGAGGCGGGCTTACTTGACGAGGCTCATGGTGTATTTGGCGAAGAGACGGGTGACATAGACGTTGATCTAGCTGCGGAGTGAGGCCACCTACATTCGCGGACGTTGCAGCTTGCTCAGAGTGTGGTTTGCCGCGTTCTGATTGATCATCGGCATCATCTCCGCGATCGCCTGTGTGGCCATTGCTTTGACGGCCGCTGGATCGTTGCTGGTGATCGCGCCAAACGTCACATTCATAGATGGCGAATTGCCACCGCGCACGTTGTCCAGCTTGTGATTGGGCGTGACGTGGAAGGGGCCGCCAACGTCGATGTGTTCTGGTCCGTGCTCACCGACGAGATAACGACCCTTGTTACCCATGCCGCCGTTGGCCTTGCCGGTGACACCCTTACCGCCGCCAACCGCGCCGGTAATTCCCGACACCAGCGAACCAAACAGGCCACCGCCTCCTCCACCGCCACCGGATGCACCAAACAGGAGGTCGCCCAGCGGCTTGATAAGCATCTGCTGCAACGCGATTTTCAACAGCCCGTCGATTACCGCGTCGGCCATGTTTCCGAATGCATCGCTGAGCGAGCCAACACCCTTGATGGCATCCATGAGCCCGCTCTGTAGGCTCTCAAGTCCCTGAACCTGCACGTTCTCAAGGCTTTCGTTGATTTCGTTGGCCGTGCGGGGGATGGCATCGAGATAGTTGGCCATTGGACCCATATTCTGACGGTCAACGGACTTCTGCTGACGCTCACGGAGGGCAGGCAGCATCGCAAGACGACGACGCGCAATCTCCTTCTCAGCTTCCGTGCTGTCGCGGCTGGCAATGATGGCATCGAGTGCCAGCTTTTCCTGCTGCATCCGAAGATCGAGAAGGCGGGTTTCCGCGTCACGACGATCCTTGGCGGTGCGCGCCATATTGGCGTCGAGTTGCAGCATCTCTTCCGCGTTCGCGATGCTGGCGCTTTTCAGCTTCAACTCTTCCTGCTGGTTAAACTCTACTTCCTGAAAGCCGATTGCCTGCCGCTTGTTGGCGGTGATCCGCTCCTCAATGGCCTTGAGCTCTTCGACCTGGGCCTCGGTATATCGCTTGCTGCCTTTGTGGCCGTCCTTGTCGATTTGATCCATGCGGCTTTTGCGGTCTTGCTCAAGCGACTGACGCTCAAACTCAAATCGCTCGGTTGCCGTGCTGGCCAGACCGGCTGCGCTGTCCAGTTCCTCACGCTGGCTGCGGTTCTTATCGCTGGTGAACGCCTCTAGATCCTTGCGATCCTTCTCGGCATGACGCTCAGCATCATGCTGGGCCTTCTCGGCTGGGCTGCGTCCCGAACCGCCACGCGGCTTGGAATTGGGCTTACCGGGAGGTGGCTTGAGCGTGCTGCGACCTGTGCCCCGAACAACCGTGCGACCGGCCGCGACATCTGCCTGAACGCTGCGGCTGGTAGCGATAAGCTGCTCGTCAGTCTGACCCTTGCCAGAAAACGCCTTGTACTTGTTTCCGCCGTTCATGCGGATGCCACGAACCAGGCGGCTGCGAAGGGCCCCACGACGGGCTTTCTGGTAGCCCGCGTCGTAATCACCGCCCATGTTCCAATCAGCAATCAGGGGCTTCTCTTCGAAGTGTTGCCCGCCGCCAGCGCGGTCGATTGCCCGGTTGAGAACGCGCTTACTGCCGTTCTCGATCTTCGTTCCCCAATTATCCATTGCCGCATAGGCGTTATGCACCTTGTCGATGAGACGGAGCATGTTGCCGATGGTTTCGCGGGTATAATCGGCGTCTTTGCGGATTAGGTCGAACACCGTTGCTGCGCCTTCGCCCATGGGGAAGAACGCGTCGTGCAGGCCCGCAAACTGCGCGCGGATTTCAATACCGGCGTCTTCTGCATTACGAGCAAGGGCATCCATGGCGTCTGAGCCTTCGCTCATAGCGTCGGTCAGCCCATCACTGATCCCAGCGCCACGGTCGAACGCACCAACCAAGTTCATCAGGCCGTTTTCGATGATCGTCTGGGATTCCTCCCACGTCTTCGGCAGTTCCTTGAATTCCGCATCAATCTGCGTCGTCATCTTCTTGTTCGTCAGTGCGTCGTAGAGCATCTGACTGGTCAGCTTGCCGTCTTCGGCCATTTTCTTGAGTTCGCCGCGCGTGACGCCGAGACTTTCTGTGAACAAGCGTGTGAGACGCGGGCTGGCGTCCATGATCGCGCCAAGCTCTTCCCACTGTACATTCGTACCGGATAGGGCCTGACCCATCTGCAACGTGGCGGACATCTGCGACGCTGTATCAGCACCGCTGACCTTCATGGCCTTGCTGAATGTCTCGACCGCGCGAGCGTTATCAAGCTGGCTTTTGCCCAACTCCTTCGTTGTCGGCATGAACTTGGCATACAGATCGCTGATGCCGCTGATGCTGCTGCGGGTTTCGGTCGCAATCTTATTAACATCGCGCATTGCCGTGCCCTGATTACCAAACTGCGCGGTAGCCAGCTTCATCTGAGCTTCCATTTTCTTGGAAGCGTCTGCGTATTCAAGGTACTTTTTTGCCCCGTCGATTGCCTTGTCGGCCACAAAGGCAGCAGCGAAACCCTTGATCGCCAAAGAGGCGCGGTTCATGCCAGTTTCGATTGCGCTGCTGGCTCGATTGGTAGCCTTGGTTGCGCGTTCCAGTCCGCTGATAAATGCGGCGCTGTTCAGGCTCATACTGGCGTAAAGTGATGCGATCTGTTGAGCCATTGGTACTCCCGCGCTCTAAGTGTCGATTACTTAGCGGGAGGCGTTGGCTTGCTGCGGGGACCGCGCTTTAGGCCTTTGTCCCTGCGGGTTTTCCGTGTCTTTTTTGCTGGTGCGGGGAGGGCGGGCACTTCCTCAACGGCTTCCACCTTGATCGTTTTGCCAAGAAAGAAGTCCATGATGTTATCGTCCAACTGCTCGGGTGTTGGATCGAACTTGACGCGCCCCTCGGGGTCGCGATCGATAAAGAGGGGGATTTTGGCGTTCGACTTGCTGTTTACGGCGTAAAGCAGGTTTAGGCCGAGTTCTGCGCGATGATCGTCGGCCGGACAGCCCCACGGCTCCAATTGCCAGAAGGCCATCCAGCCGGCCATTTCATCGGGGCCAACATGCTCGATTTCCGAGAGGGTCTTTCCCAGACCCATCGCCAAACGAAATTGGAAACGGCGAAGGGGATCAGTTCTCAGTCTTTTTTTTCGGACTCTACGAGCTTGCCCATCGACTTATCGTAATTGTTGATCTCGATGACGGCTTCGTAAATCCGCGTTACGGCGTTCTGCGACCACGTGCTGAATAGCGGCATATCCGCCTCAACGAATAGCGTTTTGCCGTCTTCGTCCACGAGGCTGTGAATGATTGCGAGGATGCCGATATCGAGGTCGGCGGGCTTGGGGACGCCCTTCTGGTCGGCCAGCGGAAGATACTGGTCGTCCTCGTAATCGAGTTGCGCTTGCTGATTTTGACGAATGCGCTCCAGATAGGATGCGCGGGTATTCACGCTCATCTGCTGAACGCGAACCGCGACGCCATCGCCCATCTCTGGGACAGCGACGTCGCGGTGCGGCAGCTTAGCCGACAGCAAGGCAGAACGACTGAGCAGCGTGACCATTAGACAGCAGCCGTTTCAGTGATTGCGCCAGTGATTTCCAGATTGCTGGAAACCTTTACCTGATCGTCCTGCTCTGCGCCGCGCTCAAAAGTGAGAACGTATGCGGTGAAGTCGAACTTCAAGCCGTTGACGAGAGTGATACGAAACTTGGTAGCTGCGCGGGTGTTACGAACGGTACGCATACCGACCTGACCGGCATCAGCAGGTAGATACAGCAAGCCGATCGAAACCTGACCCTCATCGGGCAGGCCCATTGCCTTTTCCTTGGCCGCGCTATCAAAGTCCGTGGTGTCGATCACGGCAGCAGAACCACCACCAAGACCACTGAAGCTGGTGAAGCCTTTGACCTGAGTATAAACGGAACCGGTCAGGTTGATTTCGAGCTTAGTGCCCGCCGAGTTAATTGTGTTTGCGGCCATTATTGGCTCCTTCTTATTGGACTCAGCCCAACAAGCGGGCCTCGCCATTACTTATTCAGGCACTCATTCCGAATGCGCGATCTTGAACTCCATCATGATACGAGTGCGTCCCGGCGTGCTTACGAGGTCGCTCATGTCCTGCTCGCCGATCAGCGCAATTTCCTGCACGTCCTTGTCCCGGTATCCATCGACTTTGACGCGGATGCTGCTTGCGAGTGCGCGGGCCGTGTCGAAATCATCGGCGTAAGCATCAACACGGAACGTGGGCATCGCCATTCCCGTCGATCCGTCGAAGTCTCGCAACCGGGGAGTGCTGACGCGCGTGTAAACGATGAACGGGGCTTTGGCGGTCTGCGGTGCCACGACGGGATAGGTCCGGGGACATGCTGCGCTGAGCAATTTGGTAAGCGTGGCTTCGATCATTTGCGAGCCTTTCTGGCCGCTTTGTCGATGGCCTTTCCAAATTCAGTTCTGAGCGCATCCACCAGCTTTCCGGCAACTTGATCGACGGCTGGCTTGAACCACGGACGCGCGGGTTCGTGTTCGGTGCCAAATTCGGAGAAGCGACCCCAAAAGGCGCTCCCGGTCGTCACCACGTAACGGATGGTGTGCGACTTCCTGCTGCGCTGCTTCCGGCTTTTGATGTTCTCATACAGACGGCCGTAATCGGCCGTGCCCTGCGAGCCGTCCTTGTTCCGCCAAGTGCGTTTGGTCGGCTGATCACCACGCGGAGCGGCTTTCTTGACGGCATCGCGCATCACGTTGGTGGCTTTTCGCGTTCCCTCTGCACCGGCCTTGGTCGCAACCTCTGGCCCCAGCTTTTTGAGCGCGGCTTCCAATTCCTTGAAGCCGTCCATGGAGAAGTTCTGACGGTTTGCCATCAGACGGCCTTCACCAAGAGCCTCAAGCCCTCGCGAAGTCCGATCTGCTCCACTGCAACGACGGTGTACCGGCGCTTTTCGCACACGACCTCAAACTGTTCGGTGATGCCGGGGCGGTAACGGATGACGAATTTGGCTTCGGCAACGGATGTGAGCCCGGAAGTGCGTTCGATCTCGCGGAGCGATAGATTCTCCTGCGCGGCCCAGACGGTGCCTTGCGTGCGCCAAGCGGTCTTTTCCGTGCCTGTGTCGCTTCGCTGCGTCACGGGTGCGTAAAGCGTCAAACGGCGGTTCAAGGGGCCTGCTGCGATCACAGGAACGTCACGCGGTAGGGGCTGAGAAGACGCATAAACGTCTTTTCGCCAACGGTTTGACCCTCGCGATTTGCGTAGAGGTCAGCGACGAACACGGCGATTGCCTGCTTGATCGCTGCGGGGCAGGTCGGCGGATCAAGCAACAGGCCGGTATAATGGGACGCTGCATCTTGTGCGGCGAGGATTAGAAGGTCGATCGTGGCGTCGTCTGCATCGTCATCGATGCGGCACCATTCTTTGACTTCCTGCGATGTGATGACGGATGAGTTTTCCATCCTATACTTAGCTGCGGGCAAGATCGCGGGCGGAGGGATGGAATGTTTCGGCAGAATACGGTTTTCGTGGTCGGTGCGGGCGCAAGCTGCGAATTAGGTTTACCTAGCGGCGACACGCTGATGGACTCGATTGCGCAGCACCTAGCGCCAAACACGGGCCCTCACGGCTTCAGTCACGATGGCATTCTCGTGCCACTGATGAAGCGCGCGCAGGAGCACCACGGCATCCACTGGGTTACGCCAATGCAGAGTTATCGCGACAAGGCGATCCAGATGCGGAAGGCGCTTCCCTATGCTCGTTCCATTGATACCTATCTCGAGTCTCAGCGCGACGACCCTGACCTTGTTTATCTGGGCAAGCTCGCCATAGCTCAGGCGATCCTACAAGCGGAGCGGGGGAGCCACCTAAGCCCGCTTCAAGGTGACGACGGCGTCCAAAAACTGAGAAAGACATGGTATCCTGCGCTGGGAAGAATTCTTACAGCCGGACATCATAGGGGCAACATCGGTAACCTGTTTAGCAACGTGTCATTTATCGTCTTTAATTATGATCGATGCTTAGAAACTTTCCTATTACGCATGATACGCGATTATTTCGGCATCGAAGATGAGGCGGCAAAAGTGTTTTCTTCAGCCACGATCGTACACGCGTATGGCCAAGTGGGTAGTCTCATTCATGACCGGAAGTACGTTCCCTTCGGAGGCTCTGGAGATGTCGACCTGAATGTGGTTGCAGAAGGTATAAAGACGTATACCGAGTCAGCGGACGCCGGGACTACAGAGCGAATACGATCTCTCGTAAAGGATGCCAACACGATCGTTTTCATGGGCTTCGGGTATCTTGCACAAAACTTACAACTTCTCAGTCCCGATCGAGGGTCAGGCGTCAAGCAGGTTATTGCAACTGCTTACAACATGTCGACTCAAGACCGCGAGGCAATAAGCGGAAAGCTTCTTAGCGAATTTGGCGAGATTGAGCGATATTACTCGGGAGAAAGGCTGGTCGATGGAGGAAGGAGGCAGAGTTTCCGAACAATCTTTGAGTTAGGTACGTGTCGTGACTTGATGAGCAACAATATATTCTCGTTAGCCGATCAATAGCCTTGAACTGGAAAGAGCGGGCGTTTCCGCCCGCTCTCCCGTTTGCCTTGCGGCGGTTAGCTTACGCCTGAACCTTCAGCAGCACGAATGCCTTAGCGTCCGTTACCATGCCCGATACGCGCTTGGTCGCGTAGAAGTGGACGAATGGCTTGTGCGTGTATGGATCGCGAAGCGTGCGAACGCCGATGCGATCCGCGATCGTATAGCCCTGCTTCATGTTCGCGAAGGCGAGCGGCACGCCGCCAGCAACAACCGCATCCATGTCTTCGAGCTCGACGTGAGCATAGCCAGCGATGCTTGCTGGCTGACCCAGAACTAGCGAAGGCTGCCAGATGTAGTTGCCAGTGCTGTCCTTGACCGTGCGAAGCGAAGCCGAAACTGCGCCGTTGGAGTAGAACTTAGCGCCTGCGCGGTAAGCCGAATCCATCTTGTAGATCAAGTTGAACAGGTAGTCCGCGCCTGCGGGCAGAGCAGCGGCTGCGCCGGTCTTGACGGTCGCGATGTTGGCGTCGGTAACAAAGCCCTTTGGCTTGTTCACGCCGTCACCGTTAACGAAAGCCTTGTTCTCTGCAATCGCCATTTCGTTGACGATCTCAGTGGTAAGCCATGCTTCGAGATTGAACTGGCTGTCATCAAGGGCGCGCTGCGAAACTGCTGGGTTGGCGTAGATTTCGCCACCAGGCAGGGTCACTTCGGCCAGCGTTGGAGTTGCAGTCTCGGGACGTGCATCAGTTTCGCCAACCCAACCAACGGTCAGTCCGCGCTTGTTGAGAAGGAACGTGTAACGGTCGTTCGAAGTCGAGATGACGTTTGCTTCAGCGCGGATTGGGCTGAGAGTGCGGAGGTCGGCACGGATGCCTGACTCAACGGTCTTTGGTACGAGAAAGCCGCCGGTGGTGTCGTTGGTGACGAGCGCCTTGCTCTCAAGCTCTGCCTCGTAGCGGTCGCCCTTACGTGCCCACTTGTCGAATGCCGACTTGTATTCGTCTTCCTGAGCCGAACCTTCGCCGGTTGCTACGCGATTGGACTTTTTGCCAAAATCGGTAACTGCGGACTGCAAGGAAGCTAGATCGGAGTTGATCTTTGCAAGCTTGTCGGTGGTTACGTAGTCTGCGCTGCCCTTGGCTTCAATCTGAGCAATGCGGTCGTCATTAGTGCCTTTAAATTCCTCGAATGCCGTCACCAGCTTCGAGATTTCGTTGTTGAGATCGGCCATTAGGGGCTCCTTTGTCTCGATTGTTCTGAGTAAACCTTGACGCCAGAATCCCTCCGTGCTTGGTTTGTAATCTACTTATCGGTTGACGCTCATGCGGCTTTCATTTTGCCAATCAGGCTCTTGATTGCCATTTCCACCGCCATGTTCTCGGCAAGTTCCTTCTTGCTCTCGAACTGGCTGGCGACTGCAATGCTCTCGCTCTTGCTAAGACCGACATCGCGCAACAGGGCTTCCAGATCGCGAACGCTCATTTCCTGACCCATCGACTTAACGGCCTGCACGCGCGCTTTGACGTTGGCGGGAAGAGTGACGACGCTGACCTCGATCAATTCCGCTTCCGTGATGGTGCGAAGCGGTTCATCCTGCGTCTGACGGACCTGAAAAGACCGCACGCGAAAGCCGATCGATAGACCGCTGATCGCACCACCCTTCAACGCCGTGTAGGTGTCGCGACCCATCGCAGTGTCGAGTAGCTGGCCGGTGATCTTGAGGCCGTAAGCGTCCTCTTCCAAGCTGGTCCAGATGCCGATTGGTAGCTGTTCCCACGCATCGTGGTTCAGCAGCATCAAGGGGCTGGTTCCAGCGGCTTTGTGTTCCTCAAGGGAAGCACGAAATGCACCGGGCGCAACGACGTCGCCGTAGCTGTCCACGTTTCCAAAAACTGATCCGTAGCCGCTGAACGTCATTTTGCCGTCGGTGTCGTCTACGCTGTCGAACTTGCATTCGAGGCGGGCGACCGCCTTTTGCTCAATGGTGGTCACTTGCTTACCTCGTTATTGTTTGGTTCTTGGGAGGTGCCCGCCTGGGGCTCGTTGGGGGTCTTATTGGCGCCACCGAAGATGTTTGCAGCGGGGGCCAGCTTGTCAGCTTCCGCGTCGGGATGACGGGGCATGTCTTCCTTGGCGCGGACCTCATTGGCCGTCATCGCGCCGATGCTACGCATGGTCTGGTAGTAGGAAGCGCGGTCGGCCGTGTTGGCACGCAACAGCGCATTACTGTTCAGCTTCACTGAATATCCGGCGAGCAATTCCGCTTTGGTGAAGAGCGAGACTTCCGCCGACTGCTCAAAACGCTTGTACCAAGGCATAAGCGTGTGCATCAGGTGATTCAGGAATAGCTGCTCAACGCTGGCATAGCTGGTCGCGTCACTGGCCATGACCATGATGGGCTGCACGCGGAAAAAGCGGCAGATTTCCTTGATGATGAACTCGCGGCTCTCGATCCACTGGGCTTCGTTTGCGTTTGTGGAAACGGACGTGAAGTCCAGATCGAACGGAAGCATCACGGTCTTGTGGGCGTTCTTGCTGCCCTGATGCTGCGCGGCCCAAAGCGTCTTGATATCGTTACGCTGCTCCGGCGTGAGTTGGGTTGAACCAGCCTTCGTGGTGATGATGCCGCCGGGGCGACCGCCGTTCTCAAAGAACTTGCTGCCGAATTCCTCGGTCGCCATCGAGAGACCAATCGTCTTCGCGGCCAGATTGATCGCGTCGAGGCCCTGAATGCCGTCCCAGCTTGGTCCGCGAATGTGCCAAACGTCGTCGGCTGGGAGCGTCCTCAAACGACCTTTGGTGTCTTGGACTTTGTACGTGAGCGTTAGGTCATCCGCCTGCTCAACAGTGACGGTGCCAGGCAGAAAGGCGTAAAGCTCTTCGATCTTGCCGTTCACGCGGTTCTTGAAGATAAACGCGTTGTTGGTCAGCGCGAGATGAAAACCGATCTGTTCCCGGAACTCAAAGCTGGTCTGCCAATCGTTGGGCTTCCGGTTCAGGAGAAAATAAAGCGGATGTTCCTTCGCCTCGACGGGCGATCCTGTGCTGTCGTCGCGATAGACCTTGCAGGGAACCTGCGCCAAACCCTCCGCGATAACGCGAGCGCAGCAGAGAACCGCGCTGGTCTGAATAGCGGACTTGGTGGTTACGGACTGCCCGGCGTGGTCTCCCTCGCCAAACGACTTGAGGAGGTCCGCGCTATTTGTAATGGTAGGTTCACTACCAGTCAGGCGACCCCAAAATTGTGTAATGACTCCCATTCTCTACTTAGCAAAACGGATTGCCTGATGAATTCTGCAGCGGACGAGTTTGCGTATGAAGACAGGTACGTCGCTTTTCTCGACGTTCTGGGGTTCAAGAACCTGGTCGAAAGTAGCGTGACCGATCCCGCCGCACGTGCGACGGTCTCGTCCAGTCTTATTGCGTTCCGTCAGGTGCTCGCCGCCTTTAACGATGATACGGTTAGGTACAGCCAGTTTTCCGACAGTGTTTTGCTGAGCGCTCCGCGCTCTGAGGTCGGGATGGTTTACCTCCTTATGGCATGTTCCTCCATTAGTACGGCGCTTCTAAAGCGAGGAGTGCTCATCAGAGGTGGCATAGTAGCAGGGCTTATATATCATCAAGCAGACTTGATGTTTGGGCCTGCGATAGCAGATGCCTATTCAGCGGATCGCAATGGCGATCCCCCGCGTATTACCATGACCGCAGATTTTGTTGCAGATGGTAGGGCCACCGGACTATTTCAAACCAAATGGCCGGCAGTGGTTTTGCAAGATGAATATGACGGGCAGTTTATTCTGAACACCGTCCTTCATGCCTCCACCGCCCGTCCGGGCCTCGATCAACTTTTAGGGGTTCTTGATGGCTATGCGATAGTCGAGCGGATCAACCACTTTTGTAATGAGCGAAATCACGACCGCTCCGTCGTTGCGAAATGGCGTTGGTTCAAGCGGCTATGGAATACGGCTGTCGAGGAGGGAAAATTCCTCCCGCTGGCGTGATCAATCCAAAACGTCGAGCCACACTTGCGCTGGAGCTACCTCAACGCCGGCAAGGCCGAGTGCCATCATCATCGCAACGAACCCGTCGATCTTTGCGTGATCGAGACGAGCGGGCTTTACGGGTTTGATGAACTCGCCGTGCTGTTTGGCGACCACATTGCCGGTCATCCATCGCATCATGCGATTGCCGTCATGCTTGAGGTGGCCAAGAGCGATCAGCTTCTCGAAACGGCTCATCGGCGGGTGCATGTTGGGGAAGTTCTGGGGGTATGTACGGACGGGCAATCCGCTTTCACCAAGGCGCTGAGCCATCATCGCGGCCTGCCACTGGTCGAAGGCGATGCCCTGCACGTTAAACTGGCCGCACAACTCGCGCAGCTTAGCCTCCACGGCGGCAAAATCCGTTTCGTCGTCCTGCGTCAGCGTCAGGTCGCCGCTCGCCGCCCATTCCCGGTACGAAGCGGCGTTCTTGGGCTGGCGCTGAATTGCCATCTCAGGGAGGAAGAGGAATGGATAGAAATGCCGTTCGGGTTCTCCATCGGTGGGCACCTCGACCAGCAGGCCAATCGCCGTCACGTCCAAGACGCGGCTGATGTCGCAGCCAATATGGGCTTTGTAGCCTCGGTTGATGACCTGATCGAAGGGCAGGGCGGTGTTGTGGTTGTCCCAATCCCGCATGTTGACCCACGCGGTGCTGCTCGACTGCCATACGTTCAGGTGCTTGGTCAGGAGACCGGGCTTTTGGCTTGGCACGTCCAAGGCCGTTTGGTGGTATTCCTTTAGACGGGCTTCCGTGAAGCTGACGCCCACATTGGGGTTGGCCTTCTTCCAGACCTCAAAATCCCGCCAGTCGTCGTCTTTGTCGATGGTGTAGATGGCGGAGAAACGACGAGCATCCGTCAGTTCGCCGGCTAGAACCTGCTCGCACTGCGCTTGCAGAAGGCGGCAATCGCCAGCCTCGTTAAAACCCGCCGTCGTGATGGTGATGAGCAGCGGCTGAGTGCGGGCACCCATACCGGTCTGCATTGTCTCGCGCTGCTTCGAGAAGTTATGATTTTCGTGTGCCTCATCGAGAATGGCGAGGTGTGGGTTCGATCCGTCGGGCGGATCACCGATCATGCGCTCTAGGAATGAGCCGTCGCGCGTCTCGATCTTCTGCTTGGTAACGGCGACACCGTAATGCGTGACAAAGCCCGTAGAGCGGAGGGCCATGTCGCGGCACGGCTCAAAACAGTAGCTGGCCTGGTTGCGGTTCGATGCGCCGATATAAACCTGCGCTCGCGCCTCGTAATCGGCCACCAGCATGTAGAGGGCAATGACGGCGGCAAAAGTCGATTTGCCGTTTTTACGTGGAATTTCGATAAAGGCTTCACGGTGTTTGCGGAAACCATCGCTGTCCACGAGACCAAAAAGCGCAGCTAGAATCCAAACCTGCCACGGCTCCAAGCGAAGCGTCAGCTTCTTCGCCGCCAATGGGCCTTCCAAATACGGGAATGTCTCAGCGAAACGGCAGACGCGTTCCACCTTGGCTGCGTTAAGCGTCCATGTCTCGCTCTCCACATCTGTGAGGAAGAAGCGGCAGCTCGTTTGAATTTGCCAGCAAGCCGGGATCTCACCGGCAACAATTTGCTCCGCGTAGCGCACCGCTACATCGGCAAAATGGCTTTTGCCCTTTCGCACGCTCAGGCGTCCGGCAGTGCGCCGTAGGGATTGGCTGCTGCCTGTAGAGGGTTGGCGTTGGTGCCGTTGGTGGTGCGGCCGGAAAGCCCGCCAATACCCAGCAATTCCGCCAACTTTCGCTTCTCGCTCAGGAAGGCAGCGCGGGGGACTTCACCCGATGCAAAGATGGAGCGGCATTGCGCTTCGATGCTGCAATAGGTCGCAAAGATCGTGGAGTGGCTGGCGTTGATGCCGTTGGCGACAACGAACTCGATCTCTTCAAACCACACGTCCTGCGCTGCTGCCGTCAGGTAATCCGGCATCACGGGCTTGCTGGACGGGCCAGCGTCATGGGCTTTCTTCGGCTTTGGTCCCCTTTTCATCCAAGTACTTATGCGCCAATGAAGGCCTGGATCTCTGGGGGCTTCATATGGGTTATCTTGCGGACATAAGTTTTTTCGGTGATGTTGCTGCCGAACAAGACGCAACGATTTTGGACTATTTTGTCCGCACGCCTGCCGTCGATGCGGTGGAATCAGCCAGAAAACATCTCGTGCTAGGTCGGAAAGGGTCTGGGAAGACGGCGCTGGTGAGATATTTCACGCTAGCGCAGCCCCAATGCATCAGCTCGGCGCTTAATCTCCGGAACTACCCGTGGAATACACACAAGGAGCGCGTTAATCTCGGGGCCTCTGAGATCGAAAGCTACGTAAGCTCTTGGCGCTACCTTATCGCGGTGAAGGCAAACGCCCTGCTCTTGGAACACGCGAAGTTTAAGATGATCAGGGATTCTCAAAAAGCCGCCTATAACTTTTTGACCGATAACTATGGCGGCGCACGCCCCGATCTTGGTGAAATTCTACGACCAAAAGCCATCAAGCTATCTAAGAGCTCATTCAAGCCATCATTCATGGGGGCGTCGTTAGGTCAGGTAGATTTTGAGTCAGAGAAAGGCGGTCTATCATCGAACGTCGACCTATTGACCGACGCGCTGCTTTTAAACGCAACGGTAATGATGGGGCAGAGTGGTATCAAGCGCCTCTTTCTACACTTTGACGAGCTTGATCAGGGTCTCAGTACCCTAGACGAAAAACATGAGCGAATGTTAATCGGGTTGGTCCTCGCCGCTCGGTCGATATTCAGTGACGAGAAGACTTTAGGTAAAATCTGCCCAATCGCCTACCTTCGAACTGACCTGTGGGAGGCTATGAAATTCTCTGACAAAAATAAGATAACGCAGTCTTCGGCAGTTCAACTTGAGTGGAACACAAACACCTTACGCGAACTTATTGATCGCCGGATTGAAGCAAAAGTCGGGAGTGGTATCGGCTGGGACCAGATAGAGGACGGGCTCCCTATCAGAGGTTCACAGTCCAAGTGGGGCCACATTATCGCCAGAACGTTTTTGAGGCCAAGAGACGTAATACAATTCTTAAACTTTATTGCAGAATTGGCGCTTCGTACTGAGCCCGACGCTGACATCATCGAGAATACGGATATTGTCGCTGCGAGAGAGCCATATTCAAAATACCTAAAGCAAGAGCTTGATGATGAAATCAATCCCCATTGGGATAAGTGGGCCGAGGCCCTTCAGGCGATTTCCGAAATTACCACGCTGACGTTTTCACGCGACGAATTTGAGGAAAGCTGGGGCAAGCGCAAAGCGAGCAAGACTGTGCCAGCAGATCAAGCGCTCGAAACGCTTTATCAATACTCGGTGGTCGGTTATCGAAGAGGCATCGGCAAGGGCGGCAGTGGCTGGACGTTCCAGTATACGGATCCGGACGCAGGGTGGGATAACGCGGCTAGCAGGTTGAAAGCTCATCCTGGTCTGAAGGAGTTCGCCAAGCTGCGCGAAACCCGCGGAGACAGTTAAGGTATTTTATCTCAGGGCCGAGCAAATCTGAGGGGGTGGCTGTTACCAAGGACGGCGGTTTCTCAGATTTTGACTGCCCCCTTCGCTTCGCACCAATTTCACCTCCGCCGTCGGTGCATGGTCTTCTGACGTATCAGGCAAACTCAGTCAGGCTCGATTGCGCCTGCTGAGCCGCCGCCGTCGATGCTGGGTCGCTGCCGCCTTTCGGCGTTGCTGCTCGTCCCAATAAAGCCTCAATCCCGATTTGCCTTCACAGTAGGCAGCGCAGCGATCTCGAAACTCGTCCCAAGGGACTTTGGCTGCGTAACCCAGAAGAAGCAGCCATGCGGTCAAGAAGGCAATGACCAGCGAAACATCTCCGCTTACACTGCTTAGGGCGTTCGTGATCTGGCGTATCACATGTCCAATATAAAGGACTAGTGTGGCGAAAGCCACAAACGAACCCAAAAGCGACCACCAGTTGTCGTAGATGCCGCCCCGATAGAGTGATCGCATCAGACCTGCAAGTCCGCCCGAGATTGCCGAAACCATTACCAGGCTAATACCCATCATGATCTTCATAGATGTGGTGAGTATCAGGACTTGTTTGCCGTTTGGTAGTGTGCGGCCCGCTTTCTTGGTGACGTTGAGGAGTACCTCGACGGGAATCTCCACAATGAAAGCGAAGCCGATGGCTATAAACAGAATGTTCAAAACATAAAGGCATGGTCTGTGAAACCATACGGTACTTTGCGCCCACTCCCGGTAAGCCGCGAGCGCGGCGCTGCCAGACTTCATTTCGATCTTCTCCGTGCCGTTTGGCGTCACCGTTGCCGGTTGGTGCGGGATGATCAAGTATGGCATGCACCGGCCGTCCGGCGGTCGTGCGACGCGAGATGAAGGCTGGCCCCCAGGTAGGGTGCCAGCCTCTGATTACTCAGCGGTTTCAGCTTTTGGCTTTTTCGACTTGGCTGGAGCTTTCGGCGTCGGACTGTCGCCCTTGCGGGTGTTACCTAGACCGATCCTGAGAGCCATCGCACGGCGCGCTTCCGAATAGGTTGAGGCAACCATGGGATAATCTGCTTTCAGGTTGTACCGCTCTCGATACTGCTCTGGCGTCATGCCGTTAGTGGTGAGGTGCCGGCGCAGCGTCTTATAGGGCTTCCCATCGATCATGCTGATGATGACGTCGGGGTTGGCCAGCGATTTCCGTGCCGAGACCGCGGGGGTGTATTCCTCTGCGTCAGCAGCAGGCGCGTTTGCCTCACTGGCACCGCCCATCAGTGACTGAACGCTGGAATGCATCTGGGCAAGAAACGCTGGAACATCGTCGGCTGACGTTCGCGTATTTGGGTTCGATAGCCATGCAATCGTCAGTTCGGTTGCAAGCTCAACAGCATCTAGTTGGATAATTTCGTCAGACATTTTTTACTCCACTCGTACCGGCGTCATTTAGGTTCGTTTTTTACAAAGGCAACCGGGTCATGTGTGTGGTCGGAGTAATCAGCCAAAGCTTAGCTTGAACAAAGTAGCGATGCGAGCGCAGCCGAATATGTAAGTGATTGTGCCATTCTGGACATGGGGCAGGGACGGCATCAGCGGCACGTTATTGAAGACACTCGCATTCAAAACCCGCAATTCCGTTTGTGCATGGGCCAGATGACCTTCCCGCCGGCGTTCGGCTATCCATTCTCGGATTGGCTTCGGCGGAAGTGGAAAATGTTTAGCGGCTAAACACTTTGATGCGGTCGAGCCGCTGGGAAAATTGGCGTGAAGCGTGACGAAGCTGCGGCCGGGCACGGTGATGCGATATAAGCTCACCATCCCCTCCGGATGCGCTTTACGTCCTCGCGGGTTTTGTCTTGGTGGCAGGCCTTGCATAGGCTCTGCGTGTTTTCCCACAGGTCTTCACCGCCGAGCGCCTTGGGCTTGATATGATCGACCTCAGAGGCTGGGGTTACGAAGCCGCGTTCCGTACAGTGACGGCAAAGGGGTTCTACGTTTATCCGTCGATCGCGTAGCTGCCGCCATGCCCCGCCATATCCACTGACGAGGCTTACCTTCGTGGGCTGCGCTGCTGGCACGATATTAAAGCGAGGCGTTCTTTTGGGCACGCATCTACTTAGCGGCTTGCGGCACTTCCGCTTTGGCGCAATTTTCCCCGTTGATCACAAGGGCGAAGCAGCTTGGAACTCAGAGGTGGCGCTTGCCACTCGTCCGGAAATGCGAAACTGTGGAACGGTTCTTTAACCGATCTAGGTACGCTTGGCATGAGCCTGAAAAATGATTTGCTTTCGGCGAAGACTGAAGAAGACGTAAAGGACGCCTACATAAAGGCCTTAGGGCTGAAAGCCTATAATAAAACCCTTGTCGATATTCGAACAAAAGAAGTATGGTTCGAGGCAAAGGGCGTTTCGACCGCCCCAGTGATGATGTTTACTCAGCTATTATTCTATGTGAGAGCGGCGCGAAAGTTAGGGGAGCCAATTCCTCCCTTTCTATGTGTCATAGATCCACATAAAGCTGCCATAATGGAGACAGAGAAGGCATTTCCACTCCTGGACAGCAAGGAGATGAGGTGGCCGAAATCAGGATCAAAAGTTGACAGGGCGCTGGCAGCCAAGGCCGCCCCATACATCGAGGCGCACTTTGTTGTTTATACTGTCGCTGATGATGAAGCGAACTTCATTGGGGCAGTTAAATCTGCAATCAAAGCCGGAAAGATAATCAGAACCGCTATAACTCCTGATAATCTGCGGCAGGTTTTTGACCGCTGGGTTGATTTGATTGGCTCAGACTTAAACGGCGTCAAGCCTTCAGATTACGCGCTTTTGTTTTTCGCAGATATTATGCACGATGGCAAGAAGGCCGCGATAAGCGATTTGTCGGCAAAGCTCCTCCATGATGACGATAAACCTGTGTTCCTTCTATACGGACATTTGTACGCGTTGAATGGCTTAAGTGGGTATCGCAATTTCTGGGCGATCTACGACAGGCCGCCTGAGGAAGAATATCGGCAGTACCTATTGGAGAGACGAGATACGCTTCTGCCTCTGGATGAAAGGGCATTCAAAGGGGCCTATTTCACGCCACTACGTGTCGTCGACAAGGCATATGATGAACTCGCAAGTGTTCTCGGTAAGAGATGGCAACAACGATATATCGTCTGGGACATGTGTTGTGGTGTTGGTAATCTAGAAGTTAAGCACACGAACTACCGAAACGTTTTCATGAGCACTCTTGATCAAGCAGACGTTGATGTAATGGCAGCAAGCCATACCTGCGCAGGAGCAAGCAAATTCCAGTACGACTATCTTAACGATGACATATCCGAGTTTGGTACGATCGACTATAGTCTAAGTCAGAAGGTACCCGAGGAGCTTCGCGATGCCATTGTCGCCTCTAATCAAAATATAAAAGGCGCTAAAAAAATCCTTGTTTTGATTAATCCGCCTTATGCAGAGGCAACGAGCTCCGACAACGTTGCCAGTCAGGGAGTGGATAAGAGTAAAACTGGGGTAGCGCGGTCTAAACTGGCAACGTCAGCCATGAAGCCATACGGTAAAGCTACAAACGAGCTGCTGACGCAATTTCTCGCACGTGTCCAGCTAGAAATACCGGGTGCAACTGTCGCAGTGTTTGGCAAACTGAAGTACATAAATTCACAAGCTTTTGAAAGTTTCCGATCGGTATGGAAGGCGCGGTACTTAGGTGGTTTTGTTGTCCCTAGCCGTGTCTTCGATGGCCTTACGGGTGAGTTCCCAATCGGGTTCTTGATTTGGGACTTGTCAAAAAAAGAGCCGATCAAGGAGGTCGTAGCTGACGTTCTTGATCGGAGTATCCATTTAATTGGCGACAAAACCTTTTTGAATATCGAAAATGATAAACTGTTAGCTACCTGGCCAATGCGACCTGCTGTTAATGATGTGCCCGCTTTGCCGCTGAAGGGTGCGGTTGAACCGGCAACGGCCACGCGAGACTTGAGGGGCACGAAATCTTCAGACGGTGCGCTTGGCTGGTTTAACTGTGCGGGGAACGATCTGCAACAGGCCCCCGGCCTGACAATGTTGCTCTCGTCAGGTTTCGGAAGTGGTCGCGGCTTCTTTGTGAATGAGTCGAACCTTTGGCAAGTTGCTACGATGTTCGCTGTGCGCTTGCTCGTTCGAAAGACATGGTTGAACGATCGGGATCAGTTTCTTCAAGCCACGAAGCCTTTATCTGAGGTATTCATTCTCGACTGCTTAGTCTGGATGCTTTTCCACCGTAGCAACCTTAGTGCTGGTGCGGAAAACATTCTTTGGAATGGCACTCGTTGGAAGCTCGTAAATCACTTCATCCCGTTCATTGAGCAGGATGTAGGCGTTAGTGGTCGGTTTGAGTCAAACTTCATGACGACATACCTTAAGGGGAAGAAGCTTAGCGCCGAAGCCAGAAACCTGTTAGCGCAGGGAAGAGTCATTTGGGCGAAGTATCACAGCACTAAGTTTAATCGTTCGATCCACGACAGTCTGCGCCTTGGTCGCCCCGACGTTGGCTGGTTCCAGATCCGGCGGGCCTTGGAGGCTAACGAGGTGAATGTCGTTACCGACTTCAGTCCTTTCTATGCAGCTCAGGCCTCTCTATCACAGAAGCTACTTCCCGATGTTTACGAGTATGGCTTTTTGCCTAGTTAGAATTAGCCGAAGTGGCAGATAATCGCTCGCCCTACTCCCTTAGTGGAAACATACGATCGGAGTCGGAGCAACAAAGCTCCGGCGATGATCGGAGTCTACGAAATGGGTTTTGACCTAAAGCTTCTCAAGCCAGCAGCGAAAAACAACGTAACCGTAACCGGCGCCAGCACTGCACGGGACGAGGTTCTGGCGCTGATCGAGACGCAGCTTGCCCTGTATGCGTACCCTAAGGCCAACGGCCAGCGGCTGTACGAGGTCCAGGACGATACGGTGACGTTCACGCTTCGCTACGGGGGCAAGGCGCTCACGCTGCTGCCCAACGAAACCAAGGTCTCCGTCCCCAAGGACGCGTTCGTAGGTGCACTGGAACACTACAAGGCCGAAGTCGGCAAGGGCACGTTTGACCCGCAGCTCGAGAAGAATGGCGCAGCAAGCGCCTCACGAAAGGCAAGCGCGAAGGCAACGCGAGATGCCAAAAAGGCAGGTGCGCCCGCAAAGTAGCAACTACCGAACCCCGGTCGAAAGGCCGGGGTTATTGAATGACTGATAGTTTAGCCGCTAAACAAATATGACGCGGAAAACCCCGGAGTGGAATGCTCCGGGGTTTCGTTGTTTTAGGCCTCGATGCCCCCGTGCTGTCGGGCTTCCACCGCCCATAAACTCAGGGGCTTTTCGGTTGACCAGTGAAGGTCTTGCTCAACTCGCAACCCTCCCGGTCCCCGGATATCGGCCAGTTCCTGCAAGTCCAGCGAGCCCAGTTCCGGCGAACCAAATCCCATATCGCATAACCCGAAAGCGATGCCGCCCGGATCGCATTCACTCAGCAACCACGTCGCTGCGCCCCATGGTACAAACAGCTTTACGATGGGCAGAAAGTCTCGCTCATTTCTGGTGCCCTTGAGGGGTTCCTGTTCCCGATGATTGTTGATGAGCAGTTGCAGTTTCAGGGGTTCGATTATGTCGATCCAGGTCATGCGGCCTCCTGTGTTTGTGCCGCTTTCTTATCAATAGCCAATGACGTTGCTGGGCAACCAGTTTGTAACCAGAACATCTGCCTAAAAGAATACGCTTGGTTTCAACTCTTTGCTCGCTCTGACGCCGCTCTGGAAACAGATACGTGGGGAAGGAGACGCATGGTGCTTTACACGCAGATCGACACAGACCAGCTTTGCAACGAGGTTCAAGAGTTTCTAGATGCGGATCACCGCTTCTTTGATCAAGACGAAGGTTCGTTCGAATTCTACGGCGAGCGTGTTCACTACGTCCGACTGCCCGACGAGTTCGTACTGATGATTGGTTCCGAAACCATCACCTGTGTGCGTCCCTAATGCCGCCACTCGGCAAGTGCCCGCAGCTTGCAGGCTTTCGCGCACAACGGCGTTGCCACATTCCACCCGCGCGGATCGCTTGGGGGCATAACCCTCTGGAACTTCAACTGTATGTAGCCCGGCAGAAAGCCCGACAACGCAACTAGGACGCTCTCCCTGATACCCTGACAGCCCGGTAGCAATCCTGGGCTGTTCTGCTGTCAGACGTTCTTAGCAGCGCTCTGAGTGCGTCGGCGTATGTCTGGTACGACATCCTCTGCACCGCTGTTGGTGCTACCGAATTGCCCCATGACGCTGGTGTAGTCGACCTTGGCGAGCAGCGTTCCGTCGTTACCGAATTTGAAAGCTAGGGCACCGCCTGCAACGGCGAGAATGGCCTCGCGAACTGGTGTGCGTTTCTTCTCGACGTAATCGCGTCGGAACGTCGCGACGCTGACCACGCTCCGAACCGCCTCGGCTACCTTGCGGCGAGCCGACTGTCGGGTTTCATTATCCTCGCTGTAGATAGCATCCTGCACCTCAACCACACGGCGAAGGTGTTCCTCGGGGCTGACGTTGCCTCTAGCGCGTTCCAGCGCCAGCTTTGCCTCATCCAGTTTTAAGCGGAGAGCAGCGAGGGCAGGGCGCATCTCTCGAAGCATGTCTTTGGCTTCGGTTGCCTCGTCGTCTTCCTCGATCCACGTCATGTAACGGCGCTGCTTTGCCTGCATTACCTCTAGGTCTTTGGATAGCTGCGCTACCTCAACGACCAACGGGGCAGTCAGGTCGGGGCGGGTGAAATACGTGCTGTCGAGGGCTAGGTGCAAAATCTGACCAAGCGCCGCACGTTCAAAGGCATCGTAGCGGTAATAGGTGCTGTTGATGCATCGACGGGCGTTTACCTCGTCATCGTCACCCGCGATGGGCATACCCGCATTATTGAAGCGGAGGCATTTGAGGTGTTCATATTCCCTGCCAGCAGCACGACTGACGACTCGGACCATTGTGTCACCGCAGTGCCCGCATTTCAGCAGGCCGGTGAACAGGTTGCGCGCCTCATGCTGATTGGGGCTAGTGCTTGTGGACCGCTCGCGTAGCGCGGTTCTCGCCCTCGCGACCAAATCGGCTGGCACGACGCGAGGATAGTAGTCGATCACCTCGCCGGTCAGCTTTCGCGCATCACCGGTACGACGATGGTACTCACCCTCAACGTGCGGTTTGGTCAGAATGTCTCGAATGTAACCGGGCTTCCAAGTCGCCGTGCTTTTCTTATGCGGCTTCGTCCAAGGCTCCACGCTGTCGTTGAGCAACTTGGTTATCGCTTGGAAACCATAACCCTCCGCGCACCATTCATAGATGTCACGCACGACCTGCGCGCGTTCCTCGATGATCTCGAACTTGCCGTCTTTTACACCGCTCAACCATGCAGGCATCCGACTGGTGTAGATAATGCCGTCACGCGCCTTGCTCATGCGGCGTTCCTGCGCGCCTAACAGCATGTCGGACTTGCGGTTGCTCTCACCGCCGGAGCGGCTGGCTTCCATCAGGTAGAGAATCATCGTTCCCATGTTGCTGCCCGACATGGCTTCTTCGTCGAGCAACAAGGGTGGCGAGCAGACCGCAACGGTGATGCCGGCCTCGTTTATGTCCTCGATCCAGCGTCGAGCATTCTTCAGTTTAGCGCGAGAAAGACGATCCAAGTTTTCGATCACGAGAAAGCTACCGGGTTCAACCTCTCCCGCTGCAACCCGATCCGTGAATCTGCCTAAGCCGCCAACGCGAAGGTGATCGCCTTTCCACGCGGACAGGCCTTTGTCTTCAATTACCTCGACCTCTTCCCAATCCTTCTCGCTGACGAGTTTCTGGGTGGCTCTGCGCTGACGTTCGAGCGACGTACCCGAATCCTGCTCGGGCGTGCTGAACCGGTGATAGCGGTATGCTTTAGGCTTGGGGGCGTCTGTCATTTTGGGCGTCCTGTTAACCCAAAGTATCTGCGTCCAGGTTAAAAAGAGAGCAACCGCATTTTTAGCAGTTGCCGTTGTACGTGTTGAGGTGCGAGTCGAGGATAGGCGCGACAGCCCAGGGTGGAGGAGGGGGAACTGATGATCTGCTTCTTTCATAAGAGAAGCAGATCATCATCGGCGTACATCCTATCAGTGGCTGGGCGCCCTGACCCCCGGCGCAAGGATGCCGCCCACCATCCTGCCTTGAGCGTCGAGGGCCGCTGACATTAGCACATTACCGTTAGCAAACGTCAGATCGTAAGCGTCATCACCCATCGGACCTTTGTTGCGGAAGGTGATCGACTTCAATTCTCCCATCGACTTGAACATGGGGTGCGTCATCGGGAGGTCACGCCGGACGACCTCAGCGAATTGAGGGGCGAGTTTATCGTAATCCGGAGCACCACCTGCCAAGCCGGCAACAAGGCGCCGTAAAGCGGCCTCGGTGCCAGGAGTCGGCGCGGCCTCCGATGCCGTCGACACTGGACCTGTCTGATCCTGAAAGGCGGAAGGCGAGGAAGCCAGCATCAAAGCTGCTGCGAGAATCAAACTCATAAGGATCACTCCTGAGACTACGCGGGTTAGGCCGATCCGCTTGATCCACGACATCTCATAACGTGGGGCGGTATCGGTGCCCCCTTGATCAGGTTGCGTGTTCTCTGGCGAAAGGTCCGACGGACTAGGTCCCAAGCGATGGGACCGTTCTACGGTCTCCACCAACTTCGCAGCTTCAAGGGACGACGATAGACCGAGCTTTGCGCGTGCCATCTTCAACCGCTTTTCTACCGCGTGGGCGGAGATGCCGAGATCGATCG
>Ga0308158_10000771_pt1 | contig 43198 bp, 35 predicted proteins | sample PhyBR2_FD_201038 | JGI IMG/M metagenome (GOLD analysis project Ga0308158, IMG submission 201038) | Phyllosphere microbial communities from UC Gill Tract Community Farm, Albany, California, United States - DLSLB.R2 | ecosystem: Host-associated > Plants > Phyllosphere > Unclassified | place: USA... | reverse complement strand
CCTCTTCCCATTCCGAACAGAGAAGTTAAGCCCGATTGCGCAGATGGTACTGCATTTAAATGTGGGAGAGTATGTCGCTGCCTTTCTTTGAAAGCCTGATTCTAACGAGTCAGGCTTTTTTTATGGAGTAAAGTGATTCAAAAGGAAATTAGAAAGTTTATGTGCTATGAATACGAGGTTAATTTATAAGAATAATTGCACGGAACAGAAAGCTTAAGCTCAAAAGTAAAGAACCAGGGGAACTATTTAGTGAAGGATTTTTTTCATATGTTTTTTTACTCAGAAAGAAAGTAAAATAGAAAATTTATAAGAATCCCGGTTATAAAAAGAAGGACCTTTAAAAAGCTTATATTGAATATTTAGAAAAATATTGTAGAGAATCTTAGGTTTGTAAATAAAAAAGGCTTCCATCTGGAAGCCTTTTTTATTGTTTTTGTTCTTTGTTAAAATAGACAAGATAGTAGTACATCTGTTTTTCTTCATCCCATCCCTTTTCTATGAATTTTTCAGCAGATTCAGGGTTTATGAAGTCCAGTTTTATCTGCACATTCGTGTCAAGATTGATGACGTTTTTAATTTTTTTACGTACATCTGATACGGCATTGTTTGCAATAGGGAATGTGGAGATATCTTCAATGCTGTATTTTTCGCCACGATCTGTCTTATAATTTTTAAATTCCGATTGCAGATCCGGATTGTCGATTACTTCATTGATGAAACCCTGTTCTTCAAATTCATCGTTTTTGGCAAAGTAATTAACCGAACGGTTCATGAACATCACTTCTTCTTTCTTATCTTCAGCGGGAAGCACCACGTCTTTTGCAAAATCCTGGACAAATTTGAGATATTTTTTTGTCATATAGTTTTCGTCCTGAAAAGCATCGACAGATAAAAAGTGCTCAAGCCAGTAGCGGGCATCATAGCGGTTACTGTCAATAGTAAGGATTTTGTATCCCTCTTCCTTTTTATAATTGAAGATGATACACCCCTTGTCGAGTTTGCTAAGGTTTACGCCCTGTTGAAGCACGATTTCAAGATTACTGCTGTTTTCTTCAAACTGAAGAAAATCTGCTTTAAGTTCGCTTTTAAAGATGCCTATGGCATCAACCGGGTTGTTGTCAATGGATACATGTGTCATGTACGCAATATATACCTCACCGTTTTTGATGTGCGGGTGATTGGACTGCTCGTAAAGATGTTTCGTGATTTTTTTTGAAACTTCGTGAACGCTGGAAGGATTCGTAAAAATCTCGTTTGCAAACCCGTACATTTCATTATAATCCAAATCGACATCATGCGCAAACTGATAATAATTTTCCTCTTTTTCGCGAAAAGGTTTGAAAAAATATTCTTTTAGTAACGGAGTGATTTCATCATTGATGTTAAAGGTGTTCTCTGAAAGAAAAATAGCCTCTGCACGGCTTTTGTTTCCAACTCTGTGTACAGATAGAGATTCAATCTGTGTATTAAAAAGGTTGATCATAGCGGGTTAAAATAATTAAGTAAAAAAAGAAAACCGTTCCGTTTTCTTTTTAATTATATTGTTTAGTAATTGTCGTCGTAATCGTGACCGGAGATATGGTCGTCATCGAACATGTCAAAATCTTCTTCGTCGTAGTCATCATCAAAATCACCAAAGATATCGTCATCTGAAAGGGGGGCATTGAAATCTTTAACCGGAGCGTCTTCCGGAAGTTCTCCATGTGCAAAAAGAAGTGTCGGCAATTCCTTTTCCGCAGAATCTTCCTCGCGCTCAATTGCAGCCAGTTCAACAAAGAATGTCCAGTTTACAAAAGGGTCGTATATATACAGAATCTTTGTCTGTTCTTCATCAAGCAGATCATTCAATTTATAATCATGCATGATTTTATGTTCACCCGGAACATCTCCCATGTCAAACAAAGGGATTTCATCTTCCTGATTCCATTTGTCGTCACATAAAAAAAATGATCCTCCTTCCATTCCGTCAAAACCGAAAGCATTGATAATGGTGTTGTGCAGATCTTCCAAAGTATCTGTATCTCTTATGGCGATGTCTCTTAGTACGTCTTCCTCAGCATCAAGAATAACGCGAAATTTATATACCATGATTTGTTCGTTTTGATACAAATGTACCATTTTTTAATGATTTCTTTTTGATTTTAAATTTCGTTTTTTGTTTACGGATTCGCTTTTTACGGTTCGTCGGTGAAAATCAACAACTCGGAAATAATTAATTTTTTTGTTAAAGGTCTGTGCGTACTTTTGAATCAAATAATTTAAATAATGGAAAATTTTATAAAGATATTAATCTACGTTCATGCCTTTTTCGGAGGTTTAGGATTGATTTCAGGTGTTCTTAGTGTAATTGTTCGCAAAGGTGGCAACAGACATAAATTATGGGGAAAACTGTTCTCGGCAGTATAATTATAAGCAGCATCGTATCGTTGGGTATTGCGTGTATGCCCAACCATACAAATGTGTTCCTGTTATTAATCGGTGTCTTTACAATTTATATGGTTTTGGCCGGTAACAGGGCTTTAACATTAAAAGCATCGGTAAAAAATAAAGCGGACTGGAAAGATAAAGTCCTTTCGGTTACAATGTGTATAAGTACTTTAATTATGCTGACGCTGGGTTTCGTTTCGTTTTTAAATAACAGTAATGTATGGACACTTTATACTTTCTTCGGGTCGATTGGTCTGTTTATGACCTACCGGGATTTTAAAACATTTAAAACGTTTACGGCAAATGACAGGATCAGTATTGTCAGCCATATTGGCAGAATGCTCGGGGCCTTTATTACATCGATTACCGCTTTTATTGTTGCCGGCTTAAATATTGGTAACTTAATAGTCTGGTTAGTGCCTACACTTATTGGCATACCTTATATTCTTTTCTGGACGAAAAAAGTCAGAACGCAAAAAGTACCGTTATGAAAGAGTTCTTACGACATTTAAAACAGTTTGCCATAATCCTGGCCGTGTGTTATATTGCTGTTATTGCTATAAACTACGGATATACCCGGAAATATGATGGCTATGGTTTCTTTAAACAATTTGTAAATGTTTTTACCTATACATTTGCTATATACCTCGCAAATTCGCTGGTATTGTCGGATTACTACCTCAAACGAGAAAAAAAATTCATCAACATTCTTATAGGAGGAATTTTAGTAAACCTGCTTACAGCGCTGGTTGTGTTAGTGCTTGAATTTTTTGGATACTTTATTTTTATAAAAAGTTCAGTACCTGAGGCGTTCCAGAGTATGGTAAAGCATTCGGGGATTATGCTCTGGTTTTCAATGACGATCTCTACAACCGTTTATGCGGTTTTATTAATCCGCAGAAAAGATAAAATAGAAGTCCTTCAGCAAAAGGGTATAGCGGTTAAAGCTACCGCTTCTTTTGAAAGTTTAAAAAACCAGCTCGATCCGCACTTTTTATTTAATTCGTTGAATGTTTTAAGTGCCTTGATTGAAGAAGATCCGGTGAAGGCACAGGAATTCACAATTGGTCTGTCAAGGGTATACCGATATGTACTGGATCAGAAAGATAAAAATTTAATATCTGTTGAGGAAGAGTTAAATTTTGCAAAATTGTATATATCGCTTTTAAAAGTACGTTTTGAAGAAGCTATTATTGTAAATTTTCCCGATCAATCATCTGAAGATAATTACCGGATTGTTCCTTTGAGCCTGCAGTTGCTGCTGGAAAATGCGATCAAACACAATGTCATCTCGGAAATTAAACCTCTGGAAATTGATATTTTTATGAAAGATGGATTTCTCGTCGTGAGAAATAACTATCAGAAAAAGCAAACCTTGGAAAATTCACCTGGGATAGGGATTCAGAACATTATACAGCGATACAGCTTGGTTTCAAAGGAAAAAGTTGTTATTTCAAAGACCCAGGATTTTTATACCGTAAAATTGCCTCTGGTATCTGAAGCATCCCTTTTTTACTTCCGGGATGAGCTGGTGACAGAAGATTTATTTGAAAATGCTTATTATAAAATGGATCAGCTGAAACAATTTTACATATCGTTAATAACAACTTTCATCCTGGTTCCCCTGGTATATTTGATAAATCAGTGGTACATGCCTGGTTTTAAATGGTGGATGGCACTAACGCTCTTCATGCTTTTTGCACTTGTAATCAATGGCTTAAAAGCGCTGAATATTTTTGGTAAATGGGAGAATAAAATGATAAAAAAACAAATAAATAAAAAATAAGATTATGGAAAATTATAATAATTTAGAATTGTTGAAAGCAAAAAAACGGGTGAAAAGAATAAAGGGTTTTTACCAGCACCTGTTGATTTATGTATGTGTAAACACTTTTTTTATTATCGTAAATTTATTAAAACCGAACGATGGTTATTGGTTTATATTTCCGCTGTTAGGTTGGGGAATCGGCCTGTTTTGTGATGCAGCTTCCGTTTTTAATTTAATTCCTTTTCTTAATAAGGATTGGGAAAACAGAAAGATTAAACAATTTATGGAAGAAGAACGCAACGCTTTTAAAAATCAATAGAAATGAGAATTGTTATTATTGAAGACGAAAAACCTTCTGCACGGTTATTAAAGAGAAAAGTGGAAGCTTTAAACGGGAGTGTCCTGGCCATGTTGGGATCCGTTGAAGAAGCCGTGCACTGGTTCCGTACAAACGAGCATCCCGAAATCATTCTTGCGGATATTCAGTTGTCGGATGGGCTATCGTTTGAAATATTTGAGCAACTTACCATTAAAAGTGCGGTTATCTTTACAACGGCTTACGATGAATATGCCTTAAAGGCTTTTAAGCTGAACAGTATTGACTACCTGTTAAAGCCCGTTGACGAAGCAGAATTAAAAAATGCCCTGGAGAAATATGCTTTAAGACATATGAAAAGTATTGTAGATGTGGAGTCACTTAAAAAACTGTATCAGAAAGAGTATAAAAAAAGGTTTACCGTAAAAGCGGGCAATTACATCAAAATTATTGATGCCTCTGATATTGAATGCTTCTACAGTGCCTATAAGGGTACCTACCTGGTACAGGGAGAAGGACGCGCTTTTCCTCTGGAAGAAAGTCTTGATGCCCTAGAACGTGAATGTAATCCGGAGGACTTCTTCCGTGTGAACAGGCAGTTTATTGTGGCAATGAAGGCGATTAAGGAAATCAGTGTTTACAGCAATTCCCGTTTGCGGGTTTTTCTCAATAATTACAGTGAAAGTGAAATTGTTGTAAGCAGGGAACGCGTTCAGGCTTTTAAGCAGTGGATCAGTTAATTTGAAGAATTTTTAACATAGCCTTTTGCGAAATAAACTAATTTTGATAAAAAATTATCCCCATGCGAAAAATAGCATATTATATACTGACACTGAGTATGTTCCCAATAAGTACAACGGTGATTGCGCAGCCTGCACAGAAAACAGAACAAAAAGGAAAAGTAAAACCTTACCATCCCGAAGATAACGCCCAGCAAAAGATCGACCTGCTTGTTAAGAAAGCTGCAAAAGAAAAAAAGAACATCATTTTACAGGCCGGCGGTAACTGGTGTGGCTGGTGCCTGCTGTTTAACGAATTTAAGGAGAATACGGTGGAAGTGAAAAAAGCCCTAAATACCGGTTTTTTATATTATCACCTGAATTACTCCCCGGAAAATAAGAACGAGGCTGTCTTTAAAAAATACGCTCCCGAGGGTCATAAACTCGGTTATCCGTTTTTCATCGTTTTAAACAGTAAAGGAGAAGTGATAAAACTCCAGGAAAGCGGAAGTCTGGAGCAGGGGAAAGGGTACAATAAAGAAAAGGTATTGAAATTCCTCGAATCAGTAAGCCCGTCAAAGAAGTAATATAATAAAGACGTTTCTTAACAGGAAACGTCTTTTTATTTAAGCCTTCGGCAATATCTGGTTGAGCATTATTTTAAAGTTTGAATCGTTTGGAAACGGGAACGAGCTGTTCACAATTTTTCCCTCCGGGTCAATAACGATAAACCGGGGGATGGAATTCAACCTGTAAAACGTATTTAGGGCAGCCTGATTGGTTGCATAAAGCTGAATTACGTTTTTATCGTTGAGTTTTACCTTCCTGCGCCATGCTGTTTCCTTTTGATCTATACTCAATGAAATAAATACCACATCGTTGCGTTTGCTATATTCAACAGCGTTTTTTTCAAAATAATCTGCCTGGTACAGACAAGGCCCGCACCAGCTTGCCCAAAAATCCAATACCACGTATTTCCCCTTATAATCGACTAAGGTTTTGGGTTCGTTTGCAGTTGTTATGGCTTCAAAGGAAAGTGCCGAATTCCCGGTGGTTAACCGTTTTTTGTCCGCAATGAATTTCGAGTAATAGCTGTGATATCTTTGATCTTTTATAAGTGGAAGAAAAATACGTTCATATCTTTCCAGGTCAGTTAAATCATTAATTCCGGGTAATTGGTCCTGTAAGATAACCTTGGAAAGCTGTGTTTGTAAATCTGCATTATTTAAACGTTTAATTCCTTTTTCGTATTTAGATAAAATATCTTCCTGTGAAGTATCCTTACTTTGTAATTCGTAAATTTTATAACGGAAATATTCAATATTTTCTGCTTTGGCAATGAGGGTTTCATTAGGCTGAAAATCTATTTCCAGAACATCCTGCAAACTTTTGTTCCTTTGTTCGTAGGATGAATTGTTGCGCGCAACCAGGTCTTTGTATTTATTCCAGATGAGATTGTATTTATAAAAAAGCTCGTTTTGAATAATCTCGGAATAATCATCACGCACGGTAAAATTATCGGCTGTGTGAAATTTATTTACAGCAGCCATGTCTTTTTTGTAACTGTTTTTCAAAAGGTAGATCACAATGTCGGAATTCGTTTCGGAGCCTTCTGCTGTTAAAGATTGAATATATTCCAAATCCCTGCCTAACTTAACATCCAGGCTGTTTTCAGCAATACGCGACCCTAAAATTTTAAGTGTTTGGTTTTTTTCCTCATCTGAAAACTGAACATCCACTACGTCATCAGACGAAAAAATGACCCTTGCTTGCTTTTCACCTTTAGAATCCCACCAGGCCAGGCGATAGGCCTTCAGCGGTATATCAGCATGAATTGTCTGAAGGAACTGTTGATTTTTAACCGGGATAACCGCAAGTGTGTCGTTTATGGTATCATCGAGCAGATAAATTGCCGAGATGGTTTCCTTTTCCGGCACCGTGCCTTTTATAACAGTTTCAGTGCCAGGCAATTTCTTTACAGGCTCATTGACGAAGAAAAAGGCACCGGATACAGCTAAAACAGGTAAACCGTAGTTAATAAGCGCTTTGTTGTTGTGCAGAATCCGTTTTTTCTGATTTTTATAAACATACCAGGAAGTAATAAGCAGCATAATAATCAAGGTTGCCAGTATGCTTAGGTACTCGTTATAGGTAAACCAGTAACCTAAATCGCTCGACGCTTTCAGGCTTCTTTCCAGTATAAGGGTTGGAAACCATTTAGGCAGCATATTGAAAGCACTTAGAATCGGGGTTGTCAGCAGTGTGCCAACGCCAACAATAATAGATAGGAACGAGTTTGAAAACCGGACAGAAAAAGCATAGATTACCGCCAGTAAAAAACCGGTGCCCAATGTTAGCGAAAGCGTTTTTTTAACAAGAAACAGCCAATCTATCGAAAGATGAATCAAATCGGAGTCAGGATACAGCATATAAGTCAGCACAGAAACAGCAACCGCTCCAGTCATAAAGATCAATATACTGTAAAAACAGATCTCGTAGGCTTTTAAAAACTTTACGTTCAATAAAACTGCACGTTTTACGGGTTGAGTTTCGATCAGTTGCCATGTATTGTTTCTGTGCTCCAGTTGCGCAATGCGGGAAGCAGTGACAATAATGATCAACGGGTAAAACAAATTAATAAACGGCTCGGTTAATTGATCGAACTCGGTATAAAACACATAAACAGGATCAACCGGGTCTGCTTTTTCAGTAAAATAAGAATAGATGCTCATTCCCATACCGATAAGGGGGGTAATTAACGCTAATAGGAATGCGGTGGTCTGTATACCCGAATGTTTTAATTTGATATTTTCTGCTTGAAAAGCTTTTGCCAGTTGTTTCATAGTGTCTTTACCTGTTTTGTTAAGTTAATGAACCATTCTTCTAAACCGCCCTGTGGCTGAATTTTATAAACCGGAATGTCATTCGATGTTAAAAAAGAGGTGAATATGGGGATTTCTTCTTTATTGGAAAAATTAATTAAAAATTCATTTTCATTAATTCGCTCGATGGAATGATGCCGGGAGATCAGATCAAAATGCTGTTGCAGTGCTGTTACTTCTACCAGAACGGATGTTCCGCTGTTTTTTGCCTTCAGCTCTGCCATGGTTCCCTCGAACCGGAGCTCTCCGTTGTACAGTATCCCTATGTGTGTGCACAGTTTTTCTACTTCTGCCAAAATATGGCTTGAAATAAAAATGGTAATATTCCGTTCACGGTTTAATTTTTGAAGCAGGAGGCGCATTTCAATAATTCCCTGGGGATCGAGTCCGTTTACAGGTTCATCAAGGATTAAAAGCGTGGGATTGTTGATTAATGCCATGGCAATGCTTAAACGCTGTTTCATTCCCAATGAATATTTCTTTGCTTTAATGTGTCTGGCATGATCCAATCCCACTAATTCCAATAGGTCATTAAAAGCCGGGTTGCTGATGTTTTGAAGCGTTGCTATAAACTGCAGATGTTCAAGCCCGGTTAAATGCCCGTACAGAGTGGGAGTTTCAATGATACAGCCCATTTGTGAAAATGCAGCAGGCAGCTGGTGGGCGAGCGGTTTTCCGAAAAGGGATATTTCCCCGGGATTTTGTTCGCCTAACAAACCTGTAATAAGTCTGATGGTAGTTGATTTTCCGGCTCCGTTGGGTCCTAAAAATCCATAAATGCTTTTTTCGGGAACATGTATGGAAACATTGCGCAGCAGTTTTTTATTTTTCTGGAATTCAAAGTTCAGGTCATGTGTTTCTATGATCATTTGTAAAAGATTGGTAAAAGCTAAAATACGTTTTTTCAATTAAAAATGAAACGCTTAAAAAATTTTCCGGGGAGTAACTGTCCAAACTGTAAGAATTGTTAACGGAAGATAGCAGGGGAAAGGAGATTGAAAATACCAATCCTCTCATAAAGATAAATAAAAAAAAGCTTAACTAACGTTAAGCTTTTTTGTGGGAAGAGCAGGATTCGAACCTGCGAAGGTTTCCCAACGGATTTACAGTCCGTCCTCGTTGGCCGCTTGAGTATCTTCCCGACCCTTAGGTGGCGGAGAAAGAGGGATTCGAACCCCCGGACCTGTTACAGTCAACAGTTTTCAAGACTGCCGCATTCGACCACTCTGCCATTTCTCCTTAACGTTGTTTCCTTCGTTAATTGTGGTGCAAATATAGGGTGAAAATCTTATTATGCAAGGCTTTTTTAAAAGTTTTTTCCGATTTTTTCTGAATCATTTTTTAGTTGTTTGATTATGAATTTTTTAACCGGAATATTTTTTTCTAAAAATTTACATATTCTGTTATCTCCAGCCCGTAGCCCACCATTCCGACTCTTTTACTGTGTTCGGAATTACTCATGAGTTTAATTTTAGAAATGTTGAGGTCGTGTAAAATCTGGGCCCCAATACCAAAATCTTTGTTGTCGAGCTGTATTTTCGGGGCTTTAACCATTTCCTCGGTTTTGGTCTGTAATTCCTTTAATTCGCCTAATCTTTTTAAAAGGTCGAGGGTGTTGAATTCCTGATTAATAAAAAGAATGGCTCCTTTTCCCTCTTTTTCTACAGCCTCGAACATGAGCTCCAGCTTTTCATCCTGGTTATTTGTGAGGGCGCCTAAAATATCGTTGTTTACCTGTGAAGAGTTGATACGCGTAAGTACAGGATCGCCCGCGTTCCAGATTCCTTTTGTAAGGGCAATATGCACCTGTTTATTTGTTACCTGCAGATAGGCTCTTAATCGGTAGGTACCGAATTTTGTCTGAATATCGAAATCTTCCTTTTTCTGGATAAGGCTGTCGTGTTTCATCCTGTAGGCAACAAGGTCCTCAATTGAAATAAGCTTCATGTCGAATTTCTTGGCCACCTCTACAAGTTCCGGTAACCGGGCCATGGACCCGTCTTCGTTAAGTATTTCTACGAGGATTCCCGCGGGTTTGAATCCCGCAAGCCTGGCCAGGTCAACTGCCGCTTCGGTATGCCCCGTTCTTCTTAGAACTCCTCCCTCTTTGGCTATAAGTGGAAAAATATGCCCCGGACGTCCCAGATCCTCCGGTTTGGTTTCGTCTTTTACAAGGAATTCTATGGTTTTCGAACGGTCATAAGCTGAAATTCCCGTGGTACAACCGTGACCTATAAGATCTACCGAAACAGTAAAAGCTGTTTGATGTAATACGGTATTGTTGATGACCATCGGATGAAGGTCCAGTTCCTTGCAACGTTTTTGTGTAAGCGGTGCACAAATAAGCCCGCGCCCGTGCGTTGCCATGAAATTGATCATCTCGGGAGTTACTTTTTCTGCTGCCGCAATAAAATCCCCTTCATTTTCGCGATCTTCGTCATCTACTACAATGACGATTTTACCCTGACGGATATCTTCTATCGCTTCTTCAATTGTATTTAATTTTATATCAGACATTTTCAGTAATGTTTTGTTTCTTTTTAAATTTTGTTTTAAAATAATTGGTAATGGGGTACATAATGTTGTCAAAACTGTTTATTCCTCTGTCTCGTGTGGCTTTATAAGTAAAAGTAACCGCTAAAGGCATGAGAATAAGAGTGGAAAGCCACGATCCCAGAAATGGGGTAATACCGTCTTCCTGGGCAAGTTTTTTACCAAATGTATTGATGAAGTGGTAGCTTATGAAAATAAGTACGGCAAAAACCATGGGTAATCCCAACCCTCCCTTGCGGATAATGGCTCCCAGTGGTGCTCCTATAAAAAACATGAGCAGGCATGAAAATGCAATCACGAACTTTTCGTAAAATGCAACCCAGTGCCGGTTGATGTGCTTTGTTTTTTCCATAAGGGCATTCTTGTTGTTTGTCGTGTTGAATTTAATGCTTTCAGCAACAGCAGAAGCATTGGAATAGATGGCGATGCGTTCTAAACGCGTTTTCATGGATAAAAGAGAATCGAGGCTCACATTCCGGTAAGTGATCTTTTTATCTTTTGCCGGAAGAGTAAGTAATGTTTTGTTTTGATTTACAGTCGATTCCTGCTGGGTTTTGACTTCGTTATTGTAATTGACATTGAGGGAATCAATAGTATAATGAAGCTGCCGAATGTTCATCATGGTTGCCGTATTGGAAATTTCCTGCATTTCTTCTTCCGATTTGTCAAATTCAGAAACATCAATACTCATGATATAATGCTTGAATTCAGATTTGACAAAAGGCCTTTTTTCACGTTGCCGGTAGTTTTTGGGTGTAACATCCTCATAATAATTACCGTCGTAAAGATGCAGTTTCAGGATAGGGCTGTGTTCGTTTGTTTCAATCTTTCCTGTTTTTGCCTTGATCACTGTTTTGTTTTCGCTGAATTGCTGGTCGATTACATGCATGGTGACATTCCGAAGCTTTTCGTCTTTTTCGCCGTATTTTTCATCGACCCGGATATTGAGCGCGCCAAGGTCGTTGAACTGACCTGCGGTAATGGCCATAGCCGGTTTTGTATGCAGGATGTCTCTTCGCATATTAACGAATTTAAATTCCGATTTAGGAGCCACATTGTTGGTAAACCAGAAGGAAACGGCGGAAAGAGCTATAATAAAGATGATAAGGGAACGCATAGCCCTCTGAAGGGAAATTCCGGCCGACTTCATTGCTGCAAATTCATAGTTTTCAGAAAAATCTCCGAAGGTCATAATAGAAGCCAGTAATACCGACAGCGGTAATACCATGGGAATCATTTTGGGAGAATAGAAAAACAGGAATTTGAGAATGGTCATAAAATCAAGGTCTTTACCGGCTAATTCACCAATAAAGACCCAGATTCCCTGCAATACGAATATGAAAAAAAGTATTGCGAATACGGAGAAAAATGTTTTTACAAAGCTTGTTAATATATAGCGATCAAGTATTTTCACGTTTACTTTTAATCTAAATTGTTGATGTAATAATTGGAATATTTAGATCTGGTAAAGGTAAAATGATTTTTTGACAAAGTCTGATTTGTTTTGAAAGATTTTACGGTGAGAATGGTTTTACTGCCGTTTTTGTATACATCTGTCCGGCTGTAAATATTCTTGGTTTTGGTGTCTATACCCAGGTAGATTTCCTGTACATCTTTACTGGTTGTAGGCTTTAATTTGATGTACTGTATGGTTTTTCCGGCCACCGTCTGTTTTTTATCCCAGCTGTAAGTATATCCTTTTTTATAAAACGTAAGCAAATGTGCTATGCTCACGGCTTGTGAATTAGCTCCGCTGGCACTTGCAACGGTTACTTCCTCGTCTTCAGGGTTGATAATATACATTTTGGAGCCGTCGAAAAGCTGGGTTATACCCATAAATTCAACTGCGTATTTTTCGCCTTGTATGGCCGCTTTCCCCTTTATATCCTTTTGTCCGTTGTTAAACGAAAACTCAAGAACAATATTCTGGTAGCTTTTGGTTTTGGCTGAAACCTCGTCTAAAAGTTTCTTGGCATTTTGCGTATTTTGAGCCTGTAGGGATACACCCAGGAATAAGAGAGCGATAAAGGTTAAAAACTGTTTCATTACATTCTGTTTTTTTCGTTTTCTAAAAAGTCATCCAGTGATACCAGGTCCGGGATATTTACCGAGCGGGCCTTACTGCCCTCGAAAGGACCGACTATCCCTGCTGCTTCGAGCTGGTCGATGAGTCGCCCTGCACGGTTGTATCCCAGTTTAAGCTTGCGCTGCAACAAAGATGCAGACCCCTGTTGGGCTGTAACGATGATTTCAGCAGCTTCCCGGAACATGGAATCGCGTTCTGAAATATCAATATCAAGACTTGTGCCACTATCTTCTCCAACATATTCCGGTAACTGATAAGCTTCCGAATAAGCCTTTTGCCCACCGATAAATTCGGTTATTTTTTCAACTTCAGGGGTGTCTACAAAACCACACTGCACGCGTATCATATCGTTACCCTGTGTAAACAGCAGATCTCCGCGCCCGATTAACTGGTCGGCTCCGGGACCGTCGAGTATGGTTCTTGAATCTATTTTCGAACTCACCCTGAAGGCAATGCGGGCCGGGAAGTTGGCCTTGATGATACCGGTAATAACATTTACCGACGGACGCTGGGTAGCAATAATGAGGTGGATACCAATGGCACGTGCCAGCTGTGCTAAACGCGCTATAGGTGTTTCCACTTCTTTTCCTGCCGTCATAATAAGGTCGGCAAACTCATCCACAACCAATACTATATAAGGCAGGAAGCGGTGCCCGTTTTCAGGATTCAGTCTGCGCTGTTTGAATTTTTCATTGTATTCCTTAATGTTGCGCACCATGGCATCTTTTAAAAGGGAATACCTGTTGTCCATTTCAATACACAGGGAATTAAGCGTGTTGATTACTTTTGTGTTATCCGTAATGATGGCATCTTCGGTATCGGGAAGCTTTGCCAGAAAATGCCGTTCTATTTTGTTGAACAGGGTAAGTTCCACTTTCTTTGGATCAACCAGTACGAATTTTACCTCCGCAGGGTGTTTTTTGTAAAGAAGCGAAGTCAGCACGGCATTTAATCCTACAGATTTACCCTGCCCGGTAGCTCCGGCCATCAAAAGGTGCGGCATTTTGGCAAGATCAAAAACAAAAGTTTCATTTGATATGGTTTTTCCCAGAGCAACGGGCAGTTCCATTTCGGCATTCTGGAATTTCGGCGAAAGGATCAGCGATTTCATCGAAACCGTAGTAGGGTTGGTGTTGGGAACCTCGATACCGATGGTTCCTTTTCCCGGAATAGGAGCAATGATGCGTATTCCAAGCGCTGCAAGCGATAAGGCAATGTCGTCTTCAAGACTTTTGATTTTTGAAATACGAATACCTGCATCAGGTACAATTTCGTATAAGGTTACGGTAGGACCCACCGTTGCCTTGATCTGTGCAATACCTATTTTATAGTTGTTAAGCGTTTCAACAATACGGTTTTTGTTTTCCTCGAGTTCCGCCTGGTTAATCGTAATCCCTCCGGCGGCATGCTCAGTTAAAAGGTCGCTTACAGGGAACTGGTATTTCGACAGTTCGAGTTTAGGGTCGTATAAGCCGAAGTTCTCTACTATTTTGGATGCCGTATCGTCTTCTAAAGTTTCTTCCTCTATGTGTTCAATGATAAATTCTTCGGTATGAGGGGTTGATTTATCTGTAATATCAAAGGAAACGGTTGTTTCGGCATCAGGCTGTTTTGCGGTATTCCTAAGCGTTGGTATCCCGAAATCGAACTCGTTTGTTTCTTTCCCGGAAGGCTCACTGATTTTTACTGTTTCGGCAACAGGCACCGTTTTTATTTCAGGTTGCTTATTTACGGCAACGGAATCCACAGCATTGTTGTTTGCAGATGCAGGCGGAGTTGCAATGATTTCTTCGGCCTTTTCCAGGTTATCCTTGATTTTAGCATGGGTATTGGAAACGACATCCGTGAACGATTTAGGAGTCATTTTGATTCTGAAAATCAGATAAAAAATGATCAGGAATACTACTACGAGCATGGCGCCGATCTGACCGATATAATCCTGAATGTAATCGTTCATTTCAAACCCGACAATACCTCCCAGAAACGGATGTTTTGCACCGAAATGCCCCAGTGCAATGGAAAGAACCAGGATGGCAAAAAGATCCCAGAAAATCATGTTGCGCAACCTGCTGGCGCGGAAGCGGATTCCGAACCATAAAGCAATTTCAGCGGTAATCTTCACAAAGATGAACGAGGCTATACCGAAACCGTCAAAAATAAATTTATGTGCCAGCCAGGCCCCGAGTTTTCCTACCCAGTTTTGGGGTTCTATTTCACGGTTGCCCATTTCATGGATGAGGCTCTGGTCATAAGATCCCGAAGTAAAATAGGAGATAAAACTGCACAGCAGAATAATGGAGAACATTAAAAAAAGCGTCCCGAATATAAAGTTGATTCTGGCCCCGTTCGTAGCAGTCTGCTTCGTTTTTGGCTGCGTGTTTTTCTGATTGTTTGTCTGTTTGTTATTCGATTGTTTCTTTTTCGTCATTCTAAAACAGTTTTGGTATATAAATTATACATCCTATGATTATGGCCGTAAATGCAGCAAACGTCACCGCCCCAGCGGCAATATCCTTTATAAGGCCGATTTTTTTGTCGAAGTTTGGCTCTAAATAATCACAGATGGCTTCTATTGCCGTATTCAGACTTTCAGCTGTAAGGACCAGGCCTATGACAAAAATCTGGAACATCCATTCTACGGAACTTATCTCAAAATAAAAACCACAGGCACACGCAACAGCCGCCACAATTAACTGTGTAATGATGCTGTGCTCGGTTGTGACAAGCTGAAAAAAGCCGTTCAAAGCATAGCGTACGCTTTTAACTCTTCCCGAAATAAAGGAGGTTTTTTGAGATTTCATTATATGGCAATTTACAGCAAAATTACTGAATTATTTAGTATGAGAAAATAAAAAAACCATGCGGGTTTGCGCATGGTTTTTTAGTGTATGATGTGAGGCTTATTTATCGATAGATCCCAATACGCGTTGCATAAACGCATTCAGAGCTTCTTTTTTCGGAGTTCCGCTTTTGATCATTTTATCCACTTCAACGGCTCCGTACATATTCGAAATAAGTTCGGCAATAACGTCAAGCTCTTCGTCCTTCAGGGACGGAACTTCGCATAACGCTTCCAGGACTTCTATGGTTTCATGTATATAATCCTGATCGTTTTCCTCGATAAACTGCGTCAGGTGTTTGATAACGGGTAATTTCATAATTAAGCAATTTCGTTAATCAAATCAGCCAATACTTCAGCTTTATTCGTCTGTGTTTCATTTACCAGCTTTCCGCCTGTAAAAACGGCAAACGTGGGCAGGTTGGAAACATTTGCGAGTTTACGTGATTCAGGAAATTTTTCCGCATCGACGATCACAAAGGTAATATCCTCTTTTTCCGTCGACATTTTCTTGAATTTCGGTTTCATAATCCGGCAGTTTCCACACCATGAGGCAGAGAACTGTACAGCTACTTTACTGTTCGATGAAACAATTTCCTGTAAATTATCCTGATCTAATTCTAATAACATATTCAGAGTTTTTAAGAGTTAAAAAATCCAAATTCTTAAAAGAATAGGCAAGAATTTGGATTTGATGTTATATTTTGCCTTAAAATATATTAGTGTTTTGCAAGGTACTCCGCAGTAGAGTTGCGGTCTGCAGACATTGCTTCCTTACCTTCTTCCCAGTTTGCAGGACATACTTCTCCGTGTGTCTGTACATGGGAATAAGCATCAATCAAACGGATAAACTCGTTTACATTACGTCCTAACGGCATGTCGTTTACTGATTCGTGGAATATCTTACCTGTTTCGTCAATAAGGTAAGTAGCACGGTACGTTACATTGGAACCGTTAACAAGTACCGTATCCAGTTCCTCGTTGTATTCCGTAGATTCAATATCCAGAATACCCAAGACGTTTGCAAGGTTTCTTGTAGTATCGGCAAGGATAGGATACGTAACCCCTTCAATTCCCCCGTTGTCTTTTGCAGTATTTAACCATGCAAAATGTACTTCGTTGGTATCGCATGATGCCCCGATTACCATAGTGTTTCTCTTTTCAAACTCAGGTAAGGCAGCCTGGAATGCGTGTAATTCTGTAGGACAAACAAATGTAAAGTCTTTAGGATACCAGAACAACAATACTTTTTTGTTGTTGTTTACTGCTTCTTCTAAAACATTGATTCTTAAATTATCTCCCATTTCAGAGATTGCGTCAACTGTAATGTTTGGGAATTTTTTTCCTACTAAAGCCATAATTTTAATTATTTAATGATTATTACTGTTTCTTTATTTTTCTATTGCAAATGTACCACCTATATTTCATACCGGATATTTAAATTAATTGTTTATTTTTATTCGGTAATAAGTTTTAATTATAGAGAACGGTATTGGGCGCAGGTCTTTTTGCTGCTTTTAAAAGTACTGCGTTTCTGTGTTATTAAAACGACAATTAAGATACTTTTAATACGACAACATTTTAATGAGTTTATTCAGAAAAAAGAATGTGCACGACATTCTTTCCGAATTAGAAGCAGGTGAGGGAAAACAGCATAGCCTGGGGAAATTCCTCACCCAAAAGGACCTCATCTTTTTTGGAATAGCCGCGATAGTGGGGGCAGGGGTATTCAGTACAATAGGTCAGGCCAGTTATGATGGGGGACCGGCCGTGATTTTCCTTTTTATGTTTACAGCGCTGGCTTGTGGTTTTGCCGCTATGGCTTATGCTGAATTCGCTTCTATGGTTCCCGTTTCGGGAAGTGCCTACACTTACAGTTATGTGGCTTTTGGGGAAGTTATTGCATGGATCATCGGGTGGTCCCTGATTATGGAATACGCTGTAGGGAATATTACGCTGGCTATATCCTGGAGCGATTATTTTACGGGATTACTGGAGAATATGGGGGTAATGCTGCCGCAGTGGATACAGATGGATTACCTGTCAGCCCATAACGGATTCAATGATGCCGTGGCTCTTATGGAAGGGGGGAAAGCGTTTGTCAACCTTTCCGGCCAGCTTCAGCAGGCCCATGAGGCGTGGACTCAGGCTCCGCAGCTTATGGGGCTTCACTTCGTTGCCGATCTTCCGGCACTGGCCATTATTATACTTATTACATGGCTCGTATACCGTGGAATGAAGGAATCGCGGAATGCGAGCAATATTATGGTATATGTAAAGCTTGCAGTTATTGCGCTCGTACTCATCGTGGGGATTTTTTATGTGGATACGGATAACTGGGATCCCTTTGCTCCAAATGGTTTGTCCGGCGTTTTAAAAGGAGTTTCGGCTGTGTTCTTTGCCTATATCGGGTTCGATGCCATTTCAACTACAGCTGAAGAATGCAAGAACCCGCAACGCGATTTGCCGCGAAGCATGATCTGGTCCATCATCATCTGCACCTTATTATATATAGCCATTGCGCTGGTACTGACGGGAATGGTGAATTACAGGACCCTTAATGTGGGGGACCCGTTGGCGTACGTATTCGACCAGGTGAACCTGAAATGGTTTGCCGGAATTGTGGCTGTAAGTGCCGTGGTGGCCATGGCCAGTGTACTGCTGGTTTTCCAGATGGGACAGCCGCGTATATGGATGAGTATGAGCCGGGACGGGTTGCTGCCTCCTAAATTCGCAAAAATACATCCAGAATATAAAACACCTTCCTTTGCCACGGTAGTGACCGGGTTTGTGGTTGCGGTACCCGCGTTGTTTATGAACCTGACCATGGTAACCGATTTGTGCAGTATAGGAACGCTTTTTGCCTTTGCACTGGTTTGTGCCGGTGTACTGGTTTTGCAGGATAAGGATATACCAAGGGGGAAATTCAGAATTCCGTACATCAATGGAAAATATGTGCTGCCTGCCGGGTTCGTTTTAGGTCTTGCGTTTATATATTTCGGCAACCGGAGCGAGGTCGAGGCTTTTGTACGCAATACGCCGCAGGTATTTGAACCTACAGACCTTGTGGTACAGTTATCCGGTGACAAATCAGCAGACATGATCAGTTATGTGGAAAACACCTATCACGTGAAGGCGGTAGACTTCAACAACGATCTGGAAGCCATGCTGAGTGCGGTTAAAACAGAATCGGAAGTTACCTACATTGCTTTGGTGAAACAGGCGCCGATTGATGAGAATATAAAATTTGAAACCGGTTTTCACCTGTTTAAACACAAAATCCCGATGTGGCTTTTTTTCATTGCAATGATCGGGTTGTGCGTGTGGAGCTATAAAAAGAACCTGTCCTTGATTCCTATGCTTGGATTGATTTGCTGTACCTATATGATGGCAGAATTAACAATATGGAACTGGCTGTATTTTACGGTTTGGCTGCTGATAGGATTACTCATCTATTTCAGTTATTCCAGGTTTCACAGTAAGTTAAATAAAAAAGAAGCTTCTTAAGAAGCTTCTTTTTTATGAACAATAAATACGGCCTATTTATGAAGAATCATCGAAATTTCGATGTTTACATTGCGCGGCAGTTTTTCTACCTGTACACATTCACGTGCAGGGGCTGTTTCCGAGGTGAAATAGCTTCCGTAGATTTCGTTAATAAGTCCGAAATGCTCCATGTTTCTGATAAAGATTGTTGCCTTCACCACATGTTCAAAGGTTAAACCCGCTTCTTCAATTATAAAGGCAAGGTTTTGCATTACCTGGCGTGTTTCATCTTCAATACCTGTTGTAACAAGCGTTTCTGTTTCCTGGTTAAACGGAATCTGACCCGATATAAACAAAAGGTCTCCCGCCATTACCGAATGATTGTACGGGCCTATTGGAGACGGAGCCTTGCTGGAATTGATTATTTTTTTCATTATGATAGATTTTCGATTATCTGTTATTGAACCTGCGTTCTCCTGAATTTCGTTTTTCGTATTTAATATCCTGCAGTATAGAGGACTTGATCCCGATAAAGAAGGTCCACTGTTTGTAATTACCGTTCGGAATCCAGGAGAAATCCATTCTCCAGGACTTTAAGTCTCTTTCAAAACGCAGCTGCGTAAAGGTAACTCCTTTATTCTTAAAATCGTAACCTGTGGAAAAACCTGTGATCCAGCCCGGTGATAAGGTAATATTACCGGAAATCATGAGGGAATTATTGGTGATTTCGGATGTTCTTCGGGCGTTGTTGTAGGTAATGCTCCAGGCAAAGGTCAGATCCCAGGGAATATCGGTATTGTAAAAAACGGTCTTTCCCTTGCGGCGTTCCTTATCGTCAAACATCGACTTCTGCCGGTCGGTCGAATTGACCGATTGTCCAAAGAGGTCATCGCCACGTCCGCCATTCTGCACATTCTGATCCTGTTCGTTTTTTTCGGGAGTTCCCCCAAACAACGGATCTGTGCTTGCAAGGGAATAATTCAGTGTAACATTTGCACTCGTCATACGCAGTAAACTCCCCCCGTTATTGATGTTAAACTTATCAATTCTGTTTCCTGCATTGTCAATAGCCATCGGATCAAGTGAAGCGCCTAAATTTAAACGCAGCTTATCTTTAAGAAGGTTGGTATTGGCACTCATTCTTATCGGTTGCAGTTTTAGGGAATCGGCTGTGAAATTATATGAAGTGCTGAAATTCAGTGAATTTAACAGCATTACTTTTTTGGGTTCTCCTGTGAGGGATTTATCGTCGCGCACCTTTGCCTCAAAATTATTTCCCAGGGAGAAATTCATGATGTTCGACATCATCTGGTTTGGTGCCCCGAACAGGGTACCGGAGAAACGGGAATATTCTTCCATGGTGGTTCCGAGTGCATCTATGGCGTAGGTGTCGTAATATTGCGTAAAGCTCGGAGTATAGGTATACGATACAGAAGGACGCATTACATGACGTATGGCCTGTATTTTCGAATTTTTACCAAAATTAAAGGTACCGTATATCGTAGTTCCTATGTTGGCACCGAAATTATAGCTGCGGTAGCTGTCAAAGCCGTTGTCTCTGGTTTCTTCCACCTTATTGGTTTGAAAACTGTAGGCTTTCCGGAAGGTATTCAGTACCCAGGTTTCCGTATAGTTTCCGTTAACCGATACAGAAAAATACTTGAATAATTTAAAATTGGTAGTAATCGGGATGGAATGCTGTATCCCGGCATCCATTTCATTAAACATCTGCGGTTTGAAGAAAAGAGAATCGGTAGTCTGTATCTGGTTTCTTCCGCTTAAGTTGTATTGAAGGTTGAGGTTCTGGATGATTCCTTTTTTAGATCCGTTTTTAGGAGCAAACGGATATACCCTGTCCATACTTGCCTGTACATTCGGCAATGACATGGTAATCTGCTGTGTATTGGTATTCTGGGTGTGGTTTGCCGAAACGGTAACATTTACCTGCGGAGTCGACTGGAAAGTTTTGGAATAACTTACAGAAGAAGACAGGGTATTGTTCATGTTGGAACCTATGTTCTGCGTATTTAATGAATTCCGGAAATAACGGCTGCTTCCCAGGTTTACAGAGGCGGAAAAACGCGCATTCGGATTTGCTTTTGCATCCTGGGAATGGCTCCACTGGATGTTGTATATCTTTAATTCTGACTCTCCGGGAATTCCCAGAATACCGTCGTTCAGCTTCTCGTAACGCAAGTTGAAATTTCCGTTGTACTTATATCTTTTACTGTATTGTGATTGTGCCCCCAGGGCAAAACTTCCGTTGCTGTACCAGTCACCTAATATGGTCATGTCAACCATATCGCTGAAGGCAAAATAATATCCTCCGTTCTGCAAATAGTACCCCCTGAGATTGGTTTCCCCGAAACTCGGGAAGATAAAACCGGATACGGCCTTCTGTGCCAGCGGAAAAAAAGCAAACGGGAGTCCTATTGGGGTCGGAACATCTTCAATTACAAGGTTCGTAAGCCCCGTGACGATCTTTTTATTCGGAACGAATTTGGCGCTGCGTGTACGGAAGTAATATTCCGGGTTATCAATGTCTTCGGCCGTCGTAAAAATAACGTCTTTCATAAAGTAGACTGAATCATTGACCTTCTTTGTCTTTGCTGCTTTTACATTGAAATCGGTATATTTCGTGCGCGTATTCCAGACAATGGCTTTTTTGGTTTTGGTATTAAAACGGATGGAATCCGGTTCCACTACCTGCGTTCCTTGTTTAAAAACGGGATGTTGGGTAAGATTTCCGAGGGAATCCTTTATACGACCCGCATAAACTTCTTCCTTGTCGTAGTCATATATGATAACCCCGGCTTTAAGTTCGTAATCCTGATATTTAAATTCTGCCTGGTTATACAGTGTAACACGTTTGTTTTTCTGATCCAGTTTTTCATAATCTTTGGCTTTTCTAAACATCGGGGCTTCCAGCTTCTGCTCTTTTTTAGGTTTGATGCTGTCCTTCCTTACAGGTGGGGTAACAACAGAGTCCTGTTTCGTTCGGGGTATGCTATCCTGTTTGTTTTCAATGTTTAACCGTTTGTGTACATGAGGAAATTCCTGGGCCGAAACTTTGGATAATCCGGCAGGAACGAAAATCAGAATAAAAACGATATATATTACTTTTGTATGCAATTTTTATATGCTATTTTTGTAACTTGAGTAGGTTTGTTTTCGGACTTCAAACTTACTAATATTTTTTTTTAATTTTAGACTTTTAAATAAGAAACGAAAATATAAAATAAGCTATGTTTATAAATAAGGTTAGAACTGCTTTTGGTATCTTTTTATTGTGCTTGGGCTCAGGTGTATATGCGCAGGATTTTAAAGTGGTTTTAGATCCGGGGCATGGAGGAAAAGACTTTGGAGCGGTACGGGGAAACTACGTTGAAAAGAAGATTGTTCTGGATGTTGCCTTAAAGGTAGGTGAGTTACTCAAAAGAGACAAGGGAATTAATGTGGTGTATACCCGTAATACGGATGTTTTTGTCGAAGTACGCGAACGAAGCATTATTGCGAACAGGGAAAAGGCAGATGTGTTTGTGTCGATCCATGCAAATGCAGTAGCAAATGCTCCGGGAGCTTCCGGAACGGAAACCTACGTAATGGGTACCAGTAAAAACGAATCGAATCTTGATGTTGCAAAAAGGGAGAATGCCGTTATTACTTTGGAGGACAATTACCAGACTTCCTATGCCGGGTACGATCCCAGCAAACCGGAGTCACTTATAGGTCTTACACTTATGCAGGAACAGTTTGTTTCCCAGAGTATTGAACTGGCTTCTAAAGTCCAGACGCGTTTTACGAATGATGCCGAACGGAAGAACCGGGGTGTGAAGAACGGACCGTTCTGGGTACTGCACGGGGCTTTTATGCCAAGTATCCTTATCGAGCTCGGGTTTCTTTCCAATAGTGAAGAAGGGGCTTATCTGAATACCGACGAAGGAAGAAACGAAATGGCACGGGCCATCGCCAACGCTATCATTGACTATAAAAAGCAATATCATTCTGCCAGCGAAAACATCCCGGTATCCAAACCCGTAAAGGCAGAACCGAAAGAAGAACCTAAACAAAAAGATACCGTACAGCCGAAGGCTGCGGAACCTGCCAAAACATCTTCTATCGATGCTTCCAAACCAGAAGTAATAACAAAAGAAGGCGTTTTATTCAGAATACAGATTGCGGCAAGCAGCAAACTTCTGGAACTGAAACCCGCAAATTTTAACGGATTGAATAATATAACATTCGTTAAAGAAGGAAATATGTATAAATATTTCTATAATGAAACTACCGATTATAACCACGCACGTAAAGCGTTAGAAGTTGCCAAGACAAAAGGATATAATTCCGCATTTCTTGTGGCTTATAAAAACGGTAAAAAAATAAGTGTACAAGAAGCAATAAAATAAAAACCAAACCTGTATATTTTGAAATTTACAATATCAAGAGAAGTAAAAACCGCCTTATTGGTCATTTTGTCTTTAGGGATGTTAATCTGGGGATACACCTTTTTAGGAGGTAAAAACCTGTTCAGCAGCAGCAGATCTTTTTTCGTGGAGTACGCTAATGTGGAGGGCTTAACAACAGCTTCATCCGTTACAATAAACGGTATGGTAGTGGGAAAGGTACACAAGATTACCCTCAAAGAACAAGGCAAGCTGCTCGTAGAGCTTATGATGACCGAAAAGGTGGATGTTCCTAAATCATCAAAAGCAGTCATTTATTCACCGGGATTCATCGGCGGAAAGCAGATTGCACTGGATATCAATTACAATGATCCGGTTCTCGCTAAAGACGGAGATTACCTTCAGTCGGGGGTTTTAACCGGAATGATTGACGGGTTGGGGGAAAAGGTAGATCCGATTGCGAAGAAACTGGATTCTGTACTGTATAATGTAAACATACTGGTAAATACAATCAACAAAACACTGGATCCGGCAGCTCGTAAAAATCTGCAGGATGCGTTGGCCGGCCTGAATGCAACGATGAAGAATGCCAATACAATTACAGGAAAGTTCGATCGTATTGTGTCATCCAACGAAACCAGAATCAACAATATTGTAAGTGATTTTAATACCACATCTAAAAACCTGTCGGCATTTTCAAATGATCTCGATAAAATCCAGTTGCAGAAACTGCAGGACATCCTGAATAAATTCGACAGTGCCGCCTCAAGCCTTGATAAAATGATGTCGGATGTGAACAGCGGAAAGGGAAATTTAGGGAAGCTTATGAAAGAAGAGCAACTGTATAACAACCTTGAAAATGCCACAAAAGAGCTCAACCAGTTGCTGGAAGATGTAAAATTAAATCCGCGCAGGTACATCAACATCTCGGTTTTCGGTAAAAAAGCAGAACCTTATACCGATCCTGTTAAGCCTTAACAGCATACAAAACTAAATACAACAAAAAACAATAATTAATACATACAATAATGCAAATTTTAAGCAGTATCTTATTTATCGCTTTATCGGTGGTAGGTTTCGGGTTTTTCTTCCTGAACGCGAAGAAAATCTACCGGAACATCCGACTGGGGCAGGCTGTTGACAGGACCGACCGACCGGCAGACCGATGGAGGAATATGCTACTTATAGCTTTCGGACAGAAAAAAATGTTTGCACGCCCTGTGCCGGCACTTCTGCATTTAGCTATATACGGAGCCTTTATGATCACCCAGATAGAGTTGATTGAAATTTTTATCGACGGAATATTCGGAACGCACAGGATATTCAAAGAACCGCTCGGAGGTTTCTATACCTTTATCATAAGTCTTATTGAGGTTGCTTCTGTAGGGGCCCTGTTTGCTACAATTATCTTTTTATCAAGAAGGAATTTAATAAAATTACCCCGTCTTAATAAAGCCGAACTTTTGGGCTGGCCAAAAAAGGATGCCAATCTTATCCTGATTATGGAGCTTATCCTGGTAATCTGTATATTTACGATGAACGGAACCGATGAGGTTTTGTACAATATGGGGAAATCTCATTTTGAAGGACAGGGGTCTTTTAATTTTACGATATCCCAGTTTATAGGACCTGCCGTTTTTGGTTCTTTAAGCGAAGGAACATTGCATGTACTGGAACGCATAGGCTGGTGGGGGCACTTTACCATGGTACTTGCGTTTCTGAACTATCTTTATTATTCAAAACATCTTCACATTTTACTGGCTTTCCCCAATACGTATTTTGCCAACCTGAATCCGCTTGGGCAGTTTGACAATCTGCAGGCGGTTACCAATGAAGTGAAGCTTATGATGGATCCGAATGCCGATCCGTTTGCGGCTCCTGCACCCGATGGAAATGCGGCTCCTGCCAAATTCGGAGCTTCGGATGTTCAGGACCTGAACTGGGTACAGTTGCTCAATGCCTATTCCTGTACAGAATGCGGACGCTGTACTTCATCATGTCCGGCCAACATTACAGGAAAGAAATTGTCACCGCGTCTGATTATGATGAAAACGCGCGACCGTTTAGAGGAAGTAGGAAGAAATATAGACCAGAACAAAGGAACGTTTGTAGAAGACGGAAAATCGTTGTTGAACGACTATATCACACCAGAAGAACTATGGGCCTGTACATCGTGTAATGCCTGTGTTGAGGAATGTCCGATAGAAATAAGTCCTTTGTCTATTATCATGGATATGAGAAGGTATCTTGTAATGGAACAGAGTGCGGCACCAATGGAACTCAATACCATGATGACGAACATTGAAAATAACGGAGCGCCATGGCAGTACAGCCAGATGGACCGTTTGAACTGGAAAGACGAGAATTAAACTCGTAACGTTTACAAAAATTAGAAGAATCATGTCAGAAAATATAGTAGTGCCGACAATGGCGGAAATGATGGCTCGGGGAGAGCAACCGGAAGTTTTATTCTGGGTTGGATGTTCGGGCAGTTTTGATGATCGAGCAAAAAAAATAACCAAGGCATTCGTTCGTATTCTGAACAATGCCAATGTAAAGTTTGCGGTGCTGGGTACAGAGGAAAGCTGTACAGGAGATCCTGCAAAAAGGGCAGGAAACGAATTTTTGTTTCAGATGCAGGCTATGATGAACATTCAGGTGTTCGATGCCTATGAAGTAAAAAAGATTGTAACAGCCTGCCCGCATTGTTTTAATACGCTTAAAAATGAATACCCGGAACTCGGCGGAAACTACGAGGTAGTGCACCATACACAGTTCCTGAAATCATTGCTCGAAGAAGGAAGGTTAACCATAGAGGGCGGACAATTTAAAGGGAAGCGTATAACATTTCACGATCCATGCTACCTGGGGCGAGCCAACAAGGTATATGAGGCGCCGAGAGATCTTATTCAGAAACTCGATGCAGAGCTTGTGGAAATGAAACGCGCCAAGGCAAACGGTTTGTGCTGTGGAGCAGGTGGAGCTCAGATGTTTAAGGAACCTGAAAAAGGAAATAAGGATGTGAATATGGAGCGTACGGAAGACGCTATGGAGGTAAAACCCGACATTATCGCAGCGGGGTGCCCGTTCTGTAACACGATGCTTACCGACGGGGTAAAATTCAATCATAAAGAAGGTGAAATCCAGGTGCTGGACGTAGCCGAACTAATTGCTAACGCACAAGATCTGTAATATGTTGGTACCATTTGATGAAATGCCCAAATCCTCACGGATCTGGATATACCAGTCCGACAGAAAGATGTCGGATGAAGAGGTTGCTGTAGCTGATGAAATTCTAAAGGATTTTGTGTCAAACTGGGCAGCGCACAGTACGCCTCTCAAAGCATCCTATATGCTTAAATACAACCGCTTCATCATTCTGGCGGTAGATCAGGAATACCATGCAGCCTCGGGGTGCTCTATTGATGCTTCGGTGCGTGTTATTCAGGATTTAGAACAGAAATTCGGTGTTGATTTACTGGATAAGATGAATGTAACCTACAAAACAGGAGAATTCATTGCACACAAATCCCTCATCGATTTCAAAAAAATGGCTAAGGAAAAAGCCGTAAATGCGAATACGATTGTGTTCAACAACCTTGTGAATACGATTGAAGAATTTGAAGATTTCTGGGAGGTTCCCGCCGGTGAAAGTTGGCACAGCCGTTTTTTTTAACGGAAATTTCCCATATTATATGACAAATTTCATCCTCAAAACATTATTTTTGAGGATGTTTTATTTTTAACAGTTATGAAGAAAATCTGGTTATCGTTATTATACATCCCCTTTACCGTTTTTGCCCAGCCTAAATCTAAGTTCGATCGGGCCCAGCAGTGGGTAGACAGTGTTTACAATCAAATGTCTTTTAACGAGAAAGTAGGACAGCTTTTTATGGTTGCAGCTTATTCGAATCGCGATGAAAAGCACATTAATGATCTTTTGGAACTCGTTAAATCCAGAAATATTGGTGGCGTGATTTTCTTTCAGGGAGGTCCCGGACGTCAGGCAAACATGACGAACAGGTTACAGGCAGCGTCAAAACTGCCGCTGTTTGTCGGAATAGACGCTGAATGGGGACTGGGAATGCGACTTGATTCCACTTATGTTTATCCATGGAACATGACGCTGGGAGCAGTTCAGAAAAACGACCTGCTGGAACAGATGGGGAACCAGATGGCTGAACAGTCAAAGCGCATGGGTATACAGTTTATGTTCGCTCCGGTGGTTGATATCAACATCAATCCGCTGAATCCCATCATCGGGAACAGGTCTTTTGGAGAATCAAAAGAAAACGTGGCAGAGAAGGCCGTGGCCCTTATGCGCGGTCTGCAGGAGAAGCAGGTTTATGCCACTGCCAAACATTTTCCTGGGCACGGAGATACGGCGACAGATTCGCACCATGCATTACCTAAGCTTGATTTTGACAGAAAGCGATTAGATAATGTAGAATTGTATCCCTATAAGAAGCTTATCAAAGAAGGACTTGCTTCGGTTATGGTAGCGCACCTGGATGTGCCCGCACTCGAACCGAATAAAGGTGTTCCCACATCCTTGTCTTATAATACCATTACAAACGTTTTAAAAAACGATCTCAGTTTTAAAGGTCTCGTTTTTACCGATGCGCTCAATATGAAAGGTGCCTCTAATTTTAAATCACCGGGTGAAATAGATCTCGCAGCTTTTCAGGCGGGAAACGATGTACTGCTTTTTGCTGAGAACGTACCGCTTGCCATCGAAAAGTTTAATGCTGCCTATGAAAACAAAGAATTTACCGATGAGCGTCTGGCGCATTCGGTGAAGAAAATCCTGTTGTATAAATACAAAGCCGGACTTAATAAATACAAGCCTGTCGATACAAAAAACCTTTACAGGGATTTAAACCGACCCGAATATACCAATCTAAGCTACAAGCTTTATGAGAACATTATTACTGTAGTAAAGAACAATCGCAATATACTTCCGTTTAGCAGTGATAAACGACAAAATATTGCTTATGTGAAGTTGGGTGATGACGTAAACGACACTTTTATTGAAGCATTGCAGGCAAACCAGCCGGTAACGGTATTCACCCATGTACAGATCGAAGACCATCTCGAAGATCTGAAGGCTTTTGATCTGGTAATCGTTGGATATCACAAAGCAGACGGTGTGTGGAAAAAACACGATATGAACGCTAACGAGACAGTATTGCTAGACAATATTGCCAAAAACAACAAAACCGTTTTTGTATCCTTTGTGAAGCCCTATGCATTAAGTACCGTACAGGATTTTTCGAAGTTTGAAGCTGTAGTGTTAGGGTATCAGAATAATGTTATGGCACACCGTAAAACGGTGGATGTGTTGTTCGGGATGCAGGGAGCTACAGGAAAATTGCCGGTTTCGATCGGAAATCATTTTAAGGAAGGAGATGGAATCAACACCAGACCTAATAAAAACCTTCGGTACGGAAGAGCCTCGGAAGAAGGATTCAACGAGGAAAAACTCAAAAATATCGATGTGCTTGTAAACAGGGCCATCAAAAACCAATATACCCCGGGAGCCCAGGTTCTGGTAGCACGGAATGGTAAAATTGTTTACAATAAATCATTCGGTACCATGTCGTATGACGATAAGACAAAAGTAAATAATGCAACGATCTACGATCTTGCCTCCTTATCTAAAATGTTGGGAACCCTGCCTATGGTAATGAAAATGTACGACGATGGTAAACTGCGTTTTGACCAGAAACTGGGGGATCTGCTGCCCGAGTTTAAGAAAACCGATAAGGCCAATATTACAGTAAAAGAGCTGCTTACGCATAATTCAGGGCTGGTTGCCTGGATTCCGTTTTATAAAGAAACGTTGGATGCAAAAGGAATGCCTAAGGCAGAGCTGTACCGGCAGAGCTTTTCAAAAGAATACAGCATCCAGGTAGCTGAAAACCTGTATTTAAAAACAGGGTATGAAGAAGTAATGCTGAAAACAATTGCCGATTCCAGACTGGGGAAGAAGGAATATAAATACAGCGATCTGAACTTCATATTACTGGCAGAGATAGTTAAAAGATCCTATAAAAAGCCTATAAATGAACTTGTGGAACAATATTTCTATAAAAAGATTGGGGCATCTACCTTAACCTATTTACCTCAGACTAAATTTGATCTGTCCGAAATAGCCCCTACAGAGAAGGATACGTATTTCCGGCATACGCTTGTTCACGGATACGTGCATGATATGGGAGCGGCCATGATGGGCGGGGTGGCAGGCCATGCGGGTTTGTTTGGCGATGCACTTGATGTAGCGAAAATGATGCAGTTGTTTTTAGATGGCGGAACGTTTAACGACGAACGCCTGATATCTGCAAAAACGATAAACGACTTTAATACTTGTTACTATTGCAAAGAAGGAAACAGGAGGGGAGCAGGTTTTGACAAGCCGCAATTGGGAAAAAGCGGTCCTACATGCGGCTGTGCTTCCATGAAGAGTTTCGGGCATACAGGCTTTACGGGAACCATGGCATGGGCAGATCCTGAGAAAGACCTGATATACGTATTCCTTTCCAACAGGACCTATCCTGATGCCGATGATAACAAGCTGTCGAAAGCAAATACGCGCGAAGACATCCAGCAGGTGATTTACGACGCGCTTACGAACTAATTATTTGATTTATACACATGAAAATAGCGATAGTTTGCTACCCTACCTTCGGAGGAAGCGGGGTGGTGGCAACAGAACTGGGTATTGAGCTGGCCAACCGGAACCACGAAGTTCACTTTATTACGTACAGTCAGCCCGTACGCCTTGCGTTGCTGAATAAAAACATCCATTACCACGAAGTGGTAGTGCCGGAATATCCATTATTCCATTATCAACCCTATGAACTGGCATTGTCGAGCAAAATTGTGGATACTGTTAAAGAATACGGTATTGACCTTTTGCATGTTCATTATGCCATTCCGCATGCTTTTGCAGGTTATATGGCCAAGCAGATGCTCCTCGAAGCCGGTATTGAACTGCCCATGGTTACCACGTTGCATGGAACGGATATTACGCTGGTTGGGAATCATCCTTTTTACAAAACGGCCGTTAGTTTCAGCATTAATCAGTCCGATTATGTAACGTCGGTTTCTGATGATCTCAGAAAGTCCACGTACGAACTGTTTGATACATCCAAGGAGATTTTTGTAATCCCGAACTTTATTGAGGACAAAAATATAGGTGATCTGCATATACAGTGCCGAAGAAACCTGTTTGCAGAAGATGGCGAACGCATTGTAACGCACATAAGTAATTTCAGAAAGGTGAAACGTATTCTCGATATCGTAAGGGTTTTCGACGGCATTCAGAAAGAAGTGCCGGCAAAATTAATGATGGTGGGAGACGGACCGGAACGTTTGGGGGCAGAGCAACTTGTAAAGGAGCTTGGGCTTGAGCACAAGGTAATCTTTTTCGGGAACTCTTCAGAAGTGGACAGCATTCTCAAATATTCCGATTTGTTCCTGTTGCCTTCGGAAACGGAAAGTTTCGGACTGGCAGCTTTGGAAGCGATGGCCAATAAGGTACCGGTAATTTCATCGAATACAGGCGGATTACCTGAAGTAAATGTTCAGGGAGTATCCGGCTTTTTGGATAATATCGGGGATATTGATGGCATGGTAAGTCATGCACTCGAAATCCTCAGAGAGGACGATACGCTCAACAGGTTTAAAGAACAGGCCTACGAGCATTCAAAAAAATTCAGTGTTGAAAAAATCGTACCTCTGTACGAAGATATTTACAACAAAGCATTAAAAAACACTCTTTAAAAGAGTGTTTTTTAATGCTTTGTATTGTTTATTACTTAACAATTACCTTTTTTAGGAAATAACAAAAAAGCTGTTCGTTAGAACAGCTTTTTTTTAATAATCTTTAGAATTTCGTTTTGGCTCTTTTACAGTCGGCCATTCGGTATTGGTTGGTAAAACTCTTTTTTCATTTGAAATATCGTTTGGATCATTGGCAGCTTCCAGGGTTAAAATAGCAGTCGTAACGACGTTTTTTTCAAGCTCGGGGAAGACGATTTTGTCGTAGGTATCCCGGTTGGTATGCCAGGTGTAGGAGCCATAATCCCAGTTTTGCGTACTGAGGTTGAAGGCCGGTATGCCGGCAGCAATAAAAGAGGCGTTATCCGTTCCTCCCCCCTGAGGTATTCCGGGGAAATCGGTCTTGATATACTTACGTACAGGTTCCGGTACGTGCTGCAGCCAGTTTCCAAGGTAGTTGTACGACCTGGTAAATCCCTGTCCGCCGATATAGTTGATACGGCCCGTACCGCTATCCTGATTGAAGAGCACCTTGATTTTCTGAACTTCCGAAGGGTGGTCCATAACATAGGCACGGGATCCGTTTAGTCCCTGTTCTTCGCTTCCCCAGTGGCCAATTACAATGGTACGGTCGTTAACGGGAGAATATTTCTGTATAAGCCGCGCTACCTCCATCATAAGAATAGTGCCGGTTCCGTTATCTGTAGCACCCTGGGCACCGTCCCATGAATCAAGGTGTGCAGAAAGCATGACATATTCGTTGGGTTTGCTTTTCCCGGGAATGGTAGCAATGGTATTGAATGTTTTAGAAGTGCCGAGGTCTTTAGATTGAGCGTTGATCCTAACTTTAGGAGCTTTTCCGTTTGTGGCCAGACGGTATAAAAGGCCATAATCCTCAAGGCTTACATCGACCATGGGGGCCTTTTTTGCAAAACTGTAAAAAATACGGTTGCTTCCCATAATGCCGGTATTGTAGCATTGAATGAAGCCGGTGGCGCCTTTGTCTTCAAGATAGGAAACGAGTTCACGTATTGTTTTACCGGTTGCCTTAATGCTGTTGTTCCAGTCACTTAAAGACTGTTCTTTTGCCGCTTTATACGCTGCAAAATCTTCTTCAGCAGCCTGTTCTTTCCATTGTGATTCAGGCCGTCCTGAATTCTGGTATTGCGAAACCAATATGATTTTTCCCTTTACCGAAGGTACCCATCTTTCAAATTCTCCAGCATTTTTAAAAAGGGGCATGATCACGACTTCCGATTCTGTGGCCTTTTTTGTAGAGGTATTCCATGCAAGTTGTGTTCCTTCCAGTGATTTTAAACGCGGATAGGTCATGGTGATTTCCGTTGTGCCGCGCTGCCACGATTTCCATTCTCCGTAGGCAATGTTTTCAGCTTTAATATTCCATTTTGCATAGGTTTCCGTTACCCAGTCATGGGCTTTTTTCATTTCGGGAGAACCTACAAGGCGCGGCCCTATTTCGTCCAGAAGTTCTGTTGCCAGTTGTTCCAGCTGGCTGTTTGAGCGGGTTTCAGCTGCAATTTTTTCATAAATGCCCTGTTTCCGCTGCTGAAAGTCAGTCTGGGCAGCAGTGTTGAAACTGATGGCTAATACCGGAACCAGATATAAGGGGATGTTGTATTTGTTTTTCATGATGAGCGTTTAAATAAAGGTAAAAATAGGTAAAACAGCAGCATAAAAAAAGAGGCTGCAGCCTCTTTTTTTTATTTCGTGATATACAGTTCAAAAACCAGGTCCGTATTTGGAGGAATAACTCCGCCTGCACCTCTTTCTCCATATCCCAGATGAGAAGGAATAAAGATATAGGCTTTGTCACCAATGCTTAACTGCTCAATACCTTCAATAAATCCGGGTATAAGGCCTGTTTTCTGACCATATTCAAACGGGATCGGGATGTATTGGTTTGCTGCTTTGCGCTGTGCATCGAGTTTGTTGTATTTCGCTGCAACTTCTTCGAAGCTTGTGTCGAATAACCTGCCGTCTTCAAAATATCCAGCGTATCCTATGTTGATCTTATCACCGTTTTTAGGTTTGCCTCCGTTTCCTTTTTCAAAAATAAAATAAGACAGGCCCGATGCTGTTTTGGTAGCTTTTGCTTTGGCCTCGGTTAACTTACCGGCAGTTTCTTTCATGATCCCCTCAGTTGCCTTTGAAGCTTCCTGTTCTTTCTTCTGATTTTCCTCCTGTTTTTCCTTAAAAACCTTAACGGCATCAAAAGCTTTTGCCTTATCCCCCGAACGTATGATTTTAACCGATTCAATTTTATCGCCCTGAGCAATTTTATCCACAACATCCTGTCCTTCGATTACATGGCCGAAAACACTGTGCATACCGTCGAGATGCGGAGTTGCAACGTGCGTGATAAAGAATTGCGAACCGTTGGTGCCGGGACCGGCGTTTGCCATTGATAAAATTCCCGGTTTGTCGTGTTTCAGGTCAGGATGGAACTCATCAGCAAATTTGTAACCCGGACCACCTTCTCCTGTACCGCTAGGATCACCTCCCTGGATCATAAAACCCTGTATAACGCGATGGAAGGTGAGACCGTTATAAAAAGGTTTGTCTTTATAGGCAGCCTCTGTATAAGGATTATTTCCTTCTGCAAGACTTACAAAGTTCGCTACGGTTAACGGAGTTTTTTCATATTCTAATGCTGTTACAATCTTACCTTTATTGGTAGTGATTTCTGCATACAATCCGTCCGGAAGATCGGATTCATCCTTTTTATTACAGGATACAAACATAACGGCTGCAAACGCAGCCAGTGCTAAAAGTTTTTTCATGAACTATATTTGGTTTTATGGTTTAACATCAACGTAGAAAACAATATTGGAGTTCGCAGGAATAGGCCCCATTTCACGGCTTCCGTACCCCATTTCCGAAGGAATGAAGATATAGGCTTTATCACCTTTGTTCAATTGAAGGAGTCCTTCAATCATTCCCTGGATGAACATCTGGCGGTCACCGAACTTGTAGTTCAACGGTTCGTATGCATTGGCCGCCTTGCGCGCGGGATTAAAGATTCCGTGTGTAATGGCCAGACTCTCAATTCCCGTATCGAATAAGGTACCGTTTTCCAGATATCCGGCATAGTCAAACGCTACATCTTCGCCCTCGGCAGGTTTAATACCGGCTCCTTTTTCTACAACGAATACCTTTACACCTGACGGAAGTGTCGTAGCTTTTGCGTTATAGTCATCGAGCATTTTTTTAGTGTCTGCGGCTAAAATTTGTGCTTTTTTCTTTTTTTCTTCTTCTTCTTTGCGGATTTTTTCCAGACCTGAAGTAAAGGTTTTTGCAGCGTTGAACTTTTTCGCTTCCTTACCTACACGGATGATTTCAACTTTTTTGATAACGTCGTCCTGAGCAATGGAGTTTACAACATCCTGTCCGGTAACCACTTTTCCAAAAACCGTATGGCGACCGTCGAGATGAGGTGTTGCTACGTGCGTAATGAAAAACTGTGATCCGTTGGTTGCAGGGCCACGGTTTGCCATTGAAAGTATCCCCGGACCGTCATGCTTTAAAGAAGGCACTATTTCATCGGGAAACAGGTAGCCGGGTTCTCCTGAACCGTCTCCTTTAGGATCACCTCCCTGAATCATAAAGTTGGGGATTACCCTGTGAAATTTTAAACCGTTGTAAAAAGGTTTTCCTTTGTATTCCGCTTTTACGTCAGGATGCGTTCCTTCAGCAAGTGCTACGAAATTAGCCACCGTTAAAGGAGTTTCCTTAAAATAAAGCTGGGCTGTAATCGTGCCTTTTGAGGTGATAAAATTGGCATACAAACCATCAGCAAGCTGGGTCTGCGCAAAAATCTGTGTGCTTACTAAAGCAAATAACAATAAGAATTTTTTCATTTTTATTCTGGTTTAACATCAATAAGAGTTACTTTACAAATAAGGGGAACATTCGTTCCGATTTTTTCTTTATCACCCAGATAACCATATGCCATGTGTGAAGGAAATATAAATGAAACGGTTTCTCCCTTGTGCATAAGTTTAACCGCATGGCGCAGGCCTATCATTATTTCCTGTTTGTCAACGGCGTATACTTTAGGCGTTGTTTCTTCTTTGCCGTAAATAAGTTTGTTGTTGATGTCGAAAATTTCAAAATCCAGTTTTACGATATCTCCTTTCTTCGGCATAATGGAATCGGTTGTCACCGCAACATCATATTTGTACCAGAACCCTACATCGGACTGGTAATACTTGTGCGCACTATCCTGTTTAATGATGTTCTGAATGATTTTCTCCTCGTCACGAACCATTCCTTTATTGCGTTCTACAGATTCCTTAATAAAAGTTCCCGACCGGTAAGTCACGGGTTTTCGTGGTTCGGGTTGTCTGCATCCGGTTAAGATACTGAGTAACCCCATACAAGCAATTAATTTTTTCATATTATTGTTTGTTTAGATCTTTTAATACCGATTCGAATCTTGAAATGGTTTCTTCAAGAGAGTCGAACGATTTTCCTCCTGCCGCGTTTATATGACCACCGCCGTTGAAATAATTGCGGGCAAATTCGTTGACATCAAAATAGCCCTCCGATCTAAAGGATATTTTAATCATGCCTTCTTCCCTGTTTTCTATAAAGATAGCGGCAAAATCAATATCTTTTATAGATAGCCCGTAATTGACAATACCCTCGGTATCACCTTTCTGGTAATGAAATTTGTTGAGTTCTTCCTGGGTTAATGTTGTATAGGCTGTTTTATGCTGAGGTAAGATCTTAAGGTTTTGCAATGCCTGGCCCAGCAGTTGCAGCTGGTTATAGGAGGTTGTGTTAAACAGCTGGCTGTGTACTCTGGGGTTGTCAACACCCAAATCAATGAGATCTGCTACAATACGGTGGGTATCTCCGGTTGTTTTTATGAATTTAAACGATCCTGAATCCGTAACAATTCCCGTATAAATGCATGTTGCAGCTTCCACACTGAGGTACTGCAAAAGGTTTAACTGCTGCAAAAAACGGTACAGGAGTTCACAAGTCGATCCAAATGAAGTGTCGGATACCGTTATCTGCGCATAGGGGTCGGGCATCTGATGATGGTCAATCATAACAAATGGCTTTTTAAGCTTTTCAAGATACGATCCCATCTGATCTCCAGCCCTGTGCAGCGCATTGAAATCAAGTGTGAAAATCAGGTCGCTGCCCAGCAGAAAATTTCTGCAGTTTTCAAAGTTTTTTTCAAAAATCATAACTTCCTCCGTTCCCGGCAACCAGGAAATAAAGGAGGGAAATTCGTTAGGAGATACGACTTTTACATTATGGTTAAGTTGCTTTAAAACATGATAAAGTCCTAAACAGGATCCCAAAGCATCTCCGTCAGGGTTTCGGTGCGGAATTATGGTTATTTGTTTCGGCGTTTTAAAAAAATCTGTTAAAAACGTCACTTCGTTTGTATTCATCATTTTGCGAAAATAAACAAATTAGGTAAAAGTACGGATGTTCCTATGTGTTTTATTGTAAATAGTTCTTTATTTCTTCCTAAAAGAAATATGGTATTTGTTTAATTATTAGGAAATAAAAAAGATTTCGATATGTAATATAGCTTTTTTTTGAATAATATTCTATATATAGTGTTTTTTGCTGCTGATTATTGTTTTCAGACTGAATTAATGAATATATTTTGTAAATAATTCAAAAATAAGATGTATTTAAATGTTTATTTGTTTTTTTTAGATTTTTAATCTGTTTTGTGGTTAAAAAATAGTTTTAATTATTGTATCTGATAAAATGTATCGAAAAAATATTAATTTTACGGTAATTTGTTTATTCTAAAATTTTTTAGTCTTTATGAGAATAATTACACAATGTTTTGTGGTAATGTTTTTGTTTCTTGCGGGGTCGGGCAGTTACGGACAAGCTTCGTTTTATAACTTCTCGCACCAGATCGGAACGTTTACACCACATCAGGCTACGGCTACAGATGTACCTGCTGTCTTGGCTGATTCTGGAGTAAGTACTGCATTGCCCATCGGATTTTCGTTCGGGTATTGCGGGAATTTGTATACCCAGTTTTTTATGAGCAGTAACGGAGTCATTACTTTGGGAAGCGTGTCGAATACACTGACTTCAAATAATTTCTCGACTGCAAATGCAGCTAACCGGCCGATTATTGGCCCGCTATGGGATGATCTCGACGGAAGAGCCGAGGTAAACAGCGTTGATGTTTCCCGTGCATCCTATCAGGTAACAGGAACTGCACCAAACAGAGTCCTTTCTGTAGAATGGCTGAACTGGGAATGGAACTGGCTCAGTACCGAACCTGTAATATCCTTTCAGGTAAAACTTTATGAAACAACCAATAAAATTGAGTTCATATACAAAGGGGAAACCGGTACTGTAAATTCCGGTTCGGCTTCCATTGGTATAGGTGATCCGCTGGGAAGTGGTAACGGTTCGTTTCTGAATCTCAATGATTCGATGACGAACCCTACTGTTACAAGCACGAGTTCGGTTACAACAATTAATACCAAACCTTCAGATAATCAGGTTTTTATATTTGAACCACCTGCATGTATGTATATCGGAAACCTTTCGATAAGCAATATTACAAGCAAGTCGGCTACAGTAAATCTCTCTAATCCACATACAGTGGCTCTTGATGTTTTTGTGGGAACAACAGCTCCGACAGCTACAGATACACCGACTGCTACCATACCGGCAGGATCAACCTCGGTTAACATTACAGGATTGACATCCGGTACGGAAGGATATAAGGTTTACATCCGCTATGCATGTGGTACAAACACGATGGGATGGTTTGAAAAAACGATTTTTAATACGGAGTGTGATATCATCACCGGTAATTTCTTTGAAGGTTTTGAAACGGCAAGCTCTGGGGATTCTTCCAATAATACGTTTCCGTATTGCTGGACATATATAGATACAGTTGTGAATTCCGGATACGGATACGTAAGTTCTTCAGCGAGCAGAACAGGAAGCAAGGGGTTTTATGTATACAGAATCGGTACAAATTCTGCACCGACCAACGGTGATCTGATGCTGATTTCTCCTGAAACGGCGGATTTAGGAAACGGAACGAAACAAATTCGCTTCTGGGCCAGAAAAACATCCGTTGGCGATGATCCTAAATTTGAAATTTACAGTCTTAACGGCAATACGCTTGCAGCTAGCAAAACACTCATACTTTCCATTGCACTTACCAATACATGGAAAGAATATATTGTGCCTTTGCCGGCTACAACAGATGATTATTTTGCCTTTTCTTATGACCGTAACAGCGATACAAGTGCAACAGTGTACCTTGACGATATTTATTATGAAGATCTTGCTTCATGTATCTTCCCGCTTAATATTAAAGTTACGAATATTACATCAAATTCTGCCACAGTATCCTGGAATGCTTCCCAGGCAAACGGGGTAACGGCTTATGAATATGAAATACGCACTTCAGGTGCTGCCGGTTCCGGTACTGCAGGACTGGTAAAGAGTGGTAACACAGCATCACTTTCGGTTAACCTTACAAATCTTGACCATTCTACAAAATACTATGTATATGTTCGTAGTATCTGTGGCTCTTCACAAGGAATGTGGACTTTATATCCGGTAGATTTTAATACGCTTTGTGCTGTTTATACGGGTGATTTCTATGAAAACTTCGATTCTTATCCTTATGGAAGTAGTAGTAACAATAATTATCCTTATTGTTGGGGATATGTAGATGATCTTGTTACTTCAGGTTATGGTTATATTGAAGATAGCAACGCACAATCGCCGGGTAATTCTTATTATATGTATAGAACGAACTCTGCTGCCAATGCGAATCAGAACATAACTTTGATTTCTCCTGAAACAGATAATCTGGGTAATGGAAACGGATTAAAACAGGTACGTTTTTCCGTAAAGGCAAGCTCCAGTACCGCAACTAATATCCTGGCAATTGTAACTGCCAGTGGTCAGACGGGAGCAGCAACATTCACGGTAATTGATTCAATTAAAGTAGACCATACGAATTACAAGGAGTACGCTGTAGTTTTTCCTGATACAACAGATGATTTCTTTGGATTCAGACTGCTTCATAACGGAGAAACAACAAGTTCAACTACATATATAGATGATGTTTATTACGAAGATGCACCTGCTTGTAAGCCTGTTTATGCCAAAAATATTACAGTAAGTAATGTACTGAAAAATACAGCTGATATTGTATGGACAGATTCGTTTAATGTTAATGTACCTTATGAAGTTGAGGTACGTAGCTCAGGAGCTCCGGGAACACCTGGTGCCGACTTCGCAATTACGACGGCTGCCGGTGCAACGTCGGTAAAAGCGGTAGGTTTAAACGCTTCAACTGTTTATATGGTTTACGTAAGAGCCGTTTGTGGAACCGGTTCCCAGGGTAAATGGAGTGACGGGGTTGAAATTACAACGCTTTGCGATTATGCGGATCTTACATCTTATACCACATTGTTGTCTCTTTGTGGGCCTCAAAAAGCAAAGCTGTCAGCTGTAGTTGCAGATCCTGCGGCTGTTGCTGCATGGTATGACAATGAAACGGATACTGTACCTTTATTTGAAGGGGCTGATTTTACCTCGGCCGATGATATTACGCAGAACAGAAGTTTCTGGTTGAGAACAAAATCTTCTGAAGATGATGTTGCAATGCAAATAGGGGAAGGTACGTTGACCGGGACGTCCGGGGCTACATTTTTATATCATCTCTATGGCGGATATAAACACCAGTACATTTTCACGGCAGATGAATTAAAGAGTCAGGGAATGATTCCGGGCCCTATTACCGCTTTAAAGTTTGAGGTTATGTCTACAGGGATTGCTACGAGAAATAACTTTACTATTTCACTTGGAAACACGACACAATCTGTGGCTACAAACACGCACATTGATAATGGTAACTTAACTGAGGTATACAGCAATGCTGCCGAAACTTTTGCAGTAGGGGTTAAAACCTTTACGTTTACAACACCTTACGTTTGGGATGGAACCAGCAATATTGTGGTACAAACCAACTGGAGTAATCAAAATACGGGCGGTACCAATGGTACGCTGAAGTATCATACTACTGCTGTGAACAGAACAACCTATTCTTATGGAGATAACAGATCAGCTTCTGAGTTATTAACTACAAATACAGGAAGTGTAAATGGAAGCGGTTCAACTACTACATCCAATAGTAGACCAAATACCGTTTTTGTCGGAGTTCAGGGATGTATATCACCGGCGATCGAAATACCGGTAACGGTAGAACCTAAACCGATTTTTGAATTATCTGCTGATAAAATTATTGCATGTCAAGGCGGCATGTCTGATGCGGTAACCGTAGCAGCCAACCAGGGAGGTTATGATACTTTTGTATGGACACCTTCTGCGGGTGTTAGTGGTGATGCAGCCAGCGGATGGACGTTCTCGACGGCTACCGAACAACTGTATACCCTTGTGGCTACACAGTCAACAGGTATCTGTGAAGTGGTGAAAACAGTACTGGTACTGGCAGGAACAAAACCTGAAGCTAATCCGGGGCTGGCTACTGTTCACGATGTATGCAAGGATGTGGTAACCAAACTGGACCTTCTTAAAGTATTACCGGCCCAGGCTTCCATAGGAGCAGCTAAAACTACTACAGAAGCTAACCTTGGAATGTCGGCCTTTGTTCAGAGTTCGGTTTACTCCAGACAACAGTTTATTTACAGAGCTTCCGAATTAATAGCCCAGGGAATTACAGGGGCGGGTTATATCACAAGCCTTTCTTTTGAAACCACAGACGGAGGTGCAAGCCTCAGCAATCCAAGCTATACGCTTAAAATGATGCTGAGCCCGAACACTTCTTTTGCCAATACCAGCTTCTACACCGGAAACTTCTCAACGGTTTACACCCAAGTAAACCATACGCACAGCTTCCAGGGAGTACATACGTTTACTTTTGACAATGCGTTCTACTGGGACGGGCAATCGAATATCGTACTGGAAATCCTTCAGGAAGGAATCGGGGGCGGTAACAATGCCAAAACATATTATTCAGGTGTAACAGGAACCAATGTTGGTCTTTATGCAGGAAGTGCTACAGATGTAAATCCGTTAACCGGAACCTTAACGGCAAACCGTTTGAACGTGGAATTCGGATTGCAGCAGTCAACAGTAACCTGGTCTCCGGCAAACAACCTTTACCTTGATGCAGCGGCTACAATACCTTATACAAACGGGGTAGATGCGTCAACGGTTTATACGGTATCGAGCACAGGCGGCAGCCAGGTATATACAGCTACCCTAACAGGAGCCAACGGTTGTGCAACAACCAAAGCATATACGGTTAATACGGTAGATGTGGGAATACTTTCGGTACAGGACCAGGTATTCTGTAAAGCTGTTCCGGTAACAGATGTGGTGGTGTCAGGGGCTCCTGCAACAAGCTTAAGCTTCTACAGTTCTGCAACATCAACAACACCGGTTACGACGATTTCCAAGACCGGTACCTATTATGTGGAAGCAACGATTGGAAGCTGTAAATCGGCGAGAATACCTTTCAATGCGTCTATTGTTGCTTTGGCATTGCCAACGGCACAACTGACCCAGGTAATCTGCGGATCGGGAACCATAGCCGACCTTTCGGCAAGAGGAGTCAGCGGAGCCCAGATCAAATGGTACAGCTCTGCTACATCCACAACACCACTCCCGTCAACACATGTGCTTACACATAACACCACCTATTATGCATCCCAGTCATCCAGCGGATGTGAATCGGGACGGGTTGCGGTACTGGTAAACATCAACCCTGCACCGGCAGCACTTGCACCGCAGACGATCTCTATTTGCGGAGCCATCAACTACGGCAGTGTAAACCTTAACCAGGTAACCGGGGCGGAACTTGTATGGTACCAGTCAGCTACTTCACAACAGCCGATACCGAACACGGATCAGATTGTGAGCGGTACTTATTATGTATCGCAAAAAGTCAACGGGTGTGAATCAGCACGTATCCAGATCATCGCCAGCGCCCAGGGAAGCGTTGCAGCTCCAAGTGCAACCATCCAGAATATGTGTGGCGGCGGAACGGTAGCCCAGCTTGTGGCCCAGACCTTACCGAATGCAACGGCCGAATGGTTCAGCAGTGCAACTTCAACAGTTCCGCTCGCTGCATCAACCCCGTTACTCAACGGTACCTACTACCTGGCACAGAGAATCGGAAACTGTATGTCGGTTAAGGTACCTGTAGCGGTACGTGTAATCAACACAACAGCTCCTGTAGTAAGTCCTTTCACATTGTGTGAAGGATCAACAGTTGCCGACCTAAGCATACCGGCAGGTACGGGAGTTACGCATAACTGGTACATCAATGCAACAGATTTAGCAGCGCTTCCGTCAACGACGGTGCTGCAAAGCGGATACTACTTTGTGGAACGCGAGCAGGGAGGTTGTACATCGGACAGAACGCAGGTTCAGGTAACCATCAGCAGTCTTCCGGACAGCCCTACCGGGGATTCTCCGCAATCTTTTGCCAATTATGCAGAATTAAAGGATATCATCATGGATCAGCCTAACGTGGTTTGGTACCTTACATATGATGATGCAGTGAACGGAGTCAACGCACTTCCTCAGAATATGCCGCTTGTAGACGGGGCAACGTACTATGCCGTGATCATCGGTGTAAACGGATGTCCGAGTGCGCCTACGGCTATTGAAGTGATTGTGAAACTGGGCTTGAATGATTTCGACCTAAGCAGGCTGAAATATTATCCAAACCCTGTAAGCGATGTGCTTACGGTTCACTACAGCGAAGTGATTACGAAGGTGGAAGTGTTCGACCTGAACGGACGCCTGGTTATGACGCGTAATTTTGAAAAACCGGAAGTACAGCTTGATTTCAATGCACTAAGTGCCGGAACCTATATGCTGAACATACAGACAAAAGACAACAGTCAGTTTGTCAAGGTGGTC
>Ga0308158_10000769_pt1 | contig 43320 bp, 42 predicted proteins | sample PhyBR2_FD_201038 | JGI IMG/M metagenome (GOLD analysis project Ga0308158, IMG submission 201038) | Phyllosphere microbial communities from UC Gill Tract Community Farm, Albany, California, United States - DLSLB.R2 | ecosystem: Host-associated > Plants > Phyllosphere > Unclassified | place: USA... | reverse complement strand
TCGGCGCGACAACACCCGCGCACGGCCCGGCGGCCCGTCGGAAGGCATCTATGTGCGCCTAAACCTCGCCACTTTCGGAGGTTCAGGTTATGGACAGGGCGATATGCGTTGAGCATGACGCTTTACGGGGCGCGACCGCCTGCCGGCCTGGCTGGCGGACCGCTGTGAGGAATCAGGACGACCAATGGGTTTGATGCGTTATTCGACGGGGGCTGCGCTCGCGGCAGTCCTCCTCGCCGGTTCGGCCTATGCCCAGACGGCGCCCGCCCCGGCACAGACCCCCACGCCCGCGCAAGGTCCTGCGGCCGGCGCGCCGAATCCTGCGGCTGAAGAGGCGCCGACGACGGCGCGCGCCGAGCCTCAGTTCGAAATGGCCGACGGCATCGTCGCCACGGTCAACGACAAGATCATCACCGGCTATGACCTTCGTCAGCGCATGCTGATGCTGATCGCCTCGTCGCAGGTCCAGCCGACCGAGCAGAACCTGCCCGCCATTCAGCAGGCCGCCCTGAACGCCCTGATCGAGGATCGCCTCAAAGATCAGGAAATGGCCAAGTTCGAGAGCCTGAAGGTCACGGACGAGGAAATCGACGGCGAGATCGCCGAAATGGCCCGCGCCGCCGGCACGACGCCGCAGGCCTATATGCAGTTCCTGCAACAGGGCGGCATCCAGCCCGCCGCCTTCCGCGACAACCTGCGCACCCAGCTCGGCTGGAGCCAGTTGATCCCGGGCCGCTTCAACAGCCGCGCCCGCGCCAGCACCCTTCAGGTCGATCAGGAAGTCCGTCGTCTGAACGAGGCGGCGTCCAAGCCTCAGTTCCTGCTCGGGGAAATCTACATCGACGCTGCTCGCGTCGGCGGCGCGCAGGCGGCCCTGAACGGCGCCCGCCAGCTGGTGCAACAGATCATCCAGGGCGCGCCGTTCCAGGCCGTCGCCCAGCAGTTTTCCGCCGCCCCCTCAGCCAGCGCCCGCGTCCCAGGCGATGCAGGCTGGGTGGTCAAGGATTCGCTCCAGCCGGCTGTGCAGTCAGTGTTGGAACAGCTCCAGCCGGGCCAGCTGTCGAACCCCATCGTCGTCGATGGCGGCGTCTATATCCTCTATCTGCGCGACAAGCGTGACGGCGCCTCGACGAGCCTGGTTTCGCTGAAACAGGTCATGGTCGAACTGCCTGAAACCGCGTCGGAGGCCGATGTCGCGGCCGCGACCGCTAAGCTGGAAGGCCTGCGCAACGGTCTGACCTGCGACAATATCATCTCCCAGGCCCGCGCGACGCAGGGCGTCCTTGGCGCCGACCTCGGCGAATCAGATGTCGCCAACCTGGCGCCCCAGTTCCAGCAGTTCGCCCGCACCGGTGAAATCGGTTCGGTCTCCACGCCGATCCGCACCCCGCTGGGCCTGCATTTGGTCGCCGTCTGCGGTCGTCGCGTCGGCGGGCCGGAAGCGCCGAACCGTCAGCAGGTCGAAAACCGTCTGCGCGCCCAGAACCTGGCCGTGCTGGAGCGCCGCTATCTGCGCGACCTGCGCAGCGACGCCCTGATCGAGTTCAAATGAACCCAGCGGTCGCGCCTCTGGTTCTGACGCTGGGCGAACCCGCCGGCGTCGGGCCGGAGATCGTGGCCGCCGCCTGGAAAGCGTTGCGCGCCGACCAGACGGCCTTCGCTGTCATCGGCGACGCCGCGCTGTTGCGCTTGCAAGGCGTTGCTGTGGCCGAAGTCGGGGCTCCCGGCGATGCTCGTGATCTGTTTGGGTCCGCCCTTCCCGTCATCCATCGCCCCCTCCCCGCGCCGGTCTTGGTCGGGTTGCCCGATCCGGCCAATGCCTCAGCCGTCGCGGACGGCATCGAGGAGGCGGTCAGCTTCGCCCTGTCCGGCGAGGCGTCCGGCGTCGTCACCGCCCCGATCGCCAAGGCGCCGATGTACGCCTCGGGCTTTCGCTTTCCCGGCCATACCGAGTTCATCGCCGAACTGACGGCCGATGCGCCATACGCCGGTACGCGCGGCCCGGTGATGATGCTGACGGCCCAGAATCTGCGCGCCTGCCTCGTCACCATTCACGTCGCCCTGGACCAGGTGCCGGAACTGGTCACGGCTGAGCGTGTCGCCCGCACCGCCCGCGTTGTCCACGAAAGCCTGAAACGCGACTTCGCCATCGGCCGTCCACGCCTGGCCATGGCGGCGCTGAATCCCCACGCAGGCGAAGGCGGCGCTCTGGGCCTGCAGGAACGCGACATCCTGATCCCTGTCGCCGAACAGCTTCGCGCCGAGGGGATCGACATCACCGACCCCAGACCCGCCGACACCCTGTTCCATGACGAGGCGCGCGCGACTTATGACGCCGCCATCTGCATGTATCACGATCAGGCCCTGATTCCGGTCAAGACGCTGGACTTCTGGGGCGGGGTCAACGTCTCCCTCGGCCTGCCGATCATCCGCACCTCGCCCGATCACGGGACCGGCTTCGACATCGCCGGCAAGGGCGTCGCGCGTCCCGACAGCCTGATCGCCGCCATTCGCCTGGCATCGGAGATGGCGGCGGCCCGCGCCGCGCGCTAACAGGGCGTGTGACCGACCTTCCCTCCCTCCGCGAAACCCTCGACGCCCACGGCCTTTCGGCCAAGAAGAGCTTCGGCCAGCATTTCCTGCTGGACCTGAATGTCACCCGCAAAATCGTGCGTCTGGCCGGTCCGTTCGAGGGCCGCGCGGTGATCGAGGTCGGCCCCGGTCCCGGCGGCCTGACCCGCGCCCTGCTGGAATCCGACGCCGGCCCCGTGGTCCTGGTGGAAAAGGATCCGCGCTTCATTCCTTTGCTGACCGAACTGGACGACAGCTCCGGTCGCCTGACCATCGTCGAAGCCGACGCGCTTAAGGTGCAGGAGGCGGATCTGGTCTCCGGCCCGACCCATCTGGTGTCCAACCTGCCCTACAATGTCGGCACCCCCCTGCTGATCAAATGGCTGACCGGCTCATGGCTGCCCCACAGCCTGACCCTGATGTTCCAGAAGGAGGTCGCAGAGCGCGTCGCCGCAGGCCCAGGCGAGGACGCCTACGGCCGTCTGGCCGTCATCGCCCAGGCCGTCTGCACCGCCCGCATCGTCATGCATCTTCCCGCCGCCGCCTTCACCCCGCCGCCCAAGGTGGCCTCGGCTGTCGTCCATCTGGTTCCGCTGGATGAGCGGCCGTCGCCGGAACGCCTGAAGAAGCTGGAACGCGTCACCGCCGCCGCCTTCGGCCAGCGCCGCAAGATGCTGCGCTCCAGCCTGAAACAACTGGGCGGCGCCGCCCTGTGCGAGGCCGCCGGCATTGAGCCCGACGCCCGCGCCGAAACCATCGATGTCGCGGGCTTCCTGCGCCTGGCGGATGCCCTTCAATGACCGTCGAACCGTTCCGCGCCATCTCCGTCAGCCGCCTGGCGCATCAGCTCAAGAGCGAAGGCCGCTCGATCATCCATATGGAGTTCGGCCAGCCGTCGACAGGCGCGCCCGCCACCGCTATCGCGCGAGCGCATCAGGTGCTGGACGCCGACGCCATGGGCTATTGGGAAAGTCCCGATCTGCGCGGCCGCATCGCGCGCCTGTACGACGAGCGGTACGGCGTCGCCGTCGATCCCAACCGCATCCTGCTGACCTGCGGCGCCTCCCCGGCCCTGGTGCTGGCGCTCAGCACCCTGTTCAAACCCGGCGACCGGATCGCCCTGGCCCGGCCCGGTTACGTCGCCTATCGCAACACGCTGCGCGCCCTTCATCTTGAGCCGGTGGAAATCGCCTGCGGTCCCGACACCCGCTTTCAGCTGACCGCCGTCCAACTCCAGGCGCTGGATCCCGCCCCCGCCGGCGTCATCATCGCCAGCCCGGCCAATCCGACCGGCACCATCATCCCGGACGCCGAGCTGGCCGCCATCGCCGAGGTCTGCCGCGCGCGCAACATCGCCATCGTCTCGGACGAGATCTACCACGGCCTCAGCTATGTCGGCCCGACGCCTTCGATGCTGCAGTTTGCGCCTGACGCCGTGGTCATCAACAGCTTCTCCAAATATTGGAGCATGGCGGGCTGGCGCCTCGGCTGGCTGCTGGTCCCGGAGGACCGGATCGACGCCGCCCGCGCCTATATCGGCAACATGTTCCTGACGCCGCCCAGCCTCAGCCAGCATGCCGGTCTGGTCGCCATGGACGCGATCGATGAGCTGGAAGGCCATATCCAGACCTACGCCCGCAACCGCCAGCTGATGCTAGACGCTCTGCCCGCGCTGGGTCTGCGCAAGATCGCGCCCCCCGACGGCGCCTTCTACATCTGGGCGGACATCGGCCATCTGACGAACGACAGCGTGGCCTTCTGCGAGCAATTGCTGCGCGACACCGGCGTCGCCACCGCGCCCGGCGTCGACTTTGATCCTGTCGAAGGCCACCACTTCATCCGCTTCAGCTTCGCCGTCTCGACCCCCGAGATCGAAGACGCTTTGAGCCGCCTGCGTCCCTGGTTCGCGGCCCTGGCTTAAGCCGCCTTCGCCGGCGCCGCCGTCGATGTCGCCCGGTGCAAGGCGTCGTAGAGCTTCTTCGGCTCCAGCGGCTTGGCCAACCAGTCCGTCATACCGGCCGCATAGCAGGCCTGCACCTGTTCGGCTTCCGTGCCCGCGCTGAACCCGATCACAGGGGCGTCCGCATTGGGCCCGTCCGACGCACGCAAGCGCCGTGTCGTCTCGTTGCCGTCGATGCCCGGCATATTCACATCCATCAGCACCACATCGAACGCCTTCTCCGACAGCAGCGCCAGCGCCATATGGCCGTCCGAGGCCGTGGTCAGATCGACATCGAGCGGTTGAAGCACGAGCGAGATCGTGCGGCGGTTGATCTCGTGATCGTCCACGGCCAGGACGCGAAGCCGCCGGGCCAGAACGGGCGCCGCCGTCTCCTGCCCGTCCAAAGCCTGCGTCGGCTGACCCGCTGGCAGATCGACACATAGGGTGAAGGCCGCGCCCTGCCCCGGCGTGCTCTCGACCGTTAGGTCGCCGCCCATCAACCGCGCCAGTTCTCGACTGACGGTCAGGCCCAAGCCCGTCCCGCCATAGGTGCGCGCTACCTCGGCCGACCCCTGTGCGAAGGGGGTGAACAGCCGGTTCATCGCGTCTGGCGCAATGCCGGCGCCCTGGTCGATGACGGTCAGGGTTAGACAGTGCTTCCCGTCGCCACGCGGCGCGGACGCCTCAAGACGGATCACGCCTGACGGTGTGAACTTGATCGCGTTGGACACCAGGTTGTTGATGATCTGACGCAGACGATAGGGGTCCCCGCGCAGCCACACCGCCTCGCTGTCCACGCCCGACATGTCCAGCGTCAATCCCTTGTCCGCCGCCGGCGCCGCCCAGAACCGCACCGTATCGCGCATCAAATCGCCCAGCTCGAAGTCGCGGCTTTCCATCGCCATCGCCCCGGCCTCCATCTTGGAGTGGTCCAGCAGATCGTTCAGCATGCCGGTCATCAATCGTCCGGCGTCGATGATCAGGTCGGCCGTCTCCTGGCGGTGCTCCGGCGACTTGCCATCACGAATGACATGGGCGCCGGCCAGGATGGCGCTGACAGGCGTACGCAGCTCATGGCTGACGATCGCCGCCATCGCCGCACGATCGGCCATAGCCGCCTGCGCCTGCTCCAGCCGCGTTTCCGCTTCCGCCCGGGATTTCACCTCGGCTTCGCGTGATCCGTGCACCCGCCAGTAGATGTTCAGCACCATGCCGACGAACAGGATGGCGGACAGGGTCATGACCACGACCCCGCGGGTATCGCCCTGGATCACCTTGATCGCCGGCATCAAGGCCAGCGCCGCCAGATAAGGGCTGCCGCCGATGAAGAATATCCGACGCGAGGCGATGCCGGACGCGACATTGGTCAATAGCCCGCCCGCCATCGTCAGGGCGGCGAGCGTCACCAGCGCTGGATGGTTGGTGGACCAGACCATCAGGGCCATCGCGGCATAGGTCGTCGCCATCACGGTGGTGGACGCCAGGGCGACAAACACGGACAGCGGGCTCTGCGACGCATCGGCGCGTTTGAACGGCGCCATGGCCCACAGTTCGAACGCCTGAACCAGAACCGCGACCGCCAGCCACAGCGGGACCCATCGCAGCATTCCAGCTTCGTTCATGGCCCAACCGACCAAGGCGGCCAGCAAAAGCCTGACCGGGACCTGCCTGACCCTCTCCTTGGCGCTGCTGGCCAGGAGAGGCGCGATCGAATGAAGAAAGCCCATAATACCCCCGTTCACCGCCTGACGTTAGGTCAAGAGGGCGAACAGGACGTAAACCTGAGCCGTTGGGCGGCTACGGGACATTCCCTATGGCCGCGTTTACCGTCCGAAATCTTCTGGGCGGCAAAACAGCTTCAGTAGCGTAGCGTTGAGTACCCCACAGCGCCGCAGGTCCCCACGGCCTGTGGCGCTGTTTTTTTCAGACGGCTTCGTTCAGAAGGGCGGCCTTGTAGTCGCCGACCCACAGGTTCCTGAACCGACGCGAACGCTCGGCGTGATAGATGTGGGCCAGTTCAGCGTAGGACCGGTCGAAATCCTCGTTCACCAGCACATAGTCGAAGGCGTCGCAGTGTTCGATCTCGCCCTTGGCGTTGGCCACGCGGCGCTCGATCACGTCGTCGGCATCCTGTGAGCGAGTGACGAGACGGCGACGCAGCTCTTCCAGGCTGGGCGGCAGGATGAAGACGCGCACGGCGTCCTCCGGGCATTTCTCGGCCACGTCGCGCGCGCCCTGCCAGTCGATGTCGAACAGGACATCGCGCCCTTCGGCCAGCGCCTTGTCCACAGGCCCGCGCGGGCTGCCGTAGCGATTGCCGTGGACGTCCGCCCATTCCAGGAAGGCGTCCTCGTCGATCAGGCGCTGAAACTCGTCATGGCCGACGAAGTTGTAGTCGCGCCCATGCACCTCGCCCGGCCGGATGCCGCGCGTGGTCATGGAGACCGACAGCTCCAGCCCGCCATGATCGGCCATCAACCGGCGGCACAGCGAGGTCTTGCCGGCGCCCGACGGGCTGGCGACGATCAGGAGGACGCCCCGGCGGGGGCTGCGTTCATTCGACATTCTGGACCTGCTCACGCAACTGTTCGATGACGGCCTTGAGCTCCAGGCCGATTCCGGTGAGCGCGGTCGTAGCGGATTTCGAGCACAGCGTGTTGGCCTCACGCATGAATTCTTGCATCAGGAAGTCGAGTTTCCGACCGGCGGGCGCCGAGGCCACAAGCTGGCGCGCCGAGGCGACGTGGGCGGTCAGCCGATCCAGCTCCTCGCGCACGTCCGCCTTGGTCGCCAGAGCGGCTGCTTCCAGGAAGATCCGGTCCTCAAGCCCCGGCGCATCGGGCGCCAGTTCGGAGATTCGACGGGTGAAGCGATCGCGAATAGCCTCGACCTGCGCGGCCGCCTCGTCTTCCGCCTGGGCGACCAGCGCCTCGATCCGAGAGATGAATTCGTCCAGCACCGGCGTCAGTTGCGCGCCCTCGTTCTGGCGTGACGCCTTCAGGGCATCCAGCGCCTCTTCGACTGTGCGGGTCATGGCCGCCTCGACCGCCGCCCGCGCCTCGGGATCGTCCGCCTCCTCGGGCGCCTCGATCACGCCGCGCAGGGCCAGCAGGCCGTCGGCGGACGGCGGCGTTGCGCCGTCTTCAGCCAGTTCGTTCGCCAGCGTCAGATAGCGTGCCAGCACGGCGGCGTTGATTGTGACCGCCGCCTCGCCGGCTTCGGTTCGCTTGGCCTGAACGCCGATGGTGACCTGACCCCGCGCGAACCGCGCCTGGCCGGCCGCCTTGGCTGCGCGCTCCAGCCCGTCGAAACCGTTCGGTCCCCGGAAGCGGACCTCCAGATTGCGCCCGTTGACGGAGCGCGCCTCGACCGACCAGGTCCAGCCTTCGCCGGCCCCGTCGGCCCGGCCGAAGCCGGTCATGCCAGAAAGCGTGCTCATCGGGGCCCCTGCGTCGCGCCGGCCGGAAGGGTGATCGTCGCCTGACCATTCTCGATCGACGCGGCGGCCGGCTCGGTCGTCATCGGCACCGCACTGGTTCCCGGCGTGGCAGGCGGCGTCGCTTCCGGCGGCAAGCCCGCCTTCTGGCGCTCGATCTGACGCCACCGCGCGACGTTTTGCAGATGCTCGTCATAGGTCAGGGCGAAGGCGTGTCCGCCGGAGCCATCCGCCACAAAGAACAGGGCCGGATCAGCCGGCGGGTTCAACACGGCCTTGACGGCTTCCTTACCCGGATTGGCGATCGGCGTCGGCGGCAGACCGTTGATCTGGTAGGTGTTCCACGGCGTCTGCGCCAGCAGCTCCGAGCGCCGGATGCCGCGCCCCAAAGGCCTACCCTTGGTCACGCCATAGACGATGGTCGGATCGCTCTCCAGCCGCATCCCCGCCCGCAGACGATTGGAGAACACTGCCGCGACACGCGGCCGCTCAGCCGCCAGCGCGGTCTCCTTTTCCACGATGGAGGCCAGGATCACCGCCTCTTGCGGCGTGCGCGCCACGGTCGCGGGCGACCTCTGGCTCCACAGCAGGCGCAGGTTCTCGGTCGCCGCGCGCTGCATCCGGTCGATCACCGACTGGCGCGTGTCGCCGCGCGAAACCTCATAGGTGTCAGGCCACAGGCTGCCTTCCTCGGGCGTTTCGGCGATCGTCCCAGTCAGCACGGCCTCCTTGTTCAGGATGTCCACCGCCTGCAACGACGACCAGCCCTCTGGCAGGGTCACGAAATGGCGCACCACCCGCCCCTCGACCAGCAGGTTCAGCACCCCGGCCAAGGACGTGCCGGACGGCACCTCGTATTCGCCGGCTCTCAGCCGCCGATCCGCTCCGGTCAGGGTCGCCGCCGCACGGAACAAGTCCGTCGAACGAATAACCCCCGCCGCCTTCATCCGCGCGGCGATGGCCGAGACGCCCGACCCGCTGGGCAGGGTGACGATCGTCGTCTGACCCTGCCGCGCGGACGGTCCCGGCGCATAATAGACCGCCCAGACGGCGATCAGCGCCACCAGCACGAACAGGCCGAAGGTCGCGGACGCCGTCAGCAGCGAGACCGTAAAGCCCGACCGCCCGCTGGATTTCTCGACCCGCCCGCGCCCGAACATCTCAGTCAACCTTCTTGAAGATCACCGAGGCGTTGGTGCCCCCGAAGCCGAAACTGTTGGACATGGCCACATCGATCTTCATCGGCTTGGCGGCGTTGGGAACCAGGTCGATGGGCGTCTCCATCTCGGGGTCGTCCAGATTGATCGTCGGCGGCGCGATCTGATCGCGGATCGCCAGCACGCAGAAGGCCGCCTCGATGGCGCCCGCCGCGCCCAGCAGGTGTCCGGTCATCGACTTGGTCGAAGAGACGGTCAGGTTCTGCGCATGATCGCCGACCAGCCCCTCAATCCCCTTCAGCTCGATCCAGTCGGCCATGGTCGAGGTGCCGTGGGCGTTGACGTAGTCCAGGTCTGACGGTTGAAGACCGGCCCGCTTCAGCGCCGCCTTCATGGCCCGCACCCCGCCTTCGCCGTCCTCGGACGGGGCGGTGATGTGATAGGCGTCGCCGCTCATGCCGTAGCCCACGACCTCGGCGTAGATCTTGGCCCCGCGCGCCTTGGCGTGTTCGTATTCTTCCAGCACCAGAATGCCGGCGCCCTCGCCCATGACAAAGCCCGCATGGCCGCGGTCATAGGGACGCGACGCCTTTTCAGGCGTGTCATTATAGGCGGTGCAAAGCGCCTTGCAGGCCAAAAAGCCCGCGATGCCGATCGGCACGACCGAGCTCTCGGCCCCGCCCGCCACCATCACGTCCGCGTCGTCCAGCGCGATCATCCGCGCCGCATCGCCGATGGCGTGGGCGCCCGTAGCGCAGGCGGTCACCGCCGCATGGTTCGGCCCCTTAAGACCGTGACGGATCGAAATCTGGCCGCCGGCGAGGTTGATCAGGGCGCTGGGAATGAAGAAGGGGCTGACGCGACGCACGCCCTGCTCCTTCAACACGATCGCCGTGTCGGCGATGGGGCCCAGGCCGCCGATGCCGGAGCCGACCATCACCCCGGTGCGCTCCTTGTCCTCGTCCGTCTCGGGCTTCCAGTTGGCGTCGGCCAGGGCCTCGTCCGCCGCCGCGATGGCGTACAGGATGAAGTCGTCAACGCGCTTCCTGTCCTTGGCGGACATGATCTTCTCGGGGTCGAAGTCGCCTTCGCCGCCGCCGCCGCGTCCATCCACGCTCGGCACTTCGCCGGCGATGGTGCAGCCATAGCCCGTAGTGTCGAACGACGTGATCGGGCCGATGCCCGAGCGTCCCTCGACGATACCTTTCCAGCTCTTTTCGACGCCCCAACCCAGGGGGGTCAGCAGACCGATGCCCGTAACGACGACGCGGCGCATGGTGCGTGCTCCCTTATCTCCAGCCCGACCCTTCGGAATCATTGCGGATTCGCGCGGGTCAGAAACAGTAAAGGCCGCCGGGCGTCTCCGCTAGGAGCGCCGGGCGGCCCTGTGAACCGTCAGCTTGTTCGGCCGATATCGGCGACTGAGATCAGCCGGCCGACTTTTCGTCGATGAACTTGACCGCATCGCCGACCGTCTGGATGTGCTCAGCGGCGTCATCCGGGATCTCGATGTCGAATTCTTCTTCGAAGGCCATCACCAGCTCGACGTTGTCGAGCGAGTCAGCGCCCAGGTCGTCGATGAAGCTGGCCTTTTCGGTGACCTTGTCCGGATCGGCGTCCAGATGGTCGATGACGATCTTGCGAACGCGCTCGAGGGTGTCGGACATGAGTGTCTCTCTGCCTGTTTAAAATCGCCGTAGAGGCGGGGGTAGCTCAGAAATCGCCGTCTCACGGCAGCGATGGCGACGCAAGCCCGAAAGCCCGAACCGCCGACGCATTCAACCCTTTAGCACAGGCTTTCGGGCTGGAAATAGTCTGTTGCGCGACGTGATAAGGGCCGCAGCCCTTAAATCATCGCCATGCCGCCGTTCACGTGCAGGGTCTGGCCCGTCACATAGGCGGCTTCGTCGGACGACAGATAGACGGCGGCGGCGGCGATCTCGTCGCCCGAACCCAGTCGGCCTGCCGGAATCCGGCCCAGAATGGTCTCGCGCTGCTGATCGTTCAGCACGTCGGTCATCGGCGAAGCGATAAAGCCCGGCGCGATGCAGTTGACCGTAATGCCGCGCGAGCCGACCTCCTGCGCCAGCGACTTGGAAAAGCCGATCATCCCGGCCTTGGACGCCGAATAGTTGGTCTGGCCCGGATTGCCGGTCACGCCGACGACCGAGGTGACGCCGATGATTCGCCCCGAACGGCGCTTCATCATCCCCTTCACCGCCGCGCGGGTCAGGCGGAAATAGCTTTCCAGGTTGACGGTCAGAACTGACTGGAAATCCTCGTCCTTCATCCGCATCAGCAGGCCGTCCTTGGTGATGCCCGCATTGGCCACCAGGATGTCCAGGGCTGAGCCCGCCGCCGTTTCGGCCGCAGCGACCAGATTGTCGACCGATTCCGGGTCCGACAGGTTCGCCGTGGCGAAATGCGCCCGCTCCCCCAGCTCCTTGGCCAGATCCGCCAGCACCGCCTCGCGCGTGCCCGACAGCACCACGGTCGCGCCCTGGGCATGCAACGCCCGCGCCACCGCCCCGCCGATCCCGCCCGTCGCGCCGGTCACCAGCGCAGTCTTGCCTGCAAGATTGAACATCTGTTCCCTCTACTCTTTCCGTCATCCTCGGGCTTGACCCGAGGATCAGGCGCTATGCGGCGCCGATGTCGATAATGGCGCTCAGACGCCGAAGTGCGGACCGTCCGATCCTCGGGTCAAGCCCGAGGATGACGACCTGGGGCTTCACACCGATTTCGCGAACGCTTCCAGATCTTCCGGCGTATTGAGCGGCAGGGACTCAGCGTCCGGCGCGATCCGCTTGGCCATGCCGGTCAGCACCTTGCCCGAGCCGATCTCGACAAAGCGCGTCACGCCGCCTTCGGTCGCCATCCATTCCATGCTCTCGCGCCAGCGCACCCGGCCGGTGACCTGTTCGACCAGCAGGCGGCGGATGACTTCCGGATCGCTCTCGGGCCGCGCCAGGACGTTGGCGACGACAGACATGACCGGCGCGACAATCTTCGCCTCGGCCAGGGCGGCGGCCATCTCGTCGGCCGCCGGCTGCATCAGCGGGCAGTGGAAGGGCGCCGAGACGTTCAGAGGGATCGCCCGCGCGCCCAGTTCCTTGGCCTTCTCGATGGCCCGGTCCACAGCGGCCTTCTCGCCCGAGATGACGATATTGCCGTTGTTGTTGTCATTCGCGACCACGCAGACGCCGATTTCCGAACCGGCCGCCGCCGCCGCTTCCGCCAGCGCCAGATCGGTCTTGGGCCCGATCAGCGAGGCCATCGCCCCCTGCCCCACCGGAACCGCGCGCTGCATGGCCTGACCACGCAGTTTCAGCAGCCGCGCCGTGTCCGACAGCGAGATCGCCCCCGCCGCCGCCAGGGCCGAATATTCGCCCAGCGAGTGACCGGCCACGTAGGCCGCGCTCGCCACGTCAAAGCCGAACTCGGCCTTCAACGCCCGGATCGCCGCCACGGACACCGCCATCAATGCAGGCTGGGCGTTCTCGGTCAGGGTCAGTTGATCCTCGGGGCCTTCGCGCATCAGCACCGACAGCTTCTGGCCCAGCGCCTCGTCCACCTCGGCGAAGACGTCGCGGGCGGATTGGAAAGCGTCCGCCAACTGCGCGCCCATGCCGACGGCCTGGCTGCCCTGTCCCGGAAACAGAAGTGCGAGGGTCATCGACCGCTCCCTGAATCGTTCATCAAGGCGCGGACCCGTAAGCCGAGACTTACCCGAGGGCAAGCGCCGCCCACCGTCTCCTCCCCACTTGTGGGGAGGGGGACCGCCCCCGGGTCTCGCCGAAGGCGAGCCCGAGGACAGGCGGCGCGGTGGGGGGGGGGTCCTGACGTCCCATAGAGGAGGCGGATGCGCTGAAGAGCCCCTCCGTCTCTCCGCTGCGCTTCGAGCCACCTCCCCATGAATGGGCAGGAGACGATGCTCAGCCATCGCAATGCCGCTGGTCCATCCGCAGCGATTTCAACCGCTTGCCGATTTATGTCGCCCGTCTCCCATCCAAGGGGTCAAACGCCCCCATAATGCACCCGTCTCGTCGCATGGAGGGCTCGCCTGGCCTGCGACCTTGCGGCGGCGGGAGCGGAGGGAACGGGGGCGATGGTGAGATCCCATCGCGGCGCCGGGGCTGATCGGTCGGGGAATCGCCCCGGCGTCCGCAGTCGCGTCGCAGGGTCGAGGGGGATACTCGGCCGAACCGGGGATCGGGGATCGCTGCTCCGACCCGCCCGTCGCAGGCTTATGGGGTTAGGCGATAAGACCGCCACCGCTCGGCGCCCCGAGCTTGCAGGCCAACCCACCGCGCGGAGCGTCATACCCTTCGTCGAAACGGTAACTCAAACCACAGAACTCCGGGCGAAGGCCCGGCGCTCCGCCCAGCCCTCCAAACTTCGCTGCGACCGCGCGAAGGCGAAGACGCCTGCCCGCCATATTTGCCCTTCGCGCGCAGGATCGCTACATCCGGCGCAACTCCCCATTCAGACGAACCCGAAGGGCGCACCGCACCTCATGGCGCAGCAATATATTTTCCAGATGCAGGGTCTGACCAAGACCTTCCCCGGCGGCCGCAAGATCTTCGAGAACATCTGGCTCAGCTTCTACAACGACGCCAAGATCGGCGTCGTCGGCGTCAACGGCTCGGGTAAGTCCACCCTGCTGAAAATCATGGCCGGCCTGGACAACGAGTTCAACGGCGAGGCACGCGCCGCCGACGGCATCAAGCGCGGCTATCTGGAACAGGAGCCTCAGCTCGATCCGGCCCTGAACGTGCGCCAGAACGTCGAGGCCTGGTGCGAAGAGAAGCAGTGGGTCAACCGCTTCAACGAAGTCGCCGCCGAACTGGGCGAAAACTACACCGACGAACTGATGGAGGAGATGACCTCCCTTCAGGAGAAGATCGACGCCGGCGACGTCTGGGACATCGACAGCCGCATCGACCAGGCCATGGGCGCCCTGCGCTGCCCGCCCGACGACTGGGAAGTCACCAATCTGTCCGGCGGTGAAAAGCGCCGCGTGGCCTTGGCCCGCCTGCTGCTGTCCAAGCCCGACATGCTGCTGCTCGACGAACCGACCAACCACCTGGACGCCGAATCCGTCGCCTGGCTGCAGCACCACCTGGAAAACTTCCCCGGCTGCGTCATCCTGGTGACCCACGACCGCTACTTCCTGGACCTCGTCACCAAGTGGACGCTGGAGCTGGATCGCGGCAAGGGCCACCCGCACGAGGGCAACTATTCCTCGTGGCTGGAAGCCAAGACCAAGCGCGTCGTGCAGGAGCAGTCGGAATCCGAAGCCCGCCAGCGCGCCCTCACCCGCGAACTGGAATGGGTCCGTTCGGGCGCCAAGGCCCGTCAGGCCAAGTCCAAGGCCCGTCTGGCCGCCTACGAGCGTATGGTCGAGGAACAGGAATCGATGCGCGGCGCCCAGACGCACGCCCACATCCAGATCCCGCCTGGCCCGCGCCTCGGCAACGTCGTTCTGGAAGTCGAGGGTCTGCAAAAGACCTATGGCGACAAGACGCTGTTCGACAACCTGACCTTCAAACTGCCGCCCAACGGCATCGTCGGCGTCATCGGCCCGAACGGCGCCGGCAAGTCGACCATGTTCAAGCTGATCACCGGCCAGGAACAGCCCGACGGCGGCACGATCAAGGTCGGTGAGACCGTCAAACTGGCTTATGTCGATCAGTCGCGTGACGACCTGAAGCCCGACGAGACCATCTGGCAGGCCATCTCGGGCGGCACCGACGTGATGATGGTCGGCAAGCGCGAGATCAACACCCGCGCCTATGTCGGCAGCTTCAACTTCAAGGGCGGCGACCAGCAGAAGAAGGTCGGCCAGCTGTCCGGCGGTGAGCGCAACCGCGTCCACCTGGCTAAGACCCTGGCCTCGGGTGGCAATCTGATCCTGCTCGACGAACCGACCAACGACCTGGACATCGAAACCCTTCAGAACCTCGAAGAGGCTCTGGAAGAGTTCGCCGGCTGCGCCGTGGTCATCTCCCACGACCGCTGGTTCCTTGACCGCCTGGCCACCCACATCCTCGCCTTCGAGGGCGACGGCCACGTGGAGTGGTTCGAGGGCAACTTCGAAGCCTACGAACAGGACAAGATGCGCCGCCTGGGCGCCGACAGCATCATACCCAAGCGTATTCAGCACCAGAAGTTCGGCCGCTGATCGCCTGATCTGACAAGAGGAGCCGCTGCATGACCCAACGCCCCGCCGTTCTCATCATGCAGCGGCATCTTGCGCCGCTCTCGGGATTTCTGGAGAGCGCCTACGACGTCTATCGCTTCTGGGAAGGTCCGCCGATCGAGGCCGCCCACGACATCCGCGCCATGGTCGTCGCCGGCGAGGCGCCGCTGGACAAGGCGCTGATCGAACGCCTGCCGAACCTCGACCTCGTGGCCTGTTTCACCTCCGGCTATGACGGGATCGACATCGACTGGTGCCGCCAGCGCGGTCTGCCCGTCACCCACGCACCCGGCGTCAATCACGAGGATGTCGCTGATCACGCCTTGGGCTTGATCCTGGCAGCACGCCGCCAGATCACCTCGGGCGACCGTCAGGTCCGCGCCGGCGGCTGGACCTTCGAGACACGCACCATCACAACGTCGCTCGCGGGCCAGAAGCTGGGCATCGTCGGCTTGGGCCACATCGGCAAGGCCGTCGCCGACCGCGCCGAGGCCTTCCGAATGGCGGTCAGTTGGTGGGGGCCGCGGCCGCACGACGCCGAATGGCCACGCGCCGACAGCCTGCTGGCGCTCGCCAAGGCCAGCGACATCCTCGTCGTCGCCTGCAAGGCGGACGAGACCAATCGCGGCCTGATCTCGCAGGACATCCTCGAGGCGCTCGGCCCCGACGGCCTGTTGGTCAACGTCTCGCGCGGTCAGGTCGTGGACGAGGACGCCCTGATCGCCGCCTTGAAGTCAGGGACATTGGGTCAGGCGGCTCTGGATGTCTTCATCGAAGAGCCGACAGATCCAGCCCGCTGGGCCGACGTCCCCAATGTCATTCTGACGCCCCACACCGCAGGGGCCACGACCGCCGGGGTGCAGGGCATGCTGATGCTGCTGATCGAAAATCTGCAGGCGCATTTCGCGGGCGAGCCGCTGAAGACGCCCGTCGTCTGACTTCAGCGGGGACGCTGCGGCCGCTCGTCCGCCGTCACCACGCCGTCGCCGTTCTTGTCCATCGCTTTGAAGGCGGCGGCGAGGCCCACGTCGAACTCTTCGCGAGTAATGCGCCCGTCCGCATCGGCGTCGAAGCGCGCCAGCATACGACCGCCGCGTGCATTGGCCAGTTCGCTAGCGTCGACCACGCCGTCTTCATTGGCGTCTAGGCGGTTGAAGATCTGGGTCATGCGCGCCTGCATCTGGGCCAGGTTTTCGCGCTCCGGCGGCCGCATCTGTCCGCCCATAGGCCGCCCTAACATTTCAGGTCCAGGCATTTGAGGCATGGGCGTCTCGGGAAAGTCGCTCTGGGCCAACGCCGGACTGGCGGCGGCGACAGCAAGAGCGGCGATGAACAGGCTACGCATAAGATCACTCCAAGACGGGTCTGTGGGCTTTAACGCACGCACGAACCATTCCCGTCGACGCGTTTCCAAGAAACCGATTTCACTTGCCAAATCATATAAGGATATCTTTATATGAGCATATGAGTTTGTCCGCAGTTCAGACTGTCGAAGCCCTTCGCGCCGCCGGCGAACCCACCCGTTTGCGCGTTCTGTCGTTGCTGGCGGGCGAAGAGCTGTCGGTCATGGAAATGTCCCGCATCCTGGACCAGAGCCAACCCCGGGTGTCGCGCCATCTAAAGCTGATGACCGACGCCGGACTGATCGAACGCTTTCCCGACGGCGCCCGCGTCTACTACCGCCTGTCGCATGACGCCCAGGCGCGCCGGCTGATCGACACCGTGCTGGACATCCTGGCCGAAGACGCCGGCGAAGCCGATCATCGGCGTCTGGACGAGGTCCGCAAGGACCGCGAGGAAGCCGCCGCCAGCTATTTCGAACAGGTCGCGCCCCAGTGGGACCGCCTACGTTCGCTCTACGTCAGCGAAAGCGCTGTCGAGGCGGCGCTGGAAAAGGCGGTCGGTCCCGGCCCCTTCGAACGTGTCGTCGATCTGGGCACGGGTTCTGGCCGGATGCTGACCCTGTTCGGCAAGAAGGCGAAGATGTCGGTCGGGCTGGACCTCAGCCAGAACATGCTGAACATCGCCCGCACCAACGTCACCAAGGCGGGCGTGGAACAGGTCGAACTGCGCCACGGCGACATCTTCGCCACCCGCCTGCCCGCCGCCAGCGCCGATCTGGTGATCGTGCATCAGGTGCTGCACTACCTGTCCGATCCGTCCGCCGCCGTCGCCGAGGCCGCCCGCCTGGTCAGCCCGAACGGCCGTCTGGTCATCATCGACTTCGCCCCCCACGACTTCGAACACATGCGCGAGGCGCACCAGCATCGCCGTCTGGGTTTCGCCGACAGCGAGATCAACGGCTGGCTGGTCGACGGCGGCCTGACGCCATCGGCCCCCATCGCCCTGCCCCACGACGCCGAGGGCCTGACCGTGACCATCTGGACGGCGGAACGCCGCGTCCAGGACAGAAAGACCGCCTGATGGCCTCCTCCGCCTCCCTCAATTTGGCCGACGCTCGCGCCCTGCTGCTGTCGCCGCTTGGCCCGGTGGCCCGCGCCGGATCGAACCGCGACGCCGTGCGAGTCTCGTTCGAATTCTTTCCGCCCAAGACCGATGAGGCCGAGGCCAATCTTTGGAAGGCGATTCGCCGTCTGGAGCCGCTGAACCCCGCCTTCGTCTCCGTCACCTACGGCGCCGGCGGTTCGACCCGCGAGCGGACCCACCGCACCGTTCAGCGCATCATTGCCGAGACTTCGCTGCGCCCTGCCGCCCACCTGACCTGCGTCGAGGCCAGCCGTGAAGAAGTCGATGAGGTCATCGAAGGCTATAAGGCGATCGGAGTCGATCACATCGTGGCTCTGCGCGGCGATCCGCCCGGTGGGGCTGGCATCGGCGGCGTCTATCAGCCGCGCGCCGACGGCTACGCCAACGCCACCGAACTGACCGCCGCCATCAACCGCATCGGCGGCTTCGACGTCACGGTCGGCGCCTATCCCGAACGCCATCCCGAAAGTCCCTCCATCGATCATGACATCGAGGTGCTGAAGGCCAAGGTCGATGCCGGAGCAAGCCGCGCCGTCAGCCAGTTCTTCTTCGACATCGACGCCTTCCTGCGGTTCCGCGACCAGGTGCGGGCGGCGGGCGTCACCATTCCCCTGATCCCAGGCGTCATGCCCGTGTCCAACTTCGCCGGTCTTCAGCGGATGTGCGACGCGTGCGGCGCCAGCATCCCCGACTGGCTGAAGGCGCATTTCGATGGCCTGGACGACGATCCTGAGACCCGCAAACTGCTGGCCGCCTCGGTCGCCGCCGAGACCTGCGCACGTCTGCAGGAAGAGGGTTTCTCCGACTTCCACTTCTACACCCTCAACCGCGCCGACCTCGTCTATGCGATCTGTCGGGTTCTGGGCGTGCGCGAGACGGCGGCAGCCCAATGACCCGCGCAGAACGCATCGCCGCCCTGCATCAGGCGGCCAAAGAACGCATCCTGGTCCTCGATGGCAGTTGGGGTGTCATGATCCAGCGTCGCGGGCTGGACGAAGCCGACTTCCGCGCCGACCGCTTCGTCGCCGCCAACGGCTATGACGAGAAACATCAGATGAAGGGGAACAACGACATCCTCTGCATCACGCGGCCCGATGTCATCGCCGACCTGCACGACCAGTATTTCGCCGCCGGCGCCGACATTTCCGAAACCAACACCTTCTCCGGCACCACCATCGCCCAGGAGGACTACGCCCTAGACGCCCAGGCGGTGTGGGACATCAATCTGGAAGGCGCGAAACTGGCCCGCGCCGCCGCCGACCGCTGGACGGAAAAGGAGCCGCACAAGCCCCGCTTCGCCGCCGGCTCCATCGGCCCTCTGAACAAGATGCTGTCGATGTCGTCCGACGTGAACGACCCCGGCGCCCGCAGCGTGACCTTCGACCAGGTCTATGAGGCCTATCGCCATCAGGTGAAGGCGCTGAACGAAGGCGGGGTCGATCTCTATTTGATCGAAACCATCACCGATACGCTGAACTGCAAGGCCGCTATCAAGGCGATCAAGGACTTGGAAGACGAAGGCATGGACGCCCTGCCCATCTGGATCAGCGGCACCATCACCGACCGCTCGGGCCGCACCCTGTCGGGCCAGACGGCCGAGGCCTTCTGGAACAGCGTACGCCACGCCAAACCCTTCGCCGTCGGCTTCAACTGCGCCCTGGGCGCCGACCTGATGCGACCGTTCATCGCCGAACTGAGCCGCGTCGCCGACACACTGGTGGCCGCCTACCCCAACGCCGGCCTGCCCAACGCCATGGGCCAGTACGACGAGGAGCCGCACGAGACCGCCCACTTCATCGAGGAATGGGCCGCGTCGGGTCTGGTCAACATCGTCGGCGGCTGCTGCGGCACGACGCCGGATCACATTCGCCACGTCGCCGAAGAGGTCGCGCCGCTGAAGCCGCGCGCCATCCCGAATCGGCCGGTGGCGTTGCGGCTATCCGGCCTCGAACCGTTCGAGATGGTGGCGTGAGCAAGACCGCAGAGGTCGAGGCGTTCGAGCGGTTGCGTATCGAACTCCGAAAACTAGCAGCAAGCAGCCCCGCCTGCGTGATCGATCACGACTCTGAGAAGTATATTCTTCTCCGAATGGGGGACGGCGGCGACATGTCTCTTTTGGAGGCGCGTCTGGGTAGCTACGAGCTAGGCCTGAGTTGTGGCCAAGGCCTAGACTTCAAACGTCTCCGAAATGATCACGACGTTGAAGAGGCACTCGCTCTTTGCGACGCGGTCATTGCAGGCCGAGGCGTCTCTGTCAGCGGTCCCAAAGGCTATCCGACACGCTCCTGGATATTCCTGGATAGTCGGGGCTTCAAAAAAGCCGTCACGACCGGTGCTGTATCCATCATGTCATGGCGCCGCGCCCGGTCGATCAAGAAAAGCCTCTGGCAGCGAAACAGGTTGCCTATTCTCGTAGTTGAGTCCGCCTGATGCGCCCCACCTTCATCAACGTCGGCGAACGGACCAACGTCACCGGCTCGGCCAAATTCCGCAAGCTGGTGGTCGAGGGCGACTATTCGGCCGCGCTGGACGTCGCCCGCCAGCAGGTCGAGGCCGGCGCCCAGATCATCGACGTCAACATGGATGAAGGGCTGCTGGACGGCGTCGTCGCCATGCGGACCTTCCTGAATCTGATCGCGGCCGAGCCCGACATCGCCCGCGTGCCGGTGATGATCGACAGCTCCAAATGGGAGGTGATCGAGGCGGGCCTGAAGTGCGTTCAGGGCAAGCCCATCGTCAATTCGATCAGCATGAAGGAGGGCGAACAGGCCTTCCGCGACCATGCGATCAAATGCCTGCGCTACGGCGCCGCCGTCGTGGTCATGGCTTTCGACGAGGTCGGTCAGGCCGACACCGCCGCGCGCAAGATCGAAATCTGCACCCGCGCCTATGACATCTTGGTCAACGAGGTCGGCTTCCCGCCCGAGGAGATCATCTTCGACCCCAACATCTTCGCCGTGGCGACGGGGATCGAAGAGCACGACAACTACGCCGTCGACTTCATCGAGGCGACGCGGGAGATCAAACGCACCCTCCCCTACGCCCGCATCTCGGGCGGCGTGTCGAACGTCTCGTTCAGCTTCCGCGGCAACGAGCCGGTGCGCCGCGCAATCCACAGCGTCTTCCTGTACCACGCCATCAACGCCGGCATGGACATGGGAATCGTCAACGCCGGCGACCTGCCGGTCTATGACGACATCGACGCCGAACTGCGCGAGGCGGTCGAGGATGTGATCCTGAACCGGCCGCAGCGGACCAATGTCTCGAATACCGAGCGTCTGGTCGACATGGCGCCCCGTTACAAAGGCGAGAAGGGCCAGGTCCGCGTCGTCGATTTGAAATGGCGCGACCAACCGGTCGGCAAGCGGATCGAGCACGCCCTGGTCAACGGCATCACGGAGTTCATCGAGGCCGACACCGAAGAGGCGCGCTTGGCGTCCGAGCGCCCGCTGCACGTGATCGAAGGCCCGCTGATGGACGGGATGAACGTGGTCGGCGACCTGTTCGGCTCGGGCAAGATGTTCCTGCCGCAGGTGGTGAAGTCCGCCCGCGTGATGAAACAGGCCGTCGCCTGGCTGGAGCCCTTCATGGAGGCCGAGAAGGCCGGCAAGCCGCGCGAGCAGGCGGGCCGCATCCTGATGGCCACCGTCAAGGGGGACGTTCACGACATCGGCAAGAACATCGTCGGCGTCGTGCTGCAATGTAACAACTACGAGGTCATCGACCTGGGCGTCATGGTCCCGGCCGACCGCATCCTGGACGAGGCGAAAGCCCACAACGTCGATATCATCGGCCTGTCGGGCCTGATCACGCCGTCGCTGGACGAAATGGTTTTTGTCGGTGCCGAGATGGAACGGCGCGGCTTCGACATCCCTCTGCTGATCGGGGGCGCAACCACCAGCCGCACCCATACGGCGGTCAAGATCGAGCCCGCTTACCGCCGGGGCTCGACCACCTATGTCGTCGACGCGTCGCGCGCCGTCAGCGTCGTTTCGGGACTTCTGTCCAAGACCGAGCGCGCGAAGAACGAGGCCGCCACCCGCGACGAATACATCCGCATCCGCGAGCAGTATGCCCGCGGCCAGGAGGTGAAGGCCCGCGCCACCCTGGCTCAGGCGCGCGAGAACCGCTTCCGCATCGACCCCGCCCAGTCCATGCCCGGCAAACCGTCCTTCCTCGGCGTGAAGGCGTTCGACGCCTGGGATCTGCAGGATTTGGCCGACCACATCGACTGGACGCCCTTCTTCGCCAGCTGGGAGCTGATCGGCCGCTATCCGCTGATCCTGGAAGACGAGATCGTCGGCGAGGCCGCGCGTGACCTGTTCGCCGACGCCCAAGTCATGCTGAAGCGGATCATCGACGAGAAGTGGTTCACGGCCAAAGGCGTCGTGGGCTTCTGGCCGGCCCGCGCCGACGGCGACGATGTCATCGTCTTCACCGACGAAGGCCGCGAGACGGAGGTCGCCCGCTTCCATACCCTGCGCCAGCAGATCAAGAAGTCGAACGGCAAGCCGAACCTGGCTCTATCGGACTTCATCGCTGAGAAGGGCGAGGACTATATCGGCGCCTTCGCCGTCACCGCCGGTCACGGCGAGTTGGAGATCGCCAAACGCTTCAAAGATGTCGGCGACGACTATTCCGCCATCCTTGCCACCGCCTTGGCGGACCGTCTTGCCGAGGCCTTCGCCGAACGGCTGCACAAGGAAGTTCGTACCACCCTATGGGGCTATGCCGCCGACGAGACGACCGACATCGACGCGCTGATCGCCGAACAATATCAGGGCATCCGCCCTGCCCCGGGCTATCCCGCCCAGCCCGATCACACGGAAAAGGCCACCCTCTTCCGCTTGCTACAGGCCGAAGACCACGCCGGCATGGCCCTGACCGAAAGCTTCGCCATGACGCCGCCGGCCTCGGTGTCGGGCCTCTATTTCGGCCATCCCGGCAGCCACTATTTCGGCGTCGGCAAGATCGATCTGGACCAGGTCGAAGACTACGCCCGCCGCAAAGGCTGGGACGTCGCCACGGCTGAGCGCTGGCTGGCGCCCATCCTCAACTACGATCCCTACGCCGCCAAACGCGAAACGGCGGCTTGAGCCAGGCTCAATCCGCCGTCTGTCATCCGGTAACCGCCGAACCGATCAGTTGATGCCAACGCTCTCCAGCGTGGCGGGCGGCGTGGTGATGTTGTCGCGCAGGCGACGCGCGGCGTGCTCGCAGCGGCCCGGCAGACCGAAGAACAGGCCGAACGACTGGCTGCGCGCCTCGGCATCGGGATTGGCCATCAGCGGGGCCCATTGCGCCTTGACGGCGGCGACGGCCTGCTCAGCCTCGGCCTTCGAAGCCGCCGATTGGCGCAGCGCGGCCGCAGCCAAGGCGCTACGGAAATCCTGGGCTTCGAGACGACCCAGACGCACCAGCTCGACATCCTCCGGCGCGCGCGACGTCAGCGTCTCGCCCAGATCGGCATGGCCCGTCACCAGGGCATCGCACCACGCCACCAGCGGATAGTCTGCACTCGGCGCGCCGCGCGGCAACGGCCGTGCATAGGCGATGGCCTCGCGCGTCTTCAACGCATCGGCGGTCTCGCCCGAGCGATTACCCGTCACGATCGGCCCATCCTGCGGTTGAGCGACAGCCGCGCCGGCAGCCAGCAGCGACAGGACCGATAGTCCGGGAACGACAAATTTCAGCATGATCTTCCTTGGAGGGGCGCGCCGCAAACAGGCGACGATCCGTAACGCTCGCCCGCCCGAATGGTTTTTCTACGGCGCCGCTTAAACGAAAAAGGCGGCGGAGCGTTGCTCCGCCGCCTCAGTCTCGTGTCGTTGACCGGCCTTAGAAAGTCGCCGTCAGGCTGACGAAGCCGTAGCGGCCCATCGCATCGTACAGTTGCGGGTAGGTATTGCCGTTACCCGTGGTGCCAACGCTGTAAGACAGCGGCGGATCGCGATCGAGAACGTTGTTCACGCCGATACGAGCGGACACACGGTCATTGATCTGCCAGTTTGCAGACAGGTCGAAGTAGTTCTGCGCATCGAAGTAGCGGTCGATACGCGTTCCGGCGTTGTTCAGCGATCCATTTGCTCCCAAGACGGCGAACTCGACCTCGCTGTAGTAACGCCACGTCGCGGAGACATCCACAGCCCACGGCGTGACCCAGGTCAGACGGGCGCGGTGGCGCCATTCGGGGTTAGGCACGCCGCATTGGTTGCCGAAGAAGCCGGTGCAGTCATAGATCGATTGCGCGGTCTGAGCGCCGGTGTCCGTTTCCAGCGATTGCAGCCACGTGCCGACGAAGCTCATCTGCAGCGAGCCGTAAGCCGGCAGGCGCAGAGTTTCCAGATCGACGTTGTATCCGGCATTCACATCAATGCCCGACGTTTGGAGGCCGCCGATGTTGATGTTCAGGTCTTCGACGTTGGCAGTGCCCACCCACAGTTGACCCAAAGCGTTACGATTGATGCGGCCACACGCAGCTGCATCATTGCTTTGGTAGCAAAGGTTGATGGTGTTCAGGGCGCCCAAGGTGGAGATCAGCTCATCAACCTTGATGTCGAAGTAGTCGACCGAAATGTTGAAACCAGGCAGGAAGCTAGGCGTGAAAACGGCGCCGAAGGTATAGGTCGTAGCTTCTTCAGGCTTCAGATCGGGATTGCCACCCTGAAGGAAGTTGTACTGTCCTGCAGGGCTGTTCAGAGCCGCGGAACCGTAGTTGGCCGCCGGAACGCCGGTGGCGACGCACTGCGCTAGCGTGGCCTGGGTGACGGATGTACCCGAGACATCACCGCAGGGATCGGCGTCCATATCGAACAGATTTTGGCCCTGACCGGTGAAAAGCTCCAGCACATTCGGGGCACGGACGGCACGCGAATAGCTTCCGCGCAGACGGAAGTCTTGAACGGGCGCGTAGTCTAGGCCAACATTATATGTGTTGGTGTCTACGTTGCTATATTGCGAACGACGATACGCGGCGTTCAGAGAGACCTGATAGGCCAGCGGAGCATTTTCCACGATGGGAATCTGCACTTCACCGAACGCGTCAATGACGTCGACCGAACCAGCAACGGGCAAGGTTGCGCCGCCTTGGCCGGCACCGTCACCCGTCTGGAACGAGTTGTCCGGCGTGGTGCTCAAAGCGTCGCGGCGGTATTCGGCGCCAAGTGCGATCTGGATACCGCTGGTCGCCCAGGGCGAGACCCATCCGTACGGCGTCAAGTCGCCGGTGATGGCGCCGGTAATGACCTGTTGAGTGGTTTGACCCGTCTGAACCAGCGGAACTTGCAGATACTGAAGTGCTGCGGCTGACGGCCCGTTGCCCGTAAAGATGTCGTAAGGGACGCAGTCACCATCGGTGCCATTGACCACCGAGGTACAAGTGGGAACACCGCCCACGCTCACGACATCAAGCGCACGAGCCAAGCGCGTATTGGAAAACTCGTTTAGATAGGTGCGGTTGAGGCGAACACGCGAGAACTGAGCGGCGATATCGTAGTTCCAGCCTTCGGCGAACTCGCCGCGCAGACCGACCACGGCGCGATATGATTCATAGTTGATCGAGTCCTGACGCCCGCCGCCCTCGACATTACGTCGACCGATATAGAGCGGAACATCGCCACCTGATGCGATCAGGGCCGGCGTACATCCAATCACACCGCGCTGCTGCGCCGACAAGAGCGGATTGTCGCAGTTTATAGTCGCCGAACCATCAGCGGTACGCGAGCCGTTGGATACGCCGGGGAAGAAAGCACCAGTGGGAGCGATTTGCGCAACCGACGAATAGTCGGAGAACATCAACTGAGCGAAGGCCTCAGCCTTGTCGTTGATCTTGTATGTTCCGTATGCCCCTAAAGTGTAGCGCTCATCGGGACGCTGATAATAGTTAGTGGGGCCAAAGTTATAGGCATTGTTCGCCGAACTATAGGGAACGAACGTGCCGCCTGCGCCAATCGTATAGGCGTTCACGAAATCCTGAGTAAACTGCCCCGGGAACGAAGTGCCCGAGCCGCCGCACGCGAAGGTCGTGGGGCGCGCCGCAGTTGGCGCGGCCAGCGAGCATGACGAATAGTCTCGCTCACCCTGCAGAACAGCGTTGTTGTTGCGGTATCCGGCATAAGCAACAAGGTTGCCTTTGCCGTCGGGCGACGAAACGCCCATGGCCAAGGTGACTTCCTTGCTTTCACCGTCCTGAACATCGTCCGACGGCAGACGGAATTGAGCCGCATTCGTGAGGCCCCGGCGCTCGATCTCTGCGCGGACGTTGCCTACGCCGTCGTAATCGTTGTGATGGAAATAGCTTCCGTACTGGACATCGAGTTGAACGCCCTCGAAGTCCTTCTTCATGATGAAGTTGACGACGCCGGCGATCGCGTCAGACCCGTAAACGGCCGATGCGCCACCGGTCAAAACTTCGACACGTTCGACCAGTTGAGCCGGGATCTGGTTAAGGTCAGCAGCAGTGTCGTTCGGCGAACCGTAACCCATCCGGCGGCCGTCGATCAGGACCAACGTACGGTCGGACCCGAGGTTGCGAAGCGAAACTGTCGCGGTGCCCGACGCGCCGTTGGATACGGTCGAGTTCTGAGCGGCGAACGCTTGCGGCAGCTGGGTGACGAGGTCCTCGACGCGACTCACGCCTTGAATGGCGATGTCTTCGCTGGTCACCTGAGTAACCGGGCTGGTCGTGGTCAGGTTGGCTTGACGAATGCGAGAGCCCGTTACGACGATGTCGGCGACGGTCGCACTCTCTTCTCCGGCAGTCGGCGTCGTCGATTGAGCCATAGCGGGAGCGGCGGCGCCGATCACGGCCAGGCCGGCCATCATCGTTGATGCCAACAGACATCTACGCTGGTTCTGATATCTCACGTCGATAACCCTCCAAGGTCCGTATTGATCTCGGCATTCAATGGCGCCGAGAGGATTGGTCTTCGTATGCGATTACATTTCTGCACCATACGAACACTCAGAGTGTTGGCTCGCCACCGCTCTTCCCGCCATGCCAAAAGCATGGAACGAACATCATTGTGTCAGCAGTGTCTCAAAATCGACACGCAGCAAAGCTCCTTGTTTTATCGGATGAAAACGCCATGATTTATGACACCCACAGAACAACACGCGCGCTTTTCGCCTTATCAGGCAAAAAATGTCGAAACCGGGCGGCGGTCATAGCCGTTTTGACCTTAGCGTCGACGAGCGTGCAGGCCGCGCAGCCAAGTGGGACGGCGCAGCGAGCCAGAGCTGACACACTGGCTGCGCTGATGCGTTGCAGAGCCATCAACGAAAACCAAGCGCGCCTCACTTGTTTCGACGAAAGCGTAACAGCTATTGATTCGGCGGAACGGGCAGGCACAATTGTTTTTCTGGACCAAGACCAGGTTCGCGAAACCAATCGTCGGCTGTTTGGCTTCCAGATCACAAACCCGTTCACGGGTCGCGACGACACGGCCGAACGCGTTCAAGTCGATGAAATCGAAACCGCGCTGCAGTCAGCCGGCATATCCAGCGAAGGAAAGTGGATCTTCAGGCTTGAGGATAGCTCGGAGTGGCGACAGATTGACTCCGCGCCCGTTCGTTTCCGCAATCGCAAGGGCGAGGCTGTGCGTGTGCGTAGGGCCGCGCTCGGTAGCTATCTGTTGACGATCGGCAATAGCCGGGCAGTCCGTGTTCGTCGTCAGTAGAGCCTAACGTTGGATCATCACCCGCGCCGCATAGGGCGCGGGTTCCGGCGTGCAGGAGGCGGCGATCAGTTGCACCGCGGCGAGACATAGGATCGCCGCCGCGACGAACGGAAGCCGATTTGATACAGCGTTGGCGATCGAACGGGCCATTGTGGGCGCTCCAGACATGATTACCGAGACGTTAACGCAAGCTCTGCGCCAAACGCTGGGATGGCGATGATCCCGTTCGTAAGGGCGTTCGACTTCGCCTATGGGCGGCGCGATCAGGTGTCGCCGTTGATCCAGCGGGTGATTGCAGACAATCCAGGGCCTTTCACCTTCACCGGGACGGGAACCTATATCGTCGGCCGACCGGACCGGGAGGCCGAGGTCGCGGTGATCGATCCGGGGCCGCTGGATGAGGCGCATCTGGCGGCGCTGATGGCGGCGGTCGAGGGGCGGCGGGTCAGCCATGTGCTGGTGACGCATACGCATCGGGATCATGCGCCTCTGGCCCGGCGGTTCGCCGAGGCGACCGGAGCACGGATTTGGGCGGCCCGGCCTCCGGTGCGGGAAACGCTTGCGTCGGGTGCGCTTGACGAGGATGAGGATGCGGACTTCGCGCCAGATGTGGTACTGACGGGCGGCGAGGTCATCGAAGGCGACGGCTGGACGATCGAGGCGATATTCACGCCCGGTCACGCGTCAAATCATATGGCTTTCGCTCTGCGCGAAGAGAACGCGCTGTTTTGCGGCGATCATGTCATGGGCTGGTCGACGACGGTCGTGGCGCCGCCGGATGGGAACATGCGTCAGTATATGGCGAGCCTGGAGGCGGTGATCGCGCGCGACTTCGAGGTGCTGTGGCCGACGCACGGGGCGCCGGTGACGCAGGTGCAACCGTTTCTGGAGGCCTATCGCGCGCATCGGCTGCAGCGTGAGGCGCAAGTGCTCCAGCGGCTGGCGGCGGGAGATCGCACGATCACCGAGATGGTCCCGGTTCTCTACGCTGCCGTCGATCAGCGGCTGTGGCCGGCAGCGTCGCTGTCGGTGCTGGCGCATCTGATCAAGCTGGTCGAGGACGGCGCGGCGATCAGCGATGGCGTGCCCGGCCTGTCGGCGCAGTTCCGGCTGACTTAGCGTCCCGCTTCCAGGTTTCGGGTGATCTTGGCGGCGAGGCGACAGGTGGCGCCGCCGTCGGGACGGCTGTTGCGAGCCGCGACGCGAATGTCTGTGCGCCCGGGACGGATGCGGACGACGGCGTCGGTAGCGAAGCCGAACCAGGCGCCGGCGTGCACGGCTTCGACCTGGAAGGTTGTGGCGCGGGTGACGACGAAGCCGGCGTCGACCAGCGCGGAGGTCGCCTGCTGGGCCAGGACCTGGGTCGGGATGGCGTCCACACCGTTACAGGTCTGCGGCGCGCCGCTGCGCGGGCCGGCGGCGCGCGGCAGGCCCGGCGGCTCGTCCAGGTTGGTGCTGACGTCACGTGGATGGGGCGTCGCATCCTGGCCCTGACGCAGCACGAAGCCGGCGACGGTCGCACCCGAGAGAACCAGCGCCACCAGCGCATAAATCCCTCTGCCCCTCAGATCGCGCAGCGCCAGCACCGCCGCCGCCAGAGCCGCCGCCAGACCGACCCAGGCCAGGAGGCGCGCCACGGTCCAGGTCAGCAGGTCATAGCCGATCGCAAGATCGAGCCCGCCGAACCGCGTCGCCGTAACGGCTGCCACGACCACCACAAACGGCGCCGCCGCAAGCGCCGTCAGCCAGGGCAGAATGGCGGGTACAGGCTTTCTGGTCGGCATTCAGGCTCCTGTTCTAACTTAGGCAGCGGTCGGCAGACGATAGTCCTTCATCCGGTCGCGCAGAAGCTTCTTGTCGATCTTGCCGGTCGCGCCCAGCGGGATGTCGTCCACGGCGACCACATCGTCGGGCATCCACCACTTGGCGATCTTGCCGGTCAGGAAGTCCAGATGCTCCTGCTTGTCCAGCGTCTCGTCGGGCTTGAGCTTCAGGATCAGCACGGGCCGTTCGTCCCATTTGGGGTGGGCCGCGCCGATGACGGCTGCGATCTCGACCTTGGGGTGGCCGACGGCGATGTTCTCGATCTCGATGGAGCTGATCCACTCGCCGCCAGACTTGATGACGTCCTTGGCGCGGTCGGTGATCTGCATGAAGCCCAGTTCGTCGACCGTGGCCACATCGCCGGTGTCGAAGAAGCCTTCGTCGTCTAGGATCGAGCCGTCTTCCTTGAAATAGGCGCGGCTGATCGTCGGTCCCTTGACCATCAGGCGGCCGAAGGTCGCGCCGTCATGCGGCAGTTCGGCGCCCGCCTCGTCCTTCAGCTTCAACTCGACGCCCAGCGGCGGCACGCCCTGCTTCAGGCGGTATTTCATCTGCTCGTCGTAGGACAGCTTCAGGATTTCGGGTGGCAGGTTGGCGATGGTGCCGATGGGCGAGGTCTCGGTCATGCCCCAGGCGTGGGTGACCTCAACGCCGAAATCGTCCTGGAAGCCGCGGATCAGGCTTTCGGGGCAGGCCGAGCCGCCGATCAGCACGCGTTTCAGGGTCGAGAAGCCCAGACCGTTCTGTTTCATGTGGGCGAACAGGCCCTGCCAGACGGTCGGCACGGCGGCCGAGAAGGTTACGCCCTCCTGTTCGATCAGTTCATAGATCGACTGACCGTCCATCTTGGCGCCCGGCATCACCAGCTTGGTGCCGGCGGCGGGGCCTGCGAAGGCGATGCCCCAGGCGTTGGCGTGGAACATCGGCACGACCGGCAGGATCACCTCCTTGGGCGTGGCGCCCATCACCGTGGCCTGAAGGCCCATGAAGGTGTGCAGGAAGTTGGAGCGGTGCGAATACAGCACGCCCTTCGGATTGCCCGTGGTGCCGGAGGTGTAGCAGAGGCCGCAGGCCGTCTGTTCCTCGAAATCGCCCCAGACCACGTCGGTCGATTGACCGGCGATCGCGTCCTCATAGGCGACGGCCTTGGGCAGCTTCGTCTGCGGCATGTGGGCGGCGTCGGTCATGATGACGACGCGCTCGACCTTGGGGATATGCGGCAGGATCGCTTCCAGCAGCGGCACGAAGGTCAGGTCGACGAAGATGATCCGGTCTTCGGCGTGATTGATGATGTAGACGAGCTGTTCGGGGAACAGGCGCGGGTTCAGGGTATGGCACACCCCGCCGATGCCCATGATGCCGTACCAAGCCTCGATATGGTTGGCGGTGTTCCAGGCCAGGGTGGCGACGCGGTCGCCAGGCTGGACGCCCCAGTCCTTCAGCGCGCTGGACACGCGTTTGGCCCGCTCGTGGATTTGGGCGTAGGTCGTGCGGACGATGGGCCCCTCGACCGAGCGCGTCACCACTTCGCGCTCGCCATGCCAGTTTTTGGCGTGGTCGATGATCTTGTCGACCGTCAGCGGCCAGTCCTGCATCAAGCCCAGCATGTCGTATCCTTGTCCCTTGGATGCGTCTGCTTTGATGCGACGCTTGAGCCGACGCTAACATCGGTGATCGGCGATAAGCAACGTGACGTAGCGTCAGCCACGGCGCGGCGGATCGTCCCCCGTGGCGTCGGCCGGATCGTCCGGCTAGAAGGCGCGCCATGACCATATTGATCGCGATCACGGGGGGCTCCGGCTCCGGCAAAAGCACCTTGGCGGAGGCGTTGGTGTCGGCCCTACCGGAAGGTTCGGCCGTGCTGGTGCGCGAGGACAGCTATTATAAGGACGCAGCCTCCCTGCCCGGCTTCGACGCCGCGACCTTCGACTTCGACGATGTGTCGGCGCGCGATCACGACCTGATGATCGCAGACCTGAGGGCACTGAAGGCCGGGCGCGCGGTGACGGCGCCGGTCTATTCCTTCATCCATCACGGCCGCGAGCCGGGCGGCGAGCCGATCCCGGCGGCCGAGGTGGTGATCGTCGAGGGCACGCATGTTCTGTGCACCCCCGATCTGACCGCCCTGTTCGACATCCGGGTCTTCGTGGACACCCCCGCCGACATCCGCTTCATCCGCCGCCTGCTGCGCGACCAGGCCGAGCGGGGCCGATCGGCGGATTCGGTCGTGGCGCAATATCTGGCGACGGTGCGTCCGGGTCACGAGCGCCTGACCGAACCGTCGCGCACACACGCCGACTTCATCGTCGCCGACGCAACGGCGGCCGTCCGCCTGGAAGACCCCCAGGCCGTGGTGCGCCTGGCGGCCCCGGTCCTGGCCCATCCGTTGCTGCAGGCGCTGCTGGACGACTAGCGAAGACATCTCCGACCCGAAATTCGGCGGGACGAAGCGCGACCGGCTCAGCGGGCGGATGACCATTCATCGCCCTGATGCGCGCCCGTTCGGCGGCCTCGGCCTGTTTCTCGACCAGGATGGCGTCCAGCCGGATGTATTCGAGTTCCAGCAGGGCGCGAAGGCGCTCGTCCTCCGCCTCTTCCTCGGGCGTCTGTCTGTAGGGCGGCGGGAGGCCGCGACCGGGTTTTGGACGACGGGGTTTGGGGCGAGCCATGCGGGTCTCCGGGCACGGGTTATCGGCTTCGCGGCGTTCGGCCTGCGAAGTGTGGAGGGCTGGGCGGAGCGCCGGGCCTTCGCCCGGAATTCTGTGGTTTGAGTTACCGTTTCGACGAAGGGTATGACGCTCCGCGCGGGTGGTTGGCCTGCAAGCTCGGGGCGCCGAGCGGTGGCGGTCTTATCGCCTAACCCCATAAGCCTGCGACGGGTCGGCGGTCCCTGCGAGGACCGGCCCGAGTGCGATCGAGTATCCCCCTCGACCCTCCGGCGGCGCACCGTGTGTCGCCGTCAGCGCAGGCCGTTTCAGACCCGCTCCCGTTCCATCCGCTCTCGCCGCCGCAAGGTCGCAGGCCAGGCGAGCCCTCCATGCGACGAGACGGATGTATTATGGGGCCCTTTGACCCCGTGGACGGGAGACGAGGGACATAAATCGGCAAGCGGTTGAAATCGCTGCGAGTTGACCAGCGGCATTGCGATGGCTGAGCATCGTCTCCTCCCCATGTCATGGGGAGGTGGCTCGAAGCGTAGCGGAGAGACGGAGGGGCTCTTCGCGCCTCGCAGGCGTATGTGGGACGTCAAGCGCCCTCCACCGCGCCGCCTGTCCTCGGGCTCGCCTTCGGCGAGACCCGGAGGCGGTCCTCCTCCCCGCGCTGCGGGGAGGAGACGGTTGGATCAGATCAGTCCCGCCAGCGGCGACGACGGGTCGGCATACATCCGCTTCGCCATCCGGCCGGCCTGATAGGCGTCGCGGCCGGCGATGACGGCGTGTTTCATGGCGCGGGCCATGCGGATGGGGTCCTTGGCTCCAGCGATGGCGGTATTCATCAGGACGGCGTCGCAGCCCAGTTCCATCGCGCGCGTAGCGTCCGAGGCCGTGCCGACGCCCGCATCGACCAGCACCGGCACCTTTGCCTGTTCGACGATGAGGCGGACATTGACCTCGTTCTGGATACCAAGGCCCGAGCCGATCGGGGCGGCGGCAGGCATGATGGCGGCGGCGCCGGCGTCTTCGAGCCGCTTGGCCATCACCACGTCGTCGGTGCAATAGACCATGACGTCGAAGCCGTCCTTGATCAGCAGATCCAGCGCCCGCAGCGTCTCGATCATGTCGGGATACAGGTGGGCGGTGTTGGATAGCACCTCCAGCTTGACCAGGCTCCAGCCGCCGGCCTCGCGCGCCAGACGCAGAGTCCGCACCGCATCCTCGCCCGTGAAACAGCCGGCGGTGTTGGGCAGGAAGGTAAAGCGATCCGGCTTCACATAGTCGACCAGCATCGGCTGGGTCGGGTCGGACAGGTTCACACGGCGCACGGCCACGGTCACGATCTCGGCCCCGGCCGCCTCGGCGGCGGCGGCGTTCTGGGCGTAGTCGGCATATTTGCCGGTGCCCACGATCAGGCGCGAGTTGAAGGTGCGGCCGGCGACGGACCAGGTTTCGTTGGCTGTATCGGTCATGGGTGCTGACCTACGCGCCCTGGCCGCCGAGCGAAAGGTCGCAAGGATCACACCGCGTTGCGAGGGACCACAGAATAGACTAAACTAAGTGGACTAAGTTCAATGGAGACAGGTCATGGAGACGGTCAATATCCATCAGGCAAAGACGCATCTGTCCCGCCTGATCGAAAAGGCAGCGAAGGGCGAACCCTTCATCATCGCCAAGGCCGGCAAGCCGATGGTGAAGGTTACGGCAGTCGATGACACGCCGAAGAGGACGGTTCAGCGCATTGGCTTCATGAAGGGCGAAGGCGTGGTTCCCGATGACATCAAAACGGCGTTCAAGGACGACATCGAAGAGATGTTCTACGGCAAATCGTGAACCTGCTTTTGGACACTCACCTGTTGATCTGGTCTGCCTTCGACACAGGGAGGCTGAGCGATAAGGCCCGTGAACTGATCAACGACGGGGACAATGTTCTTCATTTCAGCGCAATGAGCTTGTGGGAAATCGCCATAAAAACAGCGCGGAATTCCGAGGACTTCTCGGTCGATCCCAAACGACTCCATTATCTGCTCACCGTGAATGGCTTCGTGGAGGTGATCATGACCAGTGAGCATGGGATCGTCGCGGGGCAACTTCCGTTGCTCCATCGCGATCCTTTTGATCGCGCCTTAATCGCTCAAGCGCGCTGCGAAGACTTGACCTTGTTGACGGCGGACAGCGCCATCAGTCTCTACGAGGGCCCCATCCTCAAGGTCTGATCAACCGCCGCCGACGAACTGGACCAGCTCAATACGATCGCCTGCGGCGACCGGCGTGGCGGCGTGAAGCGACTTGGGCACGATCTCGAGATTGCGTTCGACGGCGACCTTGCGCGGGTCCAGCGACAGTTCCTCGACCAGGGCCAGGATGGTGGCGGCCTGGACCTGACGTGGCTCGCCGTTGAGATGGATCTGGTGCACGCGCATTCTCTCTGACCTTCGCCTCGCCGACCGTCGCGCGTCAGATAGACGGTGACAGGCCGGTTCGCCAGACTGTGCGCTCAGCCCGCCTCAAACAGGAAGGCGCCGACCGCAACGGCCAAGGCCGCAAAGGTCGCCACCACGGTTCTCAGGATCAGTTTGCCGTCCTGGCGCATCCTCGGCGCTCCCACAGGCCGTCCCGACCAGGGACGATGGCAGCCGGCGCTGCGAAATCCACGCCATCGCACGTAACGTCGGGGAAGGTTCGACGCCGCGAGCGTTTGACCCACGCCCTGCGTCCGCTAAAAGGCCCCTCTTGCGCCGCGCTGCGCCGGATCGATTCTGGAACCATGGCCGAAACGCCCGTCATTCATGTGCTGAACGGCCCCAATCTGAACCTGCTCGGGGTTCGGGAGCCGGACATCTATGGCCGCGACACCCTGGCGGACATCGAGCAGCGCTGCGTCCGGGCGGCCGGCGAGGCGCAGATCGTGTTTCGCCAGACCAACCATGAAGGCGTGCTGGTGGACTGGATCCAGGAGGCGCGCGAGGGCGCCGACGCCCTGATCCTAAATCCGGCGGCCTATGGGCATACGTCGGTGGCGCTGCACGATGCGTTGAAGACGCTGTCGATCCCGGTGATCGAGCTGCACCTGTCCAATCCGGCGGCGCGCGAGGCGTTTCGCCATCACTCCTATGTGTCCTCCGCGGCGACCGGCGTCATCGCCGGCTTCGGCGCGGCGGGCTATGAACTGGCCGTCCAGGCGGCCCTCACCCAGGTTCGGGAACGCGGCTGAGCCCCGTCCCGTTTATCAAAGACCACGAAAGACAAGGCGCAACTCCAATGGCCGATGACAAGAAACACGCCGAAATCGACGCCGCCCTGGTTCGCCAGCTGGCCGAGATCCTGAACGAGACCGATCTGACGGAAGTCGAGGTCGAGCGCGGCGAACTGCGCATCCGCGTGGCGCGCGAAGTCACCGTCAACGCCGCTCCGGTTCAGTACGCCGCCGCCCCCGCCCCGGTCGCCGCTGCGCCCGCCGCCGCTGCTGCGCCGGCCGCCATGCCGTCGGACCCCGCCACCATCGTCGCCCGCGCCGGCGAAGAGGTGAAGTCGCCGATGGTCGGCACCGCCTATCTGCAGGCGTCGCCGGAGGCCCCGGCCTTCGTCCAGCCCGGCGACAAGGTCAAGAAGGGCCAGACCCTGCTGATCGTCGAAGCCATGAAGACGATGAACCCGATCCAGGCCCCGCGCGACGGCGTTGTGGCCGAAATCCTGGTCGGCGACGCCCAGCCGGTCGAGTTCGGCGAACCCCTCGTCCTGCTGGAAGCCTAAGCCGTGTTCACCAAGGTCCTGATCGCCAACCGCGGCGAGATCGCGCTGCGCATCCACCGGGCGTGCAAGGAGATGGGCATCTCCACCGTCGCCGTGCACTCCGAAGCCGACCGCGGCGCCATGTGGGTGCGGCTGGCCGATGAGAGCGTCTGCATCGGCCCCGCCTCGGCCGCCAAGTCGTATCTGAACATCCCCTCGATCATCGCGGCGGCGGAAATCACCGGCGCCCAGGCGATCCACCCCGGCTACGGCTTCCTGTCCGAGAACGCCCGCTTCGCCGAGATCGTCGAGGCCCATGGCATGACCTTCATCGGTCCCAAGCCCGAGCATATCCGGGTGATGGGCGACAAGATCAGCGCCAAACAGACGGTCAAGGACGCCGGCATCCCGGTCGTTCCCGGCTCGGATGGGGAGGTCGAAACCGTCGAGGCCGCGATCGAGGCGTCCAAGTCCATCGGCTTCCCCCTGATCGTCAAGGCGGCGGCGGGCGGCGGCGGACGCGGCATGAAGGTCGCCTTGACGCCTGACGATCTGGTCGAGGCTGTCCAGACCGCCCAGTCCGAGGCCAAGGCCGCCTTCGGCAACGGCGCCGTCTATATGGAGCGCTACCTCCAGAAGCCGCGCCACATCGAGATCCAGGTCATCGCCGACAGCCACGGCAATGTCGTCCACCTGGGCGAACGCGACTGCTCGCTGCAACGCCGTCACCAGAAGGTGCTGGAAGAGGCCCCCTCGCCCGCCCTGTCGGCCGAAGGTCGCAAGCAGATCGGCGAGACGGTCAACAAGGCCATCGCCGCCATCGGCTATCTGGGCGTCGGCACCATTGAGTTCCTGTGGGAGGACGGCGAGTTCTTCTTCATCGAGATGAACACCCGCCTGCAGGTCGAACACCCGGTCACCGAAATGATCACGGGCGTGGATCTGGTTCGCGAACAGGTGCGCATCGCCGCCGGTCTGCCGCTGTCGTTCACCCAAGACGATATCGAGTTCAAGGGCCACGCCATCGAGGTGCGGATCAACGCAGAGAACCCGGAGACCTTCACGCCGTCGCCGGGCAAGATCACCGACTTCCACGCACCGGGCGGCCTGGGTGTGCGCCTGGATAGCGCCATCTACGCCGGCTATTCGATCCCGCCCTATTACGACAGCCTGATCGGCAAGCTGATCGTGCACGGTCGCGACCGCGAAGAGGCCATCGCCCGTCTGAAGCGTTCGCTGAACGAGGTCGTCATCGGCGGCGTCGACACGACCATCCCCCTGTTTCAGAAGCTGCTGGCCGAGCCTGACATCCTGTCGGGCGACTACGACATCCACTGGCTGGAGAAATGGGCGGCCCGTCAGAAGGGCGACGCCTGACCGACCCCGATTTCAGCGCCAGCGGGCCTTTCGGCGGTTTCGGCCCCGAGGACCTGCTGGCCTGTTACGCCCGGGGCGTGTTTCCGATGGCCGAGGCGCGCGATGATCCGCGCGTCTTCATTATCGAGCCGGAACAGCGCGGCGTCATTCCGCTGGACGCCTTCCACATCCCCAGCCGCCTACGCCGCACCGTGCGGGGCGAGCCGTTCGAGGTGCGGGTCGATACCGCCTTCGAGGCGGTGCTGGACGGCTGTGCGGCCGCGCAAGGGCCGGATCGCGAAGACACCTGGATCAACGGCCCGATCCGGCGGCTGTACGCCGCCCTGTTCGCCATGGGTTTCGTCCATTCCATCGAATGCTGGCGTGACGAGCGGCTGGTCGGCGGCCTTTACGGGGTCTCGCTGGGCGGGGCCTTCTTCGGCGAGAGCATGTTCAGCCGCGAGCGGGACGCCTCCAAAGTCGCTCTGGTGCATCTGGTCGCGCGCTTGCGGAAGGGCGGTTGGACCTTGCTGGACGCCCAGTTTCTGACCGACCATCTTAGCCAGTTCGGTGCGGTCGAAACGCCGCAGGCGTCCTATCTGGAGCGGCTTCGGCCCGCGCTGTCGGTCAGGCCGAACCAAAGAGCGTTGCGCGCGCCCCTGACCGGCGCAGAAGCCGTCGCCTCGGCCAGCGCCTAGTCTGTCCGGACACGATCTGAGGCCTGTCCCGACAGGTTCGGATTGGCGTCTTCTCACGGTCTGACGGTCAATGGCGGCATGACCCAGACCCCGCACAAAGCCCCGCCCCGCCCGTCCTTTCTTCGCGAGGTGCGTGAGATCGCCCTGACGCTGCTCTTCGCCATCATCCTGGCGCTCGCGATCCGCATCGTCCTGTTCCAGCCCTTCACCATCCCGTCGTCGTCGATGGAGCCGGGGCTGGTGACCGGCGACTATATCGTCGTGTCGAAATATCCCTATGGCTGGAGCACGGCGTCTCTGCCGTTCAATCCGGCGATGTCGCCCGGACGGCTGTTCGGGCGCGAACCGAGACGCGGCGACGTGGTGGTGTTCCGCCTGCCGCGCGACCCCAGCGAGGCCTGGATCAAGCGTGTCGTCGGCCTGCCGGGCGACACGGTTCAGGTGCGGGACGGCGTCGTGTTCGTCAATGGCGATCCGGTCCGCCAGACCCGGCTGGATGTCGTCGCCGACCACGATGCGCCGCAGCGACGGGTCCAGCAGGTGCGCGAGACCCTGGCCGACGGACGATCCTATGTCACCTACGACGGCGGGCTGGGTCTGCCGGGCGACGACACGCCTGTGCGCCGCGTGCCGGCGGGCCATTATCTGATGATGGGCGACAATCGCGACAACTCGCTGGACAGCCGCTGGCCGCCCGAGATCGGCGTCGGCCTGCTGCCGGCCGAAAACATCATCGGCCGGGCCGAAGTGGTGCTGGCCTCATGGAAGCCGGGCGCTGGCCTATTCAAGCCCTGGACGTGGTTGAACCTTCAGTGGGACCGGTTCCTGGTCCGCATCCGCTAACGCGCGCGGTACTCATCGAAGCTGACGACGCCGTCGTGATTGCGGTCCAGCCGGTCGAAGTCGGCGCGGGTGGGCGACGATTGGGCCAGGGAGGGCGCGGCGACGGCGCCCAGCGCCAGGCCCGCGACGGCGGCGGCCAGCAGGGGTCGCCAGCCCAGGCGGGGTTGAGGACGCCCGGACGACGTCGCGTTCAACTCGGCGTCTATGAAGCGGCGAATGGCGTCGCTGGCCGTCCGGCCCTCGTCACGGCACCGCGCCATGAAGGCGGTCTTGGTCGCGTGGGGCAGTCGGATTTCGACCGTTTCGGTCTTCTTGGGCGGCTTGTTGCGATCCATGGCGCGCCTCCTCGCGGCGTCAAAGCTCAGTTCTTACAGCCGACGACCCAGGCGTCGTAATAGGGGTTCTGGATGCCGCTGACGGCGGGTGACGAGGCGAACATCCAGCCGCGGAAGATCTGGCGGCCTTCCTGCCGGCCGCGCGGCTGAAGCGAGACGTCCATATAGGCGATGGCGTCCTCGGTCAGTTCGTCCGGCGTCGTGACCTCGCAGGCACGGGCCGCGAAGATCAGATTCTGGTTGAAGCGCACGGGGCGACCGCCGACCTCGACCTCGAACTTCATCGTCTCGGCGGTGACCTTGTCGATGGCCTGGATGATTGCGAACTTACGACGCTGGCGGCGTGCGGGTGTGGCGGGCTGGTCGATGGCCTTGGTCGCGACGGGCTTCTCGGCCGCGACTTCCTCCTCAGCCTTTTCCTCGACGGCGGCGTCCTCGGCGATGACGACATTGGGCGGCGGCGCCACGGCGACCGGAGAGCGCGGAGCCGGTGCGCCCGCGGGCGGCGTCTCGGTAGGAACCGAGGGCTGGGCCGGGGTGGTGCGCAGAATGTCGCCGATCGGATCCTGAACCGGACGCGCATCGCGAGGCGCGTCCTGAAGCACGCTGGCGGTCACCGCGCCGGCGCTCAGCACAGCCGCGACGGACGCCGCGCCCAACAGGATGCGGCGGATTTTCACTCGGGCGTCCAGGCCTGATAGTCGCCGGTTGCGGCCGGGCGCTTGGCGTCTCCGGCCAGCGAGCCGGGCGGACGCCAGGCCAGGGGCGTGCCGGTCATATTGGGCAGATGTTCTTTCTCCCAGGCACGACGCGGCAGCGGCTGCTCGGTCGGCGGCAGGTCGAAGGTGTAGTGCAGCCAGCCGTGCCAGTCGGGCGTCACCTTGGACGCCTCGGCATAGCCGTCATAGATGACCCAGCGACGCTTGCGGCCGTCGTAGCTGACGTTGTCGCGGCTCTCGTAATAGCGATTGCCGTTCTCGTCCTGGCCGACGAAGCGACCGCGCTTGGCGATGGTGAACCGGGTGCCGATCGTGGCGCCCTCCCACCAGCCGAAAATCTTGCTCAACACGTCGTGGAATCCAACCGTAAGGGGTCGCCGGAAAGGGAGGCGGCGTCTGGTGCGGATCATAGAAACCCGCGCCCTCTTCGTCCAGCGTTCAAGCGCCTTGCGGTGAATCGATATCTTGTGGGCAAACCCGCCCTTCGACACCAGATGTATTGGCTAAGGCGCGTGCGCATCCTAGGCTTGCCCGAACCTTTCGGAGAGACGCCGCCATGCGCTTTCAATCCGGCTTCGCCGCTCGCGCCGAACGAGTCGCGATGGAGACCCGCGCCATCGAGCGCCCATCCGGTGTGCAACAGGTCCTGGCCCCCGCCGGCTGGTCCGACGTCCGGATCGAGGCCTGGCTGGACTGGATCGAGGCGAAAGGGTTCGCAACGCCCCTGTCGGGCGACTGGCTGAACGGCGGCGTCGACGCCTGGGCCGAGCGGCTGGCGGCGACGGGCGTGGCCGAGGGCGTGTTCGACCGGGCCGAGGCCGCCGCGTTCGTCGAGGAGCTGTCGGGCGCCTTCAGGCTGGGCCTGGCGGCGCCGGCCGCGTCCGGACCTGCGGCCGTCGGCGTCGTCAATCTGAACGACCCCGGCGCGGCGGCGCGGCTGAAGGCGCACGCCGGGCGGCGCGCGGCCGCGCGTCTGGGGGCCCGGGCGGCCGACGCCCTGGCCGAGGCGCTGGCCGGCGTGGCCGATGCGGTCGATCGCTGCGAAGGTCCGCGCGGCGACTGCGGCGACCCTTCGCGCAACCCCGCCCTGGGCCGTGCGGCGGCGCTGGCGCGGCGGTGCGGCGCCAGCGATGCCGACATCCTGAGAGCCATCGACGGCGATCGTCCCACGATGGCCTTGGAGCCGATAGTCGAAGGCGCGCCTCTGGTCGCCCTGGCGGACCGTACCCAGATCGCGGCGGGCGCGCCCGAAGCCCTCTTGGCGGCCGAGGCGGCGCTGGACGGCGGGCTGATCGTCGCCTTCGACCCGCGCGATGCCGAGACCGCGACGGCGCAGACCGCGCGGGCTTTGATCGACCTAGGCGCCGTCCTGGCGCTCGACGGAGACATGGCGACCGATCTGGCGGATCTGACACGCCTGCTGATGGTGGCGCTGGACCTTCAGTCCGCCCGGCCCGGTCCCATCGCGCTGGGACTGGACGGCCTGCTGGAGGCCCTCGCGGCTGACGACGACCGCACGTCTCAGGCGCGGACGTTCGCGGAACTGGTCGCGGCGACGGCGGCGATGGCCTCGGCCGAACTGGCGAGCCTGCGAGGCCCCTGCCCCGACTGGGAAGACCCGGAGAAACCGCGTCGCCATTCGGCCATCGGCCTGTTCGTCGACGATGCGGAGGCGCGGCTGCGGCTGGGCCTGGGTCGCGTCGCGGCGATCGATGTGTTCCAGACGGCCGATGGCGAGATCGGTCGCCGGCTGCACCCCGCGCTTGCCTCGGCCATCTCTGCCGCCGGCGGCGATGTCGAGGCGGCGGAACGGTGGACGTTCGGTCGCCGCACCCTGGTCGAGGCGCCGGGCATCGACCACACAGCCTTGCGCGCGCTGGGCTTCACCGACATCGAACTGGCCGCCATCGAGACCGCCCTGGGCTGGGCCGAGGATTTCGACACGGTCTTCGCCGCCCCCGTCTTGGACCCCGGCTTCATCCGCGACGTCCTGGGCGTGGAAGACGGCGATGGTCTGCTGCTGACCCTGCTGGGCGTGTCGGAAGAGGCGGAGACGGCGGCGACGCGCTGGGTCTTCGGTCATGGCGATCTGCGCGACTGGCCCGAGGCGCCGGGCAGCGTCGCCGCCCTGCTGGCCGATCCGGCGGCGGCGGCGGCCGAGCTGCGGCGCGCCGTCGAGCCGTTCAGCGACATGCCGGACCTCGCGATCGAATCGATGGACTGGCGCACGACCTCCACCCAGGCCGCGCGCCTGTTGAGCCAGGGGGCCCTGGACGGCCGTCGCGCCCTTCGCCTGTCGCGCGCCGCGCCGCCCGCCGGCCCGCTGCTGTCCCTGCCGCCGCTCGACGCCGTCCGCCCCGAGCTTGGCCGCTCAGAGCCTGTCCGCGAAGCGCCTCGCCCGGCTCCGACGGAACGGGTCGTCGAACGCGTGGTCGAGCGCGAACGCGCGCGCCGCAAACTGCCCGACCGGCGCAAGGGCTATATCCAGAAGGCCGCCGTCGGAGGCCACAAGGTCTATATCCACACCGGCGAATACGAAGACGGCGAGCTCGGCGAAATCTTCATCGACATGCACAAGGAAGGCGCCGCCTTCCGCAGCCTGATGAACAACTTCGCCATCGCCATCTCGATCGGCCTGCAATACGGCGTGCCGCTGGACGAGTTCGTGGACGCCTTCGTCTTCACCCGGTTCGAGCCGGCCGGGCGCGTCACCGGCAACGACTCCATCAAGTCCGCGACCTCGATCCTGGACTACATCTTCCGCGAACTGGGCGTCTCCTATCTGGACCGGCATGAGCTGGCCAACGCCGGAACCGACGATCTGAACGCCGACGGTCTTGGCGACGGAAAACCCGACGCCAACGAAGCCGTGCCCGCCGCCCGGTTCATCTCCAAGGGGTTCGCGCGCGGTTCGGCGCCCGACAATCTGGTCGTCCTGCCCTTCGGCAAGAAGGCCGAACCGGAGGCCCGCGCCGCCGCGAACAGCGAGGCCGTCGCCTGCCCCGCCTGCGGCGATTTCAGCCTGCAGCAACGCGGCGCCGCCTGGGTCTGCGACACCTGCGGAGCCGCTCCGGCGCTCCAAGGAAGCGATCAGGGGTAGATTAAGGGTTATGGCCTAGGGTTTGCTGACAGACGATCGAACGTCGGAGCCCGGTCCATGAAACGCACACTTTCCCTCGGCCTGATCGCCGCCCTGCTGGCCGTCGCCGCGCCAGCGCTGGCCCAGAACGCGGGCCAGATCGCCAGCGTGAAGCGCGGCGCCTCCTGCGCCGGTTGCAATCTTTTTCAGGGCGACTTTTCGGGGCTGGAGGCGCGGGGCCTGAACCTGGCCGGCTCACGCCTGCGTCAGGCGGACCTGAGCCTCAGCGTCATGAACCGCACGCGATTTTCCAACACCGACATGCGTGACGTCGAAGCCTATGGCGGCGTTTTCTCGGGCTCGAACTTCTCGCGCGCCAACCTGACCAACGCCAGTTTCGTCGGCGCCTACCTGGAGGGCGCAAGCTTCGCCGGCGCGACCCTGTCGGGGACCAATCTGTCGGGCGCCCAGCTGGCGCGAGCCACCGGCCTGACCCAGGGCCAGCTGAACCAAGCGTGCGGCGACGGCTCCACCGTCCTGCCGCGCGGTCTTCGCATTCCGGCCTGCTGAGCGGCGCCGACCTTGCCTCGATTTCATGAAGTTACCTC
>Ga0308158_10000763_pt1 | contig 43477 bp, 57 predicted proteins | sample PhyBR2_FD_201038 | JGI IMG/M metagenome (GOLD analysis project Ga0308158, IMG submission 201038) | Phyllosphere microbial communities from UC Gill Tract Community Farm, Albany, California, United States - DLSLB.R2 | ecosystem: Host-associated > Plants > Phyllosphere > Unclassified | place: USA... | reverse complement strand
AACTCAAGCGCGCGATACGGGTAAAGACGAAGACGGCGCAACACATGCGCTCCTTCCTCCGCAGCTACGATAATGCTGCCGTGTACCGGCGTCGCCGACGAATCGACAACAAGCAACGCGTCAGCGTGGATACCGACCGCCATCGCCTGGCCGGCGGCGCGGAGCAGATAAGTAGCGCTCGGCTTTGAAATGCAGATCTCGTCAAGGCTCAAGCGGCGCTCAACGTAGTCTGCTGCCGGGCTAGCAAATTTTGGCATCATTCCCATAGTGTTTTACCTCACAACAAATACTGTATACACATACAGTATAAGCGTAAGAAAAAACCGATGTGAAGAAAGATTCACTGCGAAAATGGTAGATCGCTGATCGATAAAGAAAGATAGCTGGGAGTGATCCCAGCCATCATGATCACCCTTGCAATTCAGCTTTTAGAGCGTTGAATCGCGCATAGAGTGTGGTTTTCGCATCAACAGAAAGAACACCAGGGACGATAATTTTCGCGGCAATGTCTCCTTGGAATCCGTTACTAAGTGGATTTCCTGCTCCACCGATGGTCAACTGCCGTGATGCCTCCGTTGCGAACGGCTTAGCTGGGATATCTTTTTGCTGCAATAAAGCGCCATCGTGCTCCCAGCGATGGTGCGTACTCGTGGCTTCAATCACTGCAATGTGCCATTGGTTATCACGGAATCCTGTGATCGTCGTGTTTATTGGGTAGTTGCTCGGGTCGCTGACAGCTGTTCCGCCGTGGTTGAGCCAAACAGCATCAGTCAGGAAAGAGTCATTACCGAACCGCACACGCAGCCAGTCAGGAACCGTCGTATAGTTCCCGCAGATATTACCGCCAGTTCCTGTGTAACCTTCTGTGTTTGCAAGAGGTATCCGATACAAAATGAATTGAGCATAAATCCCATCTGCTGGCAGGGATTCATAACTACCCTGCGCGAGCAGCGCACCAGAGTTTGACGCAGCACGACCGAACCGTAGCGCATACCCTTTTCCAGCGGCAATAACCCGTGGTTTCAGCGCGGCTACCGGGGTCCAATTAGCACGGCCTGTTTTATCTCGAACGAGAGAAACCTCACCGCCGCTCGAAACAACCCCACTTTTGGCCTCTAGCCATGCCGACGGGTTCATTTTCAAGATAGCGATCTCTTGCTCAGTGATCCCCAGCTTCGGTAGATTAGGGTTATTCGCCGGGCGGTCGGCTTTGAAGACAACCATTGCGTTTGCCATTATTAATTTATCTCCCACAGGAAAGCGGCCAGCCACTGATATTCTGTCTCGCCGGTGTAAAGGTTAGTGATGCCGTTGGTTGTCCGAATCAGTCCACGGGCGCCATCTATCGGCCCAGATTGACTATTTGTGCCTGTACGCTTAAGCCCATACCCGATTTGCACCACCCGGGTATTCGTCGGATTGTTCACAGTTAGACGCATTCCCGTCGTACCGAGCGGGGAAACGTCAGTGATTGTTATCTCGGAACCATCGCGCGCACGAATGTTGAACCCAGCGCCAGGGCCAAGCCCTGCAGAATGCACGATAGCGTCAGACTCGTCTTTGGTGATCGATACTGACGAAGCGCAATACACATCAATAGTGGTTGCGCTTGACCAGTAGACTGAACGCGGCTTGAGAGAGATAAAACCCGTGCCAAAGCATTCAAATGCTACGGCGCGAGCCAAAGCCACGCCACGCTTGTTCTGCCCCAGGCTGTTGATGTGAATAACGTCGCCCGGGTGTGGGTATTGGTACCCAGGCCCGGTAAATCGGATATTGCCAAGCCCGTCTGCATCAAGCTGCCCTTGCCTGACACGACTGTCCCACTCTCCCCACGGTTGGAAACTGCACTGCTCAACAAAGATTGGCGTTTCTGGATGGTCACCACCGAAAATGCGCTTCACTTCGGCGTTATAATTCCTGTCAAGATTCCTCAGGAAACGGGTATAAAGCTCGGGGAACATCCCAGGCGTACCGTCCGTATCGGTTTCCCCTGCTTTCACATCAAGCCCCAATACAACAGGCTTAAATCCCATCCGTTCGCAAATTCGTTTCGCATCGATCAGTCCTTGTACCAATGCAGACCAGGCCGATGTCCCGCGTGTGAGATTGCGATATGCCTTACCACCATCCGCAGCAACATAGCGCAGGATATGAATCCTTTTCCCCGTCAGCTTCTCAACTTCGCTGATAATGTGCGCCGCAGAAGATGAGCACGCCGTTTCTTTCCAACCCCCGTTCACCGTATCTTTCAGTGACACAATTTCATCGATCAGCCCTGCGCTGCGGTTCGGGTTTTCTTTCCCAGCGCCGCGATCCGATTTGAACATCCACGCGTTGTCTGGATAGAGCTGCGTCGTAGCGATCAACACGTCATCTGCGTAAGTGCTCCATCCCTGCGCCAGGGATTGGCCGAAGGTCGGCAGGATGTACATCACAGGGCGCAGATCATCGGCAACGGAGATACGCGTCGCGCCGTAGTTCATCACCAGATCGTTAACAGCTGTAGCCTGTTTTATTTGCTGTGCTGCTGGCTTTAAATCACCGACGCGTTTAAGGCCATCTGGAGTAGCAAAATAATAGCCGCCGTCTTCAGTCCATGCCTCGGTAATGTTGTTGTAGGGATCGACAATGATTTTCGTGCACACTGCGCCATCGGGTAACGTATACGGCTGCGATTCAATGTACGGACGCACAGCGATGTCAGAATCAGCCGCAACAACTCGCAGCATGCCATTGCTATCTATAAAGGCATGACGCCCGTCATCCAACATCAGCGGCGCAAAATGACCATCGGCGAACTCAACACCAGCAGCAATATTATCTGCGATCCCAGCTGGCGTATTTGGAACATTGCTAACCCGCGTTTTCATTTCGTTTAGTGCTTCAGTTACCGCAGCCCCCGCCATTGACCATCGACCGGTCGGAACAATGCGCCCATTCGAAACCGTGTATTCGAGCGCTAATTCACTCGTTGATTGCGAATGTACCCAAAAATATTTACGAGTTTCCTTCCCGTCATCTACTGCTTTTTGTGCGGCGATTTCATCTGGATAGGCATTAGATACTGATTGTGTTATCTCCGAATAATCCCGGGCATCATCCGAATATTTTTTTGACAGACCTTCTGCTGTTTTGGACTCCTTAGCTGAAGTTTCCGCTGATGCGGCTGATTCTGCAGCACCCTTTTCACTGGTAATGGCCGACTGCGCGCTCGCTTTCGCCGTTTTACTTTCTGCTACAGCAACATCCCTAGCATCCATTGCAGCATCGCGATATCCCGCAGATGCACGCGCTGATTCTGAGGATTCAATTTCAGCATTCCTTGCCCGTTCGGACATTCGTTTAATGTCAGAATAAACCGGCGGCCGGGCCAGCTCCGGATCTGCATAAATCAGATAATCATTAAGGGAACCATCCGCCGCTCCATCTTCGATACGCATGAAGCCGAGGCGCTGGCGGATCCCATTGTTATAGGTAACAAATACCTCGTAATCGTCAGGAGCGACCGAGAACTCATACTCTCCGCCGAGACCCGTCACGGTTTCTACACACAAGCATTTGAACGTTTCCAATGTGTTGTTTTTCGACTTTACAGCTATCAAAGCGCCAGGCATGGCTACGCCGGCCGGATCGCGGTATACGCCGGATATTTTGATCATATGGTGAATAACCTCAGACTATCGATTGACAAATAGCACCATTGGGGCTATTATTTACTACATGAGGTAGCGGAAAGGCCGCAGCCCGAACCCGAAAGGAAGAGAGAGATGACAAACGACATGACCACCGCAGAGCTTGAAAAGATCCACGCCGAAATCGCCAAGCTAATGGCTGAGACGGCGAAGATTAACCGGGAAACGATGTGGTATCCGGTAGCCGTAGCAACCGGTTTAATCGGCGCGGTGGCTACGGTAACAACCATCATCATCAAATTTATTTAAGAGAAGCCCCGCGAGGGGCTTTTTCGCAGGTGAAAAATGAGACTGATAAACGAATACACCCCTCCCACCCCTGAGGATCTGGAGCAACTAAAATCAGAACTCGGATATACCGGAACGCAAATGGCAGATCTGGCGGGTGTGGCAAGCAATAGTCAGTGGCGAAAATACACTGGCGGTGCCGAACCGCGAGCAATGTCACCACACATTTTATTTTTTATGGCGGCGCAACTTTCATTGTCTACGCAGGAGCTTGATAAAGTCATTGATAAAATGGCATCGATTGGCGCAACCATTAAATAAAATCGCTTGGACAGTCAATCATAGTAAAATATATCAGGAGATAACAATGCTTAAATATTTCGCTTACAGTTTAAAAAATAAAATAAGCCCCACTAAAGCGAGGTTGTTTTTCAATAACACTTCACATTCAACTAAAAGGAAGTACAAAATACTCAAAAAATCAGGTGTAAGTATTAGCAGCAGAGCCAACATTATGGCGCCTTTTTATTATGAATACGGTAATATAGAGATCATTGGTGATGTATTCATTAATGCTAACTGCAACTTTCTTGATGGTGAAAAAATAGTCATCAACGATGGCTCAATGATTGGCCCAGGCGTAACTTTATCAACCGTAAGTCACCATGTAGCTCCAGAAAACAGACATGATAGAAATGTAACCGCTCCAATTATTATAGGTAAGAATACTTGGATATGTGCCGGAGCTGTTATTCTTCCAGGTGTTACTATTGGTGAAAACAGCGTTATCGGTGCAAATAGCGTAGTGAATTGTAACGTACCAGCAAACACTATGTATGCCGGCACTCCGGCAGTATTCAAGAAGAATATTTAATCGGCCGGTTTTTCCGGCCACCCGGAACAATTCTCTTTGCTCATTCTGTTTACTAGCACCCTATATTGCTTCCACTTATCTATGTTTACTTTTTCTTCATCTGTTGCAATGCCTAAATCAACAGCATCAGATAGAATTGATATTTTTTGCGAAGCCTCACTTATTAATCTATTTTTCATTTCATCGAAGTGCAATGCTTCAATGTCAAAATCGTATTCTACAAATTCATTCCCATCCCAATAATAACCAACTTCATTTTTAGCGATAACTATGTCGCCAAACTCACCATTCAACGCCCTATTATAAATATCGCGTCCGTGTTCAGTTGAATCGTTAGGCATCGCTGTAAACGAAATTGGTGAATCTGACAGATCAGGGAAAATAACGTCGCAATCTATATATTTTTTAATGTTTGTTGTTCTGCATTTTTTCACTTGTCCATAATTCATTATGACACCCTCACAAATAAGCTAACACCGTAATGCCTATTCCCACCTTCACTATCAGAAATACATAACCCCAAACATTTCCATGTGCCCCCCAGTTGTCCCTCAGCAAATAATGCAGCCCAGTTTCCTCCTCCGGGATACCCGGTCACACCAGAGGGGGATAAATTAGAACCAGAAACCAACTCACCGTAACCCACTCGAGAGTCTTGAGGGTTTAAGCGTGCAAATGCGAGACTGCCAATCGCATCAGTATTAACCTGTACAGGGGGCTGTGGACGTTGTGGGCCATAGGTATTATTATTTAACCAGTTGCTGAGATACCCTCCCCAAACAGAACCCCATATGTTACCGTCCTGATGGTATCGAGTTCCAGTTGACATTGTGATTATTGGATAAGTGCCATTAAGTGCAAGCGAGCCATCGTTTTTAAATGATGGGTAAGCATCTAATCCACCTGAGTGAATATGGAACGATAACGCCCCATATTGGCCGACTGTCTCGAGATAATAAATATCTGCATACTGGTCACCTGAACCTTGAATGTGTAATCCATTTGACTGGTTATAACTTTGACCATTACTTGTATACGGATAAATTCCTGACTTATTTATATATCCAGTGTGATTAACCGAAAAACTTGTACCTACATTTATAGAACCGTCACCGGTAGAGACAGCAAGCGGCCGCAAGTTGTTATATGTCCCCCAAGGGTCACCAGCATTAGTAAGCATAAGATAAAGCGCATTGCCGTCATTACGCCAGAAAGTGCCATATTGCCCGGAAGCAATACGGTATGAATCTGCATACGTGGTGCCTAGCGGGCCGCTCATTCTGTCACCGGTTTTAGCAACAGCATTGATATCAGCAGCAGTAGGTTTAAACCTATCGGTATAAATTCTCGCCCAGGTAATCCCGCCAGCCTCTGCTTGTGAAATGCCGACATACGCCGCCAAATTACCGCCAACAACAGCAACGTAGCCTGAGGATGGTGCAGCATCCATAGGCAAGCATACAACGCCAGCTGATACGTTTCCGGACACTGCAGGAGGCTTATTAGCTGACGAAGCATTTACGCGGAAAAACTGCGCGATGTTACTGTAAGCGTCGCTTTTTGCTATTGGCCCGACACCCAAACCCGCCGTGCCCATTTCCATTACATTACCACTGCCAGTGCCGACGTTTTTTGTCGCAGCAGTACCGAGCTCAAGATTTTTCCGTCCCTCCGCTTTATTTTGCAAATCCGCCAGGTTTTGTGACTTTTGAAGAAACAGCCCATTGGGATCCGCCAACAGATTTTTCCAGCCCGCTGCACTGGCGCCATCCGGATCCGTTGTGTTCGCTTCAACTGTATTCCACCAGATTTTCGAGCCGTCAGCGCTTAATACCGTCGCGCCTTTTGCATATCCGCCGATAGCCTGAGCAAAAGCAGAATCAAAGGTATACTGGCCGCCGGCTTGAGAAAAACGAATTGCCGCAGTGATGTCGTTCAGCAGTCCGTTAAAATCCTTCCCGTGCGGCGGGATACCGCCGGCCGCGATCGCTGTCATTGTGAGTGGCGGAAAGCCAGAGTCATAGGCAGCTTTGCCCTTTTCCTTGGTTTCCTGCGTGGCATTATTGGGGATCGTGTTTTTGTCAGCCGTACCGCTGGCGAACGGCACTGCAATCTGACGAGGTTTATCTGTCAGTTTCATTTTATGCCTTCTGAATTATTGAAACGTTAATACCTGGCGGCGCCGGCAGCGCGCCGGAGGACTGGACGATAGCAAGCTCTGCGGTCGACAGTTCAAACTCGAACACATAGCTCATCTTCATTCCGCCATCGTTCTGGATATAGGCGCGCCCCCGATCGCCGAACATGTAACGCAACATCCGATTGATATTCGGTATTGAACAATCGGTGATATTGCTCATGGCTTTCATCATGATCAGACGGCGATAGATCGGGTCCGCAAGTTCAATGGTCTGCGTTGTGCTCTCACCGCTATAGAACGGCGCCTGGTCAAATGGGCGGGGATCTGTCCGCGTTGGCGTATCCAGCCGCGCCTCACTGAACCCCAAATAATTAAAGTCGTCGTCGACCGTTAGCCGCCGGCTTACGTCCACAATTTTTCCCCACACATCGAGGCCATAGGTCTCTGCGGTTTCGATGTTCCAGATCAGATCGTAAAAATCATCGACGAACTTGTCGGGGGAAACGGCTTCGTTGAAGCTGCCGATCAGGGCGTTAAGGCGGGGGCTGGCGGCGTACTGTGCGAGCACAGTGGCGGCCACATTCTGCAATTTAGACCTCCTGCAGCTCTACGCTGATATTGTTCGGATCCAGCGTCGGAATTTCGTCGATTCCAAACTGGAGGGATGAGGAAAAGGCGTTACCATCCCTGCTCAGCGCCAGGCTGAGAATATCGATGTTTGAAGGGTCAATGCTGTAAATGCCCGCATAGAATCGCCCGGCGGCCAGCGCAGCCGCTGCACGCGCACGATTGCCCCCATCAGCGCCATTGAATGCCGCAATCACTTTACTCTTTACCTGATCGGTAATGTCCGATGGCAAATATTCGCTTTTTCTCAGGATAACCCTCACTGACACGCTCACCGGCATCAACCCTTGCCAGGTGATCACATACTCCGGGTATGGCGGTTCATAGCCGTCAGTATCTGCAATCGTGTATGAAGAATCACCGTTCATGTTGACACCGGGCGGCGCCTTGCGCCAAATAGCACCCGCAATCTCCTCTGCCTTTCCACCATATACACCTACGTAGAACGAATTTTTCTTCAATGTATAGTTGGACGGGCCAACTTTCCTGTCTGTCTCGGTAGGGTTATGCGTAACGTAAACATCCACTACGTTGGGGACTTTTGCGAGGATCTCGCCGCGGATCGCGTTCAATGTGTTCCGGGCATTGTTGGCAACGGAATTGCGTCGACGGTGCTCAAAGTCGGCTCTGCTCTCCTCATTGTTGCCCGGCACCCCGGCGGCGCGGTTCGTCACACCAGACCAGCCAGGGATCGCTTTGTAGACCTTGCTGAGCGCACCAATGGGGCAACCGATTGGGCCTGTCGTGAGGTTCTGGAAAACCACATCAACGCTACCGGCGGCGCCGATCGTGGCGTCGGACAGGCTGGCGTATAGATACCCTGCTTCATCCTGTGCCAGGCTTCCAGCAGGGATCAGCGTATCCACCAGCCCTGAGCACGTCCCGGTTACTGTCGTGCCGGTGGCACCGATGCGGTCGAGGAAATAAACCCGGCCAATCGCATCCTGAAACCTGCCGCTGCTGTAGTCCGCGTTCACCTGGTTCGCGATCGCCAGCAACTGATCGTTCTTATCGGCGATGATGGCCGAATCGCTCATCGCCAGTTGTCCCTGTGGGCTCGTAAGGCTGGTCCCCATCGAGCTCCCCAGCGCGGTGGAGAAATCGGTTAGCCGGCCGTTTAGTATGTCCACCTCATCCGGCACCAGCAGCCCCGTTTTTGAAAACGTAACCGCCGGTACCGCAGTTGTGTAATTGGTGTTTTCATCCGTCATAACAGCACCGTGTAAACGTTGAAATTGGTATCGGTGATCGTCATTACGCCACCAATGCGGCGATCGCCATCTGAGACTGCCGTACACAGCGCGCTGGAGACCGTCGGCAGTTTCATCGCCTCCTGCTGCATTTTGGTGTTAATCAGCTGCGTGCCGGGCCAATGGCCGAGGATCCGCGGGTAATAAGGAATCCCGAGCGTGTTGTCATACCAACACTCGCCAAGGAAAGTGCTGCAGGCGCACGCCACATCCTGCGCCACCGCATAAGGGTTGTCCGTGACCGCCAGGTTGCCTTTGTCGTCCAGCATCAGATCCCAGGTATTCGTATCGAGAAGAAGTGAGCGAGTTTGCATCATGCCCCCTGTTGCGGTTTATTCGTCTGCGCGCTGCCTGATTGCACGCCACCATGCACGTGGTCACCAAACTCGATGCCACCAATCGTGGCGCCGCCGGACAAGTCCGCTTTGCCTTTGGCTGTAAACTTCTGGCTCACCTCGGTCGCGCCGTTCAGTGCGATTTCCGGCGAGTTAACGGCAAAGCGCTTCGATGCATTGGTTTCAACATCCGGCGCATTCAGCGTAATTTTCCAGGGTGAAGTTACATTGATCTGCTGATCGGCAAACTCGACAAATTGCACCGGGTCGCCATTCAGCACACCACCCAGATAGATCGCATCTGACAGGCTGTGCGTGCGCCTTGATCCCGGCATAGCGGGCTGACGCGTGGCTTTAACCCCGCTGATATCCCGATCGCAAATCGCTATGAACCCAATATCACCGGCTTTCGGTGGCATGATCACCGCACTTTGTCCACCCTGTAGACGCCACACCGGCACGTTGTAAATTACCTCATGCGGGATAGGTGAGCCGTCGCCAGCGACGGCCATCACCATAGGACGAATGTCCACGTGCTCCCCGTTGGCATTGATCACCCTACCCAACGTGATAAACGCATGACGCCCCAGAAACTGGCGCATAACGAAGTCCTGCGCGTTGATATCACCATTCAGATCGGAGCCGTTTACATGAAAATTTTCCATATCAGCCCCCGGGTTGCCGCAACAATTCGCAGGATGTTGAACATTGGCCGCCCTCAATCCATGAGGTTAACGTGTGCATTGCACCGAGCACCGCATAGCGGCCGCTGGCGTTCGGGAGTGAGGTCACCAACGACAATTTGCGACCAATAAAAATATCAGGACAGAACAGACACGAAATGCTCAGCCCAACATTGGTAAAAATGGGATACCCGATTAATCCGTGGTCGGGAGAAACGAGCAATGCCGGCTCTTTTCGGGATACTCCCTTTGGCCAGATCGTCACCTTCTCCACGTTGATATCGATCTCGGCATCAACAGCCCGTGCCGCCTCGATCATCTGCTGCGTGATATCTCCCTGGAAATACGGATCGGGCAGCGTGCGTTTAACGCCCTGATTCTCATATTTCAGCCCCACTGATGATGCCATTGGCATCAAAATGTCATCGATCGAGACGGGGCCTTTCGCGCTGAATGACGACACCTTTTTCGCCCGCAGATAAAACATCATGTTCGCCGTAATAATCAGCGGCACATCCGGAGCCTGGTTGTAATCCGCATATGCATCGCTGATAAACCCTTCGAAAATCAGACGGTCAGCAGCCCATACGCGGATCCGATTAGGCTTGGCCCCATCAATCCAAATCCCTTTGTAGCTCAGCGCCGCCATCTGCTGGGCCACGAGCCCCCACAGATAAAGGGTAATTTGCGTGCCGGCAATCCCGCCATACGCCGCCAGGCTTATATAGCAGCGCGCATTCTTGACGGTAAGCACGTTACCCCGATCGTCAAACGTTCGCCCCTCTGCCAGGGTAAACTCCACCCTGATATCCCGTTGTTGATAGCTCACGGCATTTCCTCCGGCGCAAGGTAGTAAAGTTTGAAACGCTCACCCAGGCCGGACCATTCAGGATCCGCGTTTCCCGCCAGGTCAGCGAAAAATAATTCGCCGGCGAATGGCAGATAGCCGTAACGCACGATCTTGTTGCCGTTCAGGCACAACACCCCCTGCAGGCAGGGAGTGCCGTTAACGGTCAGATCGATATATAGCCCCGTGGTACGCTGTGCCAGACGAATTTCACAGGCCTGATTATTCAGGGAGACGGTGAATCGTTGAGACTTGAGGGGCTTGAGTACAATTTCCAGCATCAGGTTAAACTCCCCGCCAATTGCTTAACCGCCGCATCCAACTTTTGCGTCGCGCTGACGGTGACCTCTCCGAGAGGTTTGGTCACATCCTCGACCGCTGACGAAACCTTATCGGCAATGTTCCCAACCAATTCCGACGCCGAGCGCTGCACGCCGGAGATCGCTTTCTTCACATCAGAAAGGGTGGAACCACTCGTTGAAGAGGTAACGAGCTCCGTTTTGGCGCTCGCTCCCTGGGTGATTTGATTATTGGTAGTGTCGGCCTGCGATGTCTCGCTGCTGACGGTCACCTCGGCCACGTCCTGCACGTCCTGAAAAACCGCCGTTACCGTAAGCAACGTCGGGCCGCCGTCGCTTCGGATCCGATAATCGTATTTGGTCAGGTCATAGGATGAATAGGTTTTGTCGGGGGTTTCGATGTCATAAACCTCCGCCGTTGTTCGCATCGTCTCCAGGGTGGCCAGCACGTCCGAGCGGGATGTCAGCGTGAGATTTGTCAGGTTCGGAAGCCCGCCTGAAAACCCTGTCCAGCCCTCCACGGTAAACGTAATGTGTAATTCTGCCGGCCGCTGCACCTTGTTGAACGACGTGTAACCACCTCGCTCGATCGGTGCAGTAGTGATCGACGCTTCGCCCCCCACTTCGATAACGACAAATGACGTTGGCGAAAAGGGCTTCGTGCCAACACTGGCGCCGGAGGCATAATAAATTCCGTATCCCGGTGCCAGCACGCTGTTAACGACAGACAGCAGGCCACCGCCCCGCACAGCATTCAGTACAGTGGCCTGATTCAGGGAAAACCTCATGTCGATACTCCCGATGCATACGCGCCCACAAGGCTGGAGCGATTAATTTTTTGCCTTGCGTCGTCGATGATCCCTTTCGTGCTGTCCGCCGGCGAATTCACCTGCAGAGTGCCGATATGGGTTGTTTCGGTGATCGTGGATTGCGAACCGCCGACCGGCTGGCGCGCCTGCGCCGCCATGCCTGCGCCCGGCTGAGGCAAATTCGACAACACCTTCGGCACGTATTCCCGCGTTTCCTGCGGGGCCGCGCCGAGCCCTTTGCGCTCAACATTACCCTGGCCCCAGTTATACGCCGCCAGCGCCTTACCCAGATCACCATCGAATATTTTCAGCAGCTGCGACATGTAGCGCGCTGCGGCATGGGCTGATTTCTCCGGATCAAAAACGTCATCGCCGACCAGCCCGAAGTCCTTCGCCGTGCCTGGCATGAACTGAAACGGCCCTTTGGCGCCCGCTTTCGATACAGCCTGAGTATCGCCGCCTGACTCCGTGATCACCATGCTGCGCAGCAGCCCGGCAGGGAGCCCGAACGTTTCCTCCAGCTTGCTGAGTTTCGGCTGCAGCCACGCCAGCATTTCCTCACCGGCCTTTGTTGGCTGTGGCCGGCGTACAGATTGAGCAAACTGCGTCGGAGCCTGGCCTTGCCCGTAACCATCACCACGCGGAAGATTGATCCCGAATGTATCCTTAACCCAATCGTGAGCGGATTTTCCCCACCCCTCTACCTTGTCACTGAATGGCAGATTGTTCAGGGCATCCGCAACAGGGTTATTTTTCAGCGCAGGGTATTTTTCCTCGAGGGGTTTAATGACAAACTCCTCAAGCGCCACCAGAGCTGCAATAAGGCCGGCAGGCCCCATCAGTGCCCCGCTGAGTCCTTTAAACAGGGAAAGCAGCTTGCCACCCACCGACGCGCTAACCAGCAGCAGAATGGCGTTCTGCCAGCCTCCTACCGCATTGGCGGCTTCACCGGCGACACCAACAATGTTCGACAGAACATCGAACACGCCCTGCACCGCGGCTTTGATTTCATCCGGGTGCTGTGCCATCCAGTTCGCCAGATCATTCAGCCACGCGTTGAACTGTTTGATGTAAGGCAGCAGCGCGTTAAAGAGGATGTATCCCGTTTTCTCAAAGGCCTGGCTGATCTCTGCCCACTGCTGGCGAAACTTCCGCGCCGCTGCGATGGACTGATCGTCAACGCCTGAGCGCGCTGTAAATCGGTCAACATCGCGCAACGCATGACCAGAGCCGAACCATTGCTGCGCGGCGTAGCCATACCCCAGCTCACTGCCATAGGCCTGCTGCTGATCCTTATTCAGGTTTGGAAATGCGGCGGCCAATTTGCGGACAATATCTTCAGTCCCATCCCGGCCCAGATCGATATTGGCGCCCGCCTGGTTGGCGGCCAATAGCAGGCTTTGAAGTTGAGGATCCAGCCCAAGGCCAGATTTTAAGCGTGCCTTTGCATCGTTGATGCGGGAGAACGCGCCCACGATCTCGTTGGCACTGACACCGAACGCCTCGCCCGCCTTGGTCCAGCCATCCAGCGATTTGGCCGACATGCCAAAGGCATCGGCCGCCGTCGCCAATTGGTTCAGGTTACTGGTGAACCCGGTAACAAAGCTTTTGAGGCCGCCCAGCGACAACGTGACGCCGGCCAGCGCCAGCACCTGGGCGCGAATACTGGAAAAGAACGACGCCGCTTTTTTGCCGCTGGCTTCCATGTCTTTGGCTGTTTTGTCGGCTTTTTTCCCGGTTTTATCCAGCGCCTCGCTGCTTTTCTTCTCGCCGGTGTCGAACGCCTGCGCAACGTTCTCCATGACCGCTGTCAGGCGGTCAAGCCCCGCCACTACCGCCTGCTCGCCAGCGCTGAAGTTTTTGTCGTCAATACCCAGGGCGAGGACGAGCTCGTCAAGTACCATTGCCACTATTTCCCCTCCTGCATTACGCGTGCGTTATGGGCGTCCACCTGGATGATTTCCAACAAATCCCACAGGTCCTGCACACCAAGCACCGCATCCAGCTCAGCCTTGGAGGCTTTGCCGGCGGAAATCACGGTGGCGATGGTGTGCGGGACATTGGTGTAATCGACAAGCCCAAACGGCCTGTCAGGATTGGCAAAACGAGGCGGGATATCTAGCGGCCGGCGGTAGCGAAAAAATCCACGTGCAGTTTGAACACCTCCGCGCGCAGGTTAAGGCGTGTGGCCACTTCATCGATATCGGCTTCAATCAAAGGGCGAACCACGGTTTTATCCGCTGGATTCGGCACGGCCTGAACACAGGTTATCAACTCATCAAGCAACGGCTTGGCCTCATCCGGGGGGATCTTCGAAATCGCCTTTAAGCCCTCAACAGCCATCGCCGCGATCCCCATGCTGCGTAAATTATCGGGGATCTCGACGCCGCCGCGCCCCATCGCCATGAGCGCCCGCAAAGCCCACCATTCAGCCTGTGACGCCGACATTTCCTTGATATAGAAAACCTTGCCTTGATCGCGCCCGGCGGCGTCGATAGTGATAAACTTCTCTTTACGTGCCATCAGTTAAACGCCTCCGGAGTGATGGATTCCCATTCGATGATCGCCTGGCTGGCCTGCAGAATGCGGCCGGCATCCGGTAGCGCCTTCCACTGCTTCAGCACGCCGTTCACGCATTTATATTTGCGCTTGAGCGCCGGCAAGATAACCGTTGCATTGCAGCGGAACACCGCCACGCTGGCGCGCGATGTGGTCGCCCAGGTATCGAACACGTCCCGACTTTCCGAATCCGGCATAATGTAGATCGTCTGGTTGATGTTGCCGTAAATGAAGCCGGCCGATAACTTGCCGTCGGCGCCGCGCACCGTTTCCGCCAGGCTCAGCGCGTCGGTCCCGTAGATATTATCCGCAGCGAAGCCCTGCAGCTGCACACCTGACGGGTACAGGTTCATTACCGACAGCGTAATGATGGCGTCGGCAGAAGTGATGGTGTTGGACATTATTGAACCTCCGTCGATGCAATATTCAATTTCTGGATGCTGCCGCCGTCGCTGTACCACAACGCGCAGTTCGGGCTGGTGCGACCTGGTCGAAGGGCCGGCAGCATTTCACCGACATAGAGGTAGTACCCCGTCGCGAAAATTGTCGCCGACACGTCTTCCCCTACTGCGTTGCTGATCTCCAGTTTTTGCGCCGCGGACAGTGTCACCCCGGCACGAATGCCGCCCCATGCTTTAAACTGCTCGATCACATCGGTCATCGAGGTTGCCACCAGCGCGCGTCCGGCGTTGTTGTAGGGGATCGTCTTGTTGGATTTGAACAGCGCCAGCACCGCGCCCTGCAGGTTGGCGTTCAGCCAAATTTGCCCGGCGAAGCTGTCCAGCCATTTGAAATCGCCGGTGATCGAGCCATCTGCCCAATAATCCTCGACGATGTTATTGGCGGCGTACTTGCCGTAGAAGTTATAGCCATTGGCGATCAGCACGTCGTACTCATCCCCGCTGGTCACATCGGCCGCCAGCCCGTTGTATTCGCGGAATTTGAACGGCACGCGCCCTTCAGTGCGGGTAAAGTCCAGCGCAGCGGCATATCCCAATACGGATGCAGGTTTTTTCACGTCAGTGCAGAACACCGGCACGACACTCCCGTAATTGTTCACGGTGATGATCTTGTACGCGATGTGGTCCTGATTGCCCGTAATTCGGGCTTTTTCGTTGGTGGTCCACGCCACATAGAAAAAGCGCTCCTCCTGCGCGCTGGCCCATGCGGACAACGCCAGGTGTTCATCATCCTTGCACTCGAAAACGGTCGCGAATGAGGCCCACTGCTGCGACTTGGCGATGATTGCCGTGAACAGCGCGGGAACCACTGCCACCGGCGCCCCCTGGGAGATCTTGGCGCCGAGATCGCTGGTCATCTTCATGGGTGCCGCTGCGGTGCCGGTCGCATACGCGATGGTCGTCGCTTCCGGCTTGGCGCCTGCAGCAGTGATGATGAAGGCATTGTGCGTGGTGTCATATACCACCGTCGCCACGGCGGCCGTCAATGAGGTTTGCAACGCGGCGGCCGCCTCCGCAAAACTGGTTACCGCGCTGAAATTGACTTCCGCACTGGCATTCTTCCCGCTGATGCTGATCGTGAGCGTACCGGAGATTTTTTTCAGCTCCTCGACCGTCACCCCTTTAAACGATCCGCTGCGCAACCATGCGGCCGCCGGCGCGCGGTTGAATCGGGCGAACAGCAACGCCCCCGGAGATTTTGTCGCGTTGTTGTAGCCCTGAAAATACATGGATGCCATAACGTATTCGTCAGAGTCACCACCGAAATAATCGGCCACGCTCGAGGGTGACGAAAACGAAGGGACGTCGCCGATCGGTACGTAAGGGCTGTCGGTTAAAAGCAGGCCGTTGAGGTCGACCGCATTACCCACGGCGGATAGCACGCCCGGTTTGATTTTTACGTCTTTACTGATTGGAATTGCCATCGATGGACTCCGTTGTGGTCGTTTTGATGGTCACGTTGTCGAAGAACGCCAGAGGCGCACTGACCACCGGTTTGATTTGCGCGATGAATTCCAGCGTCCAGCGCGGTTCGTATTGCCACTCGCCGTTAATCATCGTGGTCTGACGGGGATCGCTACAGTAGAGCGGCGTTAAGACGCCCCCGGAGCAGCGAAAAGCGGAGGTGCCAAACTCCGAGCGGATCAGCGTGGCGAACATTAGGGAATTTCGCTCCGCGCTGTCGCCAAAGAAATCAAGCTGACATTCCCAGCGCGTGGTGCGCGTGATGTGTTGCGTACCCATTCCGGCCGCCGGTGGCGGCGTGTACTTCACCACCGCCGTAGACAAACCGGCGGAATTCAGCGAAGTCATCGCGATGAATTCGCCCTGTGGCATCGGCACCCCGTTTTGCTGAGTGCGCTCGATCTGCGCATCAACAAAAAGCCCCTGGAGAAAATCGCCAAGGGCTTTATAGAGATCGCTTTCAGTGATCGAGATCGTTACGTTTGCAGACATGCAACAACCCTCGTCCAATCCGGCCAGTTCTCCGGCACCGCCACCACAAGCCACGTTTCGCCCGCGATGACGAATTTGTCACCGCCGACCTGCTTCGGTCGGCTCACACCGCACCAGTTCCCGTTCGTATAGATGGACGTGAACACCCCCTGAATATTCAGGTTGTCCAGGTGGCGGATATCGCCCTGGGTAACAGCCTGTTTTTGTACCATCATCGGAATGGGCGCGTCATAGGCCGGGGCCCGGGAATAATCCTCACGTTTTTCGGCACCGAGCGATCGATAAATCTGCGCCTCAACGAAGGGATTAACTGCGCCGATGGCGCGCGAAACAATACCGTGCAAATTCACTCATCACCTCCATCAACGGCATAGTCGACGCTGTTCTGCATGTGGCCAGTGTCGACCAGCGGCTTATCGAACCCTTTGCGCTTAATGGTCGATTCCGCCAACGGCGGAGAGTTGAGCTCCCGGATAGAGTCCTGCAGCTGGCTTTTTATCCGCTCCCCCATCAATCCAAGCGCTAACCGCGCGTCATAATTTGATGAACGGATAAGCTGCGAAAACTCACCGGGCCACTGCACACTGTTGGCTGAAATCATGTTGCGGAAAAAAGGCCGCGGCAGCTGAAAATAGGACTCCCCGGCCTTGGTCATCACCATTTTTCCGAACTCGTTCGCGGCGGCCACCAGCGCAACCGGGGTCCCGTCCTCATAGGTCGCATCGGCCAAAAAACCCACCTTGAGGCTCTTACCCGAAGACAGGCCGTCGGCAATTTGCGCCAGGCGCGCTTTAAACGCGGCACCGCCGCGAACACTGGCACCCATTTAGCGCCCCCGCCTGACCGGCCGATAGTAGTGATCTGGATAGCGCGATGGCGATGAGCCCGGGTGATAAACCATCGTCCTGTAGGGCGCGGTCGCTTGCCAATAATCCGCGCCATAGGGAGTCTGCAGATACCACCACGACTGATCGTTACTGCCGGCGCTGTCCACCGATACAGAAACCGATCCCTCTGAGGCACTGGTAATGCGGCCAACAAGGCCGCTTCCCTGACCGCCCGACTGTCCTGAACCAAATCCGCGCAACGCACAGAGATGAGCAACAAGCAGGAAAAATAACTGCTCGCGCTCTTTCAGATCCTGCACTTTGCTTTCATCGGTATTATCGAGGTAGAGGGTCGAGGCCTGATTGAACAGCGCCTCGAGCAGGTCATCACTTGGCGCCGATCCGCATCCCGTTGCAAACGCCGGGTAAAGCGCCCGAAATGCCTTGATGTTGAAAACCACGGCGCCCATGCATTACTCCTTTTTATTCATCGCTTCATCATCACGCTTGATCCCCGGTGCCGGGTTGTTTTGCGGTAATGGGTCAAGGCCTGACTTTAACTTTTCCTGCTCTTTGGCCTGCGCACGGGCGCTGTTGCCATTCTCCTGCGCGAAGATCACACCGTTTTTTACATACGGCTGATCTTTGTGGATCTTCAGCCAGGCGTCCCACAGTTCCTTATCGACCGGTGTGAGGCCATAGCCGCCGATAATGCGCACATCTTCGCCGCGGTAACCCGCGACCGCCTGCCGATGGCCGTCGACTTCCAACACCAAACCGTTCGGCAATTTGCAGCCCACTGTTACTTGCTCTGCCATCTTTTAAACCCCCAACATTTGTGCGTAAGCCAGCGGTTGGCGAATGATCGCCCCCCAGGTACCGGCGGATTTTTTCTGGTGCCAGGCTGAAGACTCCGTCACCACGGCGTGCGCGCGCATTTTCTCGGTGAACGCACAGTAACCGGTGTCGTTCTCCCCGAGACGCTCGGCAATCAGCTGAACCACTTCACCCGCGTCGCTGGAATACTCCACCGCCGTTTCGATGGTCATATTTGGGAAGTTTTTCTGCAGAAGATCTGAAACGTTGACCTTGTATTGGTTGGTCTTCGTCAGGTTGGCTTCCGATGTCGGGGACATATTCAGCTTCATCGCGTCGGTACGTTCGACATGACCTTTGGTCTGACTGACGAGCTGCTTGTACAGCTTGACGACGTCGTTATAAATAGCGTCGCCATCCTTATCGTCCCACTTCAACTTGCCGCCGACGTCAATCGGGGTAATCGGCGCCGACAGCGACGGATCGTTCAACATGCCGTAGTTCTGCAAGCCCTCGATCCCGTAGAAGTAGGATTTATTCTGGAACTTGTTAAGCACCAGGGCAGACGCGACATTCAACTCCGCCGCCCAGCCGATGCGCGCCGCGCCGTACATGTCCAGTTCGCGTTCACCCCAGCGGGTATGCGTCTGGTAGTGGTAGCTCTGACGCGGCACCCAGTTTGCGTTCGCGGTTACCATGCCGTTGTTGTTGTAGTCGCCGTAAGAGCTGGTGTCACCGGCTGATTCCACGATCGGGAATTGAGTGGTCAGCGTCGTCCAGTCGCCCTTTTTGGTTTCGCCCAGGATTTGGGCTGCTTTCATCGGTGTCACCAGCACGCGAATTAATTCTGGATCAACGTAGTTGGTGAAATAGGCCGGCACGCCGGAGTTTGAGACCGTTACCAGATTAGGCTGCGCATCCATCGCCAGCGCGAAATCGCTCGCATACTCCGGCGGCAGGTAAGCCTGCGCGCCCGGAAGGATGATGCCGTAATCGCGGCTGGCGGTAGCGTAATGCTGCTTAAATTTATTCATCACTTGCTCCAGGTGCTGATTTTGATACGTTCTTTGGCCGCCGCGGCGCTGGCCACCGAGAATGCCGTTTCCGCAAAGCCTTCAATGGTCGCGCCGGCGGCACCGGTAGCAATCTCGCCGGTGGTCAGTGACGCAAACACTTTTTGGCCGACAGTGGCCGCTGTCGTGGTAACCGCCCAGTAATCACCGCCGGTGTGCAGCGTGCACTCTCGCCCCGGCTGGATCACGTTAGACGCCGCGCCCAGCCATTCAACGATTGACGCCTGGCCATCGCGAGGAACAAACCCCGACGGCGCGCCAGTGCCTTTGTTCGATGCCACGCCCTTCACCACCCAGGCAAATCGCCCAATGGTTAACCCGTCGGCACCGGTGACCAATGCCCCCTCACCGGCCACATAGCTGGTGTATGGGTTGTTACTGGCAAAAGCCCCCTCAATACCCGGAGCCGGGTATTGGTTAATGCTCGTCTGAAATCCTGACATGTTAATAACCTCGTTTAAGTTTGCCGGCGGTAGGGAAGTCGGCAGCGAAAGACGATGCAGCCGCGGAGTCATGGGCCAGTTTCGGCGCTTTGACGGCCTGTTTTTGCTCTACGGCATACTTCACCATGCTGCGGTAAGCGCTTGGGTGTACGTCGGTGATATCGATCCCGGCCTGTTCGAGAGCAGTGCGGTAAACCTCCTCGGCGGAGTCCATCGCCACCACGTCACCAATCAGAGGGCGCACCTCACTTTCAGCGGTGCGAACCGCCTGGAAGTTTTTCGCCGCCACCTTGGTGGCGTTGTCAGCCGCCAGCCTGATAGCAGCGTCCATCGCCGGCTTGCTGACCATATCGGGATTCGGTTTTACCGGGTCTTTTGCTGGATCGTCCGGGGTATCATCCGCCGCCGGCATCAGTACCGCTTTGATTTTTTCCAGCACTTCCTCCGGCACTTTGTCGGACAACAGCGCCAGGATGCTTTCCAGTGGGTTTTCCGTATCAAACGCTGGCCCGTTCTCTTCCGGCTCGACCACTTCTTCGGCGGCCTCCATCAGTTCGGCAAGCTCGGCCGGCTCGATTTCCATATCCTGCGCCAGGCGGCCGGAAAACGCGGATTTGACCGCATTCGCGATCGCATTGGGGCGTTTATGCTGGCCCACCAATTGCGTGAGGTCTTTCGGCGAGGCGTCTTGCGCCAGGCGAGGTTTAAGATAGGCGCCCAGCGCTGCGCGCATGGCGACACCCTTACGATTTAATTTCATGTTTTGTAACTCCTTCGGGAGGCAATCAAATACCAGCACATCGGATCCGGCCCGGCCGTCACCGACCAGCGCCACGTGGTTACCGACGATATCCCGCATCACGCCGTCAAATTTGACGCCATCCGGGGTAACGCCTGGGGTCATGTCAGCGACGTACGCATACGACGATGACAGTTCTCGTTGCTCGTCGGTCTCGATACCGGCGATGGCGGAGTTGTCCCAAATCGACAATCCGTTTGTTAGGTAGGTGCCATCAAAATCACTGTTGGCGTGCGTTGTCCCCACCCGAAGCTCACGCGCGGGCGCGCCTGGGTAATCAGGCTTGTGTCGGCAAAGGATGGGGATGTTATTGAAGGTTTTCGCTGCCTTGCGCAGCTCGTCGGGGTCGCGGTACAGCATGTACAGCCGGTCGGGCTCAAGTCCTAGCGCCTCGGAATTCGGGATTTCTCGCCCGTAATAGCCGCACACGTTGGCCTTGCTGATGTTGCTGCGTTCGACCTGCAGCCGTCCGACCTTATCAATTTGCCGCACCGAACCCCGGTCAAATGCCAGTCGTTCAGTCGTCATTCATTACTCCAGTCCCGGTAAAATCGCCTCCCATCCACACCTGCAACGTATTTTTTGCCCTGGCATGATCCATTCGCCATCGATAAACATGCCTTTGTCCAGATCGAACTCTTTGCCGTCGGCTTTCACATGGGAGATGCGCGGCTCTTTCCCTGCGTGGGAATGGCGCCAGCGCCCCCGGCGGATGCCAAGCGCACGCTGGCGCGCCGACTGCATGGCAGACGTTGCCTTGTTGTTCTGATCCAGCGCGATAAAAGCCGCCCGGCGCCGGGTGACGCCATAGCGCTGTTGCAGCTCTTTTGTCAGGGTCCCGAGATCACGCCCGCGAGATACCGACTGCATTACCAGCGTTTCGACCTGCGTGAGGTATTGCTGCGGAATGGAGCGGATCAGATTGACGTTCTCGGTGATGGTCGCCTGCAGTGCGTTGTTCATTTCCGCCGTCATTTTGAAGGGCACCGTGAAACCGGCCTGCTGCAATGCAGTGGAAAGCGACGCATCGCTATTCTTCATCACATCAGAAGCGAAACGCTCAGCCAGTTTCCCGGCCAGCACATCGAATTTTTTTCGCCAGCGCCGCGACAATTTGCGCATGGCATCACGCATCATGATCGCCGGTGAGGCATCCTGCGCCAGCCCGGTCTGCCGGTATTCGGCGCGCAGCCAATAGAGCGTGCTGTTGTGCAACTCCTGCACCGCCCTATCCAGCTGCCGCCGGTACCAGGCCTCAATCCCCGCGTTGGGTCGGATCTGACGGAGGGTCTTTTTCCGACGCGCTTTCCTCGAGGTTGAAGTTTTCGTCGTCTTCGTCGTCGTCAATCTCAATCTCCCCGCTTAAATCCAGACCGCTATAGGGGCTGTTCGGATCAGAGGCCAGTTTTTCGCGCACCTCGTTATTCGTCACTGAGCCAATGGACTCGTAAATCTGGTCCGTCTCCGCTTCTGTTTTGCGGATGGCGGCCTGCTGTTCACGCGTCATTTCGTGCAGGGATTCGAATTCAAAGGTGATATCCGGATCGATGTCGCCAAACTCCGACAGCTGGATAATGTCCATCACGCGCTTAATCGGGTGCTTAAGCAATCTGGACGCCCCGGCCGCTATCGTGTCGTAGAACACCTTGATCTCGCCCTCGCTCGAGGCATTCAACCCCGTGGGGCTCAGGCCTGCGAACTTCACCGACGGGATCGCACTGACAAAGAACATGTGCTCTTGTGCCTGCGCTTGCAGCGTGTCCAGCCCACTCAGTGGCGTGTTGAACTGGAAGAACTCCTCCTGTTGCTTGTCCAGAATCAACAAGCCGCGCGTGTCCCGCGTGCGGTTATACAGCTCCGCGCGCTTGGCATAGTTGGGATCGTTCTTTCCGCTTAACGCATTCCCCATGTTCGTGAGGATGCCGCTCAGGGAGAAGGAATGAAGCACATCGCCGACGCTATCGCGGGTACGCAGCCAGTTATTGACGTAGGGCTCGGCGATTTGTGTCAGCGACAAGCCACCGAAGTTATAGGCCGGCTTCAACATGTCAGGCACCGGCCGGGAAATCAGATCCAACATGCGGCTGGCGTGCACGGTCTTACCCATCACGAACCACTCCGCCGGCTTGTAGAAATCATCGCTCAGCGGGTTATCGGCGTTGTAGATGCCTGGGTAAGTCCATACCGGCTCAATCACGCGAAAGCCCACCAGCGAGCCGGGCGTGATTTTTTTGTTGGACAGGAACAGCCGGGATTGCAGCTCCTCCGGATCCGTCCATGCGGACAAACCGCGCGGGGAACGCACATCGATGTATATCTGGCCGCGGCCGAAAAATCCGTCGTGCTCAATAGCCAGGCGGAAAATATCCTGCACCTTGTAGCGCTCCATCGCCTTAACGAGCAGCGCGATGCGGTCAGCCTTGCTTTCATCCCCGTCACTGGCCGCTTTAACCTTGATCCATTTGCGGGTCATTTCCTCGGCGATCACGCTCACCATCCGGCGATATTCCGGCAGTTGGGCGAGTTGCGCCAAATAGGGGTAGCCAGGGAAGCCGCCGAAAACGTAATCGGGGTAGCTGCCGTTCAGTGAATCGTATGGCGTTGCATCCATCGCAAGAATCGCACTGCGGATACCGTCGGGGATAACACCGGCCGGCGGTTCGTACTTCTCGAACTCACGCCGCTTTTTGTGTCCGACCTCGGCGAGCATCTCGTCGCTGATCGCAATCCCTGGCGATTTTGGCGCCTCCTGCACTGGCGGCGCCTCACCACTCGTTTTTTTTCGCTTAAAGGGCCACATCAAATATTCTCCAGGAAGTCATCGGAAATCACGAGCGGCATCTCGATCGGCGCAAAGGCCATAATGAAAGCGTCGGCGACGTTCGGGGATGGAATGTCGCGCTTTTTCAGATCGTCTTTCGTTTCCACTTTCACGCGCCCGTTTTTATCGAAATCACGTTTCGGCGTGGATAACTCAAATTTGAGTTTGTCCAGCAGCGGACAATCGGAATCGATGCTGATCAATTGGTCGTCAGTAAAGCTCTCGCGTTTTTCCTTTCCGTTGATCACGTTGTACGTATTACGGAAGCGGTCAGCGACAAGCCACCAGGCCTGCGCTTTTATATTCGCGAAAAAATCTTTATTGGTGATGCCTGGCTGATATTCACGCTCTGGCTCGAAGACCGCGCCGCCGGCGTTAAATTTGAAATACTCTATCGCTTCCGCGCCCCAATCACTGGCGTTTTCACGTTCCTCGTTTATTTCGGCAAACTTAGAGCCACTCGATGCACCAACGCCGATGCTGTCGTAAACGATGGCCGCATCATGCTTCAACGCAACGTTGTACGTGCGTTTACAGCTTTTCATCAGCTCGTCTTCAAGTGCTTTCCATTCATCAGCCCAAAGCGCCACCGAACCATGCGCATACACGTTGGCGCACTTATCAGCGCCGCTGTCGGCAACGTCAAAGCCTACGCGCCGGCGGCCGGCCGGTTCGATGTTGAGCGCCTTGTGAGCGTCGACAGCGGCTTCTATCCACGAGAGCTTGATAATGGCTTCATCGTCGTCCGTGCGAGGCACGCCGAGATAAACGTGCTCGAACATTTCCTTATCGCGGGCCTTGACCGCCTCGATCACGTTCATGATGGTGCGGCTGAGGAACGGGTTTTCGTCGAAATTTATTTTTCTGACCAGCGTTTCAGGCGGCGGCGTAACAACGAAATTTCGCCAGACAAAATCTGTCGTTAAACGCGGGTTGAACAAAAACCAGCACTCCGAGCCTTCCTTACGGATCGTTGGCTCCAGAACTTCCCATTGAGCCTCGGTCATGGCGTGCGCCTCTTCGTTCCAGAGCACATCGATGCTTTCCAGTGACTTGATCTCGTCAACGTGCCGCCACAACCCGTAAAACATGAATTCACTGCCGGTAAACCGGTTGATGATTTTGTTGTCCAGAATGCGGAAGCGATGACGCAGGCCAAACCGCTCGATCTGAATTTTCAGCAACGCGTACACCGATTCCTCAATTTTGTTTTGGATCTGGCGCGTGCATAAAAAACGCAGGCGGTATTTATCGCTCAGGAACGTCGCAAAGCCGGCGGCGTCCCATGACTTCGAAGATGTTCGCCCACCGTATAAAACCTTATTCCTCGCCTTTGTCGTCCAGAACTGTCGGAGCGCTGGGTTCAGGCTTGCTTTGTCCAATATCTGCATAGAAATCGTCGAGGCCTCTCGGTGCGTCACTCGCCGGATTATTCAGATCCAGTTTCGTGATGAGTTGGATCAACATGGCCCGAGCGGCTTTCTTATCCTCCGTTTGGATCTCGATGCCGAATTTCGTTTCCTTCACACCAGTGAAATAAAATCGCGCGTCGCCGACATGGTCCCGGGTGTCGTGGATGTGGACATAACCTTCACCCTCGCCGTTGCAATGCGGACAGTCCGGGTTGGGATCCATGTTTTCGATAAACCCAATGCCGCCCGACAAATCCGGCGGAGGTCTGTTGTCGGCCTCGGCTTTTTTTTCGGCCTTAAGTTGCTCGCCCAGATCTCGCCACTGGTATTTGTGTCCCTCACCCCAGCAGTAACGACAATTCACTCGCCGGTACTGCATCAGGTCGTTCGGGTCAGCTTTGGTTATTGCCACCAGCTGATTTATCAAATCGTCGAGGTCTGCCTGGTAGCGCTTTGCCGTTCTTTCCTGCAGGTCGCGAATAGCGCGCCGAACGTTATCCCTTCTGTACAGACGGCTGGCGCCCACATAGGCGGTGTTCCCTGTCCCCTCGTAGCCAGCCAGGCGGTACGCTTCAACCCTGCTTTTACTCACTACGCACCAATGAACAAACCACGCCTGCTGCAACGTCAGACCATATTCATCAGGATCAACCGTCAGTTCCACCTCGCCTTTTTCTGAGGTTTTTCCTGCCGCTTTTGGCTTGGTGCGCACCTTCTCTTTTTGCGTACCTTTTTTGCGTACCTGCGTACCGGGTTGCGTACCAGTTTTCTCACTGCGTACCCACCCATGCTTTTTGGCCCGCTTTCTAATGGCTGCTTCACTGATGCCGTATATCTTTGCCATCTCACGCAGAGAAAGCTGACCGGCACAGTAATCGCGCTCAAGGCCGCTTTCTTCCGGTTTCGACATGGCGTTACTCCATAAAAAAACCACCAGCGGATAATAGTCAGGGTGACCGGGCAGGATCCGTTGATGGTTTTGCTTGCGCATTATCGATGGCACTCAGTGAATGCCACCTGTAATGCTATTCCTCATAAATAGGTTCAACACGGAAAGCCGCGAACTGATCCAACCGCACACCCTGGATTACTGTTCCAGTTTCATCGCTCAGGGTTAAAAAACCTGAAACGCTGATATCCAAGCCACACGTTTTTTGGTATCCCACCATCAATGGTGGCACCCCTTCCTTGGCTTCTGCGAATAGCTGCACACGCCAATATTTTATTAACTTATTCACAGTCCTCTCCCGGCGGCTGCCCGCCATTGGTTCAGCGTGGCCACTTGGCCGGCGCAGATTGATAACGCTGTTTGCAGCGCCAGCGCATGACTGCCAATGTCGCCCCAAGTGTCGCCTTGTAACGCTGGCACCTCGCAGGGGGTGAACACCGATTCAGGGGGAAACAACACGAGCGGCGCCGGCGGCGGCGGTGTCCGTTCCGCGCAGGAGGCCAAGAACAGCACCAGGAGCAGTGCGGCGGGCGCACTCGTCATTTTTAATGGCATCCTGATATTTCCTCTGGTAGTTTTCGCCCTGCTGGCGCAGCTGCTGCTCTCTCCGTTGCTGTTCGGCCATCATTGCGCGATTACGGGCGTCATCCGCGCGCAGTGTGGTGATCAGTCCTGCCTGCTGCGCCAGCGTTTTTTTCTGCTCTGCAACCTGCTGGCGTGCCAGATCCAGTCGATGCGATAAAAACGAGCTGTAACCACCCAGGCAGATTGCCGCCACCAACAGGAGCAACATTCCCCCGACGGCCAGTTTTGAGAGCCAGGCACTCATTTGTCCAATCCCCAGCAAGCAAGTTCGGCTTCCTGATCGCGCCGTACGATCTGCCCGTAGCAGTTATTCGAACGGATGCGGCAATCTCGGCCAGCGTCGTATATCCAACGGCGGATTTCTCGGCAGGCGCCAATACGGTCGCCGGCGTTCAGCTTCTTGTAAAAGGTGGAGGTGAAGCACTTGCCGGGGCCGATGTTCCACGGGCAGAACGAGGCGATACCGACTTTTTGCGGTTCGGTCAGCGTTACCTTGACGTTGCGATCCACCCAATCGAGCGCCTTTTTCTGCTCGGCTGCGTCAATCTGCTTGCACTGCTCGGCGGTCAGGCGCTGGCCCTTAACGACCTTGTGGCCGTTGACCATCGTCACGCCGCCGCAAACTGTCCAGATGCCGACACCGTCCTGGTATGCAGTCAGGCGCTGGCCTTCTTTCTCTTCCTGAAACTGCGACATCATCACCGGGGCCGATGCGCCGGCGGCGATCAGCGCCAGCATTACGGCACTGAGTTTTGATTTGTTCCCCATCACTCACGCTCCAGCATTTCAAGCTCTTCCGTGTCGATCGTCTCCGTGCGTTTTTTTATCCAATCACGCAGAAGCCGCTCACGCCGGCAGCGGAAGTAAGTACCAAGGGCAATACCAAACGCAGAGCAGAACATGCCGAAGATGACGCCGAGAATGATCCATTCGCTCTGTGAGAAATAATTAATGATGCCGAGGACGAATGACACTGCGCTACCAGTGTGCACGGCTCCATCGGCTGCTCTGATTAGCATTCGTGACATCCTTACCTCCCGCCGGGCGGTTGGCGCTCATGAAACAGAAAAGACCGCCAGAGGCAGCCTTATGGTTTGGTTGTAATGGAGATGCTCAGTTTGCCGTCACAACCATTGAGCGTCGGCTGATCGACTGGCTCGCTTTCGTATTGCTCCATAGCAATAAACGCTGCAGCTACGGTTTCGCCCGCCAATTTTGCTGAGCCGGAATTTACAGAACCCCTGGCAAAAACCGCACACAGTGCATCGCGCGCCCGTTCCTTTGTCTCTTCGTGCAATTCGTGAAATTTCATCGTGCTCTCCAAATAGAAAAGGCCGCACCGAAGTGCAGCCCATTAATTGACGTGAATTGTTATTTAGTAATTGTCGCCAGTATATCGACGGCATCAACCATATGTTAAAAAATCAGCTTGGTATCTGAGTATGCTTGATTACTTTAATATCTGGAAGATTGGCTTCTTTCGCCCATTTATTATGCTCATCAACAGCGGTCATTAGCTCGGTGTTCAAGTGATCAAGTTTATCGCATGCTGTTCTTAGGCCGCCGGTTTCAAAATGATGCACGGATTCAGCAGTATCTTGTGACGGCGTGATGTAGCTGTGTTTGATTCTGTTGAAAGTGCGGTCGCGCTCTCTGCGCAATTCCAAAACCAAAGCTTTCAAATGTTGGCAGCGGCCTAATGCTTCAAAATTAATTTCAGACATAGAGTATCCTTTCAATACGTATTGAACGCTCATTATACAATAACCCTATGTTTGGGTGTGAAGTTACTTTGGCCATGAGGATGATTCCCATGACCCACCAGCGGCTGAAATCTGCCACACTAAAACGCAAAAGCCCCGGCGGTTAGCCAGGGCTCGAAATCGGTGCCGGTCTTTCCCGGCTGTCAATTCATGCCACAACATAGGTTGCACTTTGCTGTCCGCTGTTCAGGTAGTGGCGTCTGAACAAAAAAATGCAACCTGCATTACAGCATCAACGTTGGAGCGGCCAGTGGGAATCGAACCCACATCATCAGCTTGGAAGGCTGAGGTAATAGCCATTATACGATGACCGCGTTGGTCCGCCATCGAGGCCTCGAACCCCGTACCTACAACTTAATGGTCGTTGCTCTTCCTGCTGAGCTAATGGCGGTTTGGTGGCCCTTGCTGGGCTTGAACCAGCGACCGAGCGATTATGAGTCGCGCGCTCTAACCAACTGAGCTAAAGGGCCGAGGCGCGAATACTAATGCAGTCAGCATAACCACACAATACCCATTGATATTTCTTTACATATCAACCTCCACATAGCAAAAAGCCCGCACAGAGGCGGGCTTGTCAACGTCAGGCGCAAAACACCCATCGTTAGAGAGAAACTACCACAGTTTCGGGAAAAGTAAATAGCTCACGATAAAATAACCCGCTATTTTGTCATCCAGTCGTTGTCCGTAATGCCGTATTTGCCCAAGACTCCTCGATATCCAACTGGGTGATCATCTCGTCATAGAATGGCTTCACCGATTTTTTCCAAGTGTCTAATGAGATACTTTCAGTGATACACGCTATCGCTCTATAAGCCTGGGTCGAGGGAATTCGTTCGTATCCCCGCCCTGAGCAGCGTTTGCAGAGTTTCCTCACCGGTACTCCTTGGCGCTCTGACTCCTCTTTGTCGATGGCCACTCCACGACCGCGGCAGTCATTGCAGGCCGTTTTTATCATCCGCTTACCGTTGCATTTTGGGCACACCTTGCGGGTGATTTCATAAAAAGCGTGCTTCACCCGCATTTCCCGGCCATCCATCTGCGTAATCGATGCCGGCAAATCTCCGCGCACAAAGCTGTCGACAGTGTCGTGGGCCTTCGCCAGCTTGTTCATGACAAATTTCCGCTCTTCGATAAAGCCATCATCACATGCGTCGCATGGAACTTCGCTGGCAGCGCTCCGGGAAAAGTCCAGGAAGGCGAATGCGGCCAGGGTAAGTACCACCCGAGCTTTGGTCTCGCCCGGAAGCTTACGAATGGCTGCAACCTTGTCGCAGCGCGTAATACTATGCTGAGCCAGCAAAACAACTGCCTTTACCTTGTCATCCTCGCTGATGCCAACCTTTCCCAAGAACGCCGACAGGCCCAATTGCGCCTGAGCCTGGCACATACCCAGCGCCCCCATAACATCGCTGATCGTTAAAGAATCCGAAGCCGTTGCAGGTGTCGAGTCCCCCAGTACCGGGGATTTCGGTGAGAAGTATTTTACTGCCGACTCGAGATTCATAATTTTCCTTCCTTTCTCAAAATTTCTTGAGTGCGCATGACGCCCTCGGCATGCATAAGTCTGGCGTCGTTCGCGTCGATAAAGCGCGTACGGCGGTCTATTTCATCGTGGCAAGCACTGCAGGCCCAGGCAGCCTGCGCATCATCTGGTTTGATTGCGGTGCCACAGGTGCCAGCTAAACGATAATGCGCTGCTACTGTAGTCTCGGGGTTGAAATTACAGACACCGGGGATCCTTACCTGACATTCGCGGCCGCGGGCTTCTTTAGTTAATTTACTCATGAGGTGTACCCCATGAGTTGGGCGGCTGCGTTTTCAGCCGATTGCTGATCGGGAAAGGTGCGGAATAGGATGTAGTTCCAGAGAACGTCGAGGACAGACTTGTAAAATTCACCGAACTCGATATCGTCCATTTTTGCGAACGAGATCGATTTGGGCTCTTGGCGTTTAGTGCCGTCAGGCATGATGAATTCAGTGTAGAATCCGGCCTGAATAGTTACCCAGGCGCGGAAAGCCTCAAAGGATTTTTCGGCACTGATATTGCCGGCCCGCTTTTCTGCGAAATCCGCAAGGTATTCATCGGCGGCGGCTTGAAACGCATCTTCACCGCCGGCGTAATACGCGAGGAATTTTACGTACCCGTTCACCAGTGCTTTGTCTGCTGGCGATATGGTGCCGCCGGTCGGCTGCCAATAATCAAAGCCGAGATTCAGCAGTGAGAAAAACTTACGGTGAAAGGCTGGGTTTCGGGCCTGCTTGAAGTCGGCGTAAAAAACGGAGCCGATCTTCTTGGATTGCAAAAAGTCCCTGGCTTCCCGAGTGGTCGGCACCAGTAGATTTCCTGCTGTCTTTGTGTACGAATGCTGCGCCATTGGGGGTCTCCAGTAGCGCAGCGGTTGTTCAGAAGTGAATGAGCTGGGTGTTCAATCCAGCTCATTGATTATAGCTTGTTTCCATCAGGGGCGACAATCGAATAACCCACCGATTTTGCTACTTCCAACATCGCGTTAAGGGTCGAAATGTGTTCGTCGCTATTGACCAAACGCATACCTACCGTTTTGCCATTTTCTCTACGAATTAAAACAAGGCCATCATCAGGGAGAAGGTCATTAAGTTCTTTCAAATCAATCATAAACACCTCAATCTTTGAGTTTACTTGTTATCCCTCCATCTCCCTGCATGCCTTTAGAGCTAAGTCCTTGTTTTTTGTCAGGTCAAATAGGCAGCGCAGATCGTTGAATGTCATATCGATCGGTTTTAACGATCAACTTTTCATCCTGTGAATATCATGCCACCCATTTTACTGTATATCCAACCAGCATTAATTTACCTATCCACCACACAAAACCCCGCGCAATGGCGGGGTGTGCTTGTGTTATGCGGCCATCTTCCATACACAATATTGCGGCATGTTCGCCCGTACCAACGCCTCAGCAAACGGCGGCGGCACTGAGTTCCCACAACGTGCCACCTGTTCCGATTTAGGCCAACGAGTGCCGTCGATGTCCTGATCGATGATATAGCTGCGCGGGAAGCCGTTGGCGTTATACAGCTCGCGTGGTTCAAGCATTCGCATGCAAATGTCGACCACCATGTATTCGCCGACCTGGATAAGCTGCGGGCGCGGCACCGGGAATAGGTGGCTGTCGTCAGGCTCGTCGCTGAATTCGTCCATCAAACGCGCACAGCACCAGGCGTTATAACGCTGGTCGTCGGTGATCAACGCCGGCTCACACTTCACTTCAGTTAGGCCGAACCGGTCATGCGTCGGCACGGTGTGCATCGGCGCGTCGACGTCGATCCCATCTTTCTCGTTGCCGTAATATTTCTGCAGATACGCCGTAACATGGCCGATGTGATTGCCGCCAGCGGTGAGCGTTGGCGCTGGCGCATTCGTCGGCCGCCCGTCTTTGCATGTGCCGCGCAGCTGCACCAGGTGAGACGTACAAAGCGAGTGGTGATCGACCTGCGTCACCGTGTGCATTGGCTCGTCCATTCCCAGACCGGCGCCGGTGTAGTTCCCGCCGTAGTGCTTGATCAGGTTCGCGGCGACAACTGCGTGCTTGATGCCACCAGCAACGACAGTTCCCAGCGGCGAGCGGATATTCAGGATGCGTGGCGCCTGCCCTTTCCTCTCGCCATAGCCCATCTGAATCAGCGAGGCGCACGCCAGCGCGGTATGGGATTCCGTCGGGATAGTTGCCATCGGCGCGGCGATACTGCGCGGCTTGCCGGAATATGTCGGCCCACCAGCGCCCACCAGCACCGCGCTGGCCAACTGCGTTTTACCACCGCCGCCAGGCATGATCGTGCCCACCGGAGCGTCGGCGCGCTGGCCCGTGCTGTTCCCAAACTGGCGCACAACCACCGGTGCCGCCACGGCGAAACCATGGGTTTGCGTGACCGTCTGCAGCGGCAGGCGGCCGGACTGGCCCCGGAAGCAATCGTATTTGGTTCGGTTTGAGGTGTGATTGCACTTCACGGCGAACGGCTCGATCAACAGGTGCTCGGCTTTGCTTGTGACCGTCGTGAGCGGTGCGCCGGTGGCATACTGCCGGCCGTCTCCACCGAACCCTGTTTGCCCGATTTGAACGATGTACGGATCGGGACAGTCGATAACGTAGCGTTTCAACCCCTTCACGATGCGGCGCAGCGTGTTGTCGGCCAGCGGCTTTTTGCGCCCCATGATGCTGCGTGTTGGGATTGACCAGTCGATGCACTCGGCAGCGGTGCGGTACGGCTGCAGTTGCCCCGCCAGCACCTCGGCGCTGTCCGGCGCTCCATGGGATGGATCCGGCCACACAACGGCCTCGCCATCGCAACGGCTGACGACAAACAGGCGTTTGCGGATGGTCGGCGCGCCGTAATCACAGGCGCGCAGCTCTTTGTGGTCGACGTTATAACCCAGACCTGCCACCAGGCGGCGGGCGTCGTCGCTGTCGATATCGATGCGAAGAAATTCGCATGCCTCGGCCAGCGCCGGGCAATCTGGAGCCACACCGCTGCTCAGCATGCCGATAAACGCCTTGAAGGTTTCACCGGTGTACGCTGGATCCGGGAACAGGTTGCCTTTTTTGTCGGCTTTGAGCGGACCCCATGAGCGGAATTCTTCGACGTTTTCCAGCATCAGGTAACGCGGCCGCACCGCCAGCGCCCAGCGCAGCACCACCCAGGCGAGACCACGGATCTCTTTCCTCACCGGCGTCCCGCCCTTTGCTTTCGAAAAATGGCGGCAATCAGGAGAGAACCAGCCCAGCAGCACCGGCAGCCCGCCGGTGGAAATCTTCGGATCAACGCTGAAAATGTCTTCCGGGTAGTGCAGCGTGCGCGGGTGATTCACGGCATGCATGGCCATGGCCACCGGGTTGTGGTTCATCGCGATATGCGGCTCGAAGCCCAGCGCCTGCTTTATGCCCTCGCAGCTGCCGCCGCCGCCGGCAAACCCGACAACCACCAGCCCGTTTTCCACATCAGGGCGGAAATCAACGATCTGTTTCTGGCGCGCCCAGGCGTGCGCCGTTTTCTGGATTTCCTGCGGACTGACGCGGTTGAGGAACATCTGATTAATTTTCTGCAGGACGCCCTGCTGTTCTTCGCCGCTCAACGCGTGAACTGGCAGCACGGACGATGCGCACTGCTGAACCTCTGTTGGCCAAATACTCATGCCTCTTTTCCCTCTCTGCGATCACGCCAGTAATTCAGGCGTGCTCTGAAATGTTCCCGGTATTGCTCCGGCGCCTCTTCAATCGCCACCAGCACCTTGGTGCGGGTGATCTTCCTCGCGAATAAATCGCGGATCAGGCCGCACGCGCGCAGGTCGAACTGCTCTAAATCGCGCTGTTCCTGCGTCCAGGCGCCTCGATTGAATGGCAGGCCGGGTGGTAGATAGTCCGATTGCCCGGCCATGGTTTATGCCCTCGATTCGGCCGCCAGACGGCGCATGACGTCTTTTTCGCGTGGGGGCAACCCACTTGCCACGCTTTTTTGTATCTCGCGACGTACGGCCGTTATAGGCTTCAGGATGTGCAGCACCCGATCGAGTGGCATGCGGAGCATCAGCGCGATGCTTTCGGGAGAGCGCCCCAGGCGCTGCAGCTCGTAGATACCTGTCATCACCCGGCGGCCGTAGCTGATACGGTCACCGATTTTGACGATCGGGCCGGATTCGGCTGCCGGCCGGGCGACGCGTTGGGGTTTTGGCGGTGGGCAGTACGGCGCGCGGGAACGGGCGCGGGCCGCCTGGTTGATTCTGTCCATAATGGCCGGCAGGTGGTCGCAGCCGTCATCCATCACAAACCGCTTATCGCGGATCATTTCGTTGATAGTACTCATGGTCTTTCCTCGTTTTGGTCGTTCAAGCGCTGGTCAGGCGCCGGTTAAAAACTCTTTGTCGCTTCGTTCTTGTCGGCGTAACGCCGCTCTCTCGCTTGCCCCGTCTGCGCCCGGCGAACGGCCTCCTCGTCAGTTATGTCTCGGATATATCCGTTTTCCAGCAGCGCATACGCGGTGCCAGTAGCGCCCTCGCGGTTCAGGCGCAAAATCACTTCCATCAGTTGCGGATCGGCGCCTTTGGTGTATACGGCGTCACGGTACAGGCCGATCCACACGTCGCAATCCTGCTCGATCTGGCCAGTGTCTCTACTGTCGCTCGGCACCGGGCGCTTGTCGGCGCGGTCTTCGAGTTTGCGGTTCAACTGGGTCAGCAGCAGTACCGGACAATCCAATTCTTTGGCCAGATTTTTCAGGCCAGTGGTGATATCGCCATACGCAATATCGCGGCGCTCGGCTTCCTCGGCTTTCATCAGGGTCAGGTAGTCGATCGCAACCAACCCCACCGTGCCGCGCTGGCGCTTCACTTTGCGGCACTCCGCCACGATGTGCGCCAGTGTTACGCCCGGCGTACTGTCGATCATCAGATTTGACTCGGCCAGCTCGGTGGCCTTGGCCATGGCGCGCGCCATATCGCTGTCGTCGTGGGCGCCAACGTAGAAAATCTCCGATTTCACGCGGGCTTCCTGTGCGACCATTCGCTCGATGATCCCCCGGTCGGTCATTTCCAGGCTGAAAACGAGCGTCGGCAGTCGGTGGTTCAGCGCAAAGTGCGCGCTGATTTTGTTGTAGAGTGCGGTTTTGCCCATCTTCGGGCGGGCACCCACCACAACCAGCGCGCCGCGCAGCACCTGTTTCGGGTACATCAGTCGGTCGAGGCTCTCAATCCCCAGCGTCAGGCCGGCGGCGCTGTCCGGGTCTTGGAAGCGGCGATCCATTTCGTCCACCCATTCGCCGATTACTTCCCCCGCCACGCGCAGGCCGCCCCGTTTGCCGGTTCTCGCATGGTCGGATACGGCGGTGATCATCTGCTGCACGCTGGCGAGTTTGCTCGCTGCATCCATGCCGTTGTTGGCGCCCACCAGCTCAACGCAGGCGTAAAGCTTCTCCAACGCGTAGCGGAGAACGGCTTTCTCTCGCACGGCATGCGCATAGCTGACCATCGCGGGTACGCTGGTATTCCTGCCTGTTTCAGCTAGGTATGCGAACCCGCCTACCTGCTCCAGTACGCCCTTGCTCTCGAGCGAATCGCTTAGGGTAATCAGGTCAGTCGGTCTGCCGGCGTTCACCAGCGCGCGCAGCTCAGTGAAAATTATCCGGTGCGCAGCCAGGTAGAACGATTCCGGTTTCAGCAAGCCGAACACAGCCGCCGCCCTGTCGTTCTCCGTGTTGTGCATCAGGCTGCCGAGAATGGCCTGCTCCAGATCGATGTTGTACGGCGCGGCCGGCAGGTTATCGATCATCGGCTCGGCCCTCTTTCACGGCGACATAGCAGCGCTCGGTGATCAGGTAGTCGAAGTTTTTACGGCGCCACTGGCCACCGCGGCCGTTCGGCCGGTCTTCCAGCATCCACCGGCAATTTTCAGCGATGAACTGCAGGTACAGCTCCCAGCGGGTTTCCGTGAATTTAAATTTCTTCCAGAAGTTGCGCAGCGTGCGCTTGCGTGCGTCAGTCAGGATTTGAACCGATGGCATTTCCGGCAGCTTGGCGTGATAGATTTCGAGGATTTTTTGATAATCCATCCGATCGGCCTGCGGCTGTTCAGGGTGATCAGCGCCAGCTGATCCACCATCAGTAATCTCTGTAGTAGTCTCTGTTGTATTCTCTGTAGGAGATGAGACCATTTTGACCCGAGGGTCGGGGTCATTTTGACCTTCTCCTTGTCTCACTTTGACACCTTCGATCGGTTCAATTTGGCCCAATCGATCGCTCACCGAATATACCTTGGCTTCCATGTCCGCAAGTGATTCATAATTAACTGAATACCACTTAGTTTTGTCCCATGAATCGCTATTGTAATTTGCAGTGTAAACCATCTGCATTTTTTCTAAATTTGCCAATGCCCGTTTAACTGTAGAGCCACTCCAAAAAGGGAATTGCGCCTGCCAGCTGGGGATACTGTTATAGACCCAGCGGCGCCCATCATGAATATTTTGGGAGATATTCATCCAGTAATGGATCTGTTGTAAAACGATGGCCTCATTAAGGCCAATGGCACATGCTAATGTTGGCAAAACTTGCAAGGGATTTTCGTTGATCAGCAAACGGCTCATTGGTCACCCCCTGTTTGGAAATAAAACTGGAATGACTCACAGGCACCAATGGCAGAGAAAAGCCCATGTCTGAATAAATAATCGACCTGCTCTTGTCCGAAGATAGTTTTACCCGTAACCAATTTGATTGAATAAAAACGACGCCACTGTTCCATAGTCTTTGTTCCCTTGGCTGTATTGCAAGGGCGGCAACACGCCAGGAGATTTGAAACGCTATTGTCACCCCCCATACGCTTTGAGATAACATGATCGATTGTCAAAGACTCACTACTGAGCAACACGCCGCAATATGCGCATCGCCCCCCAGTTTTTGCTAAAACCTTCGATTTTTTGATAGCTGAGTATTTTGCAACCATGATCAGATCCCCAGCGACTCTGCAAGCTGGCGGCACGCATCTTGGTACTGCTCCGGCGATAGGTTTTCTTCTCGCAGTGCGGCCTTGCGCTGCTCGTATTGCTCCCAGACAGCATGCGCGGCAGCCTGGCGATCTTCGAAAATCGGTCTGATCTCTGCGGCGTCGGCAGGTGCGCCATTGAGGCGCCAGCCATTCCGGTATGTGATGTGATCAGTTTGCATATTGGCCTTTCCTAGAATCTGGTTGTTACTGCGCGCTGGTCAGGCGCTGGGTATCTTGCAGAGCGTTTAGCGCCCCCGCTATCCGTTGAGGGGTATCGCAGGCGCCAAGCAAAATGGCGATCACCGCCGCGGCAAACTCACGTATGGCCACCGACAGTAAATACTGCACGGACATGCCGCCCAATCTGGCGCGCCGTTCAGCCGGCAGCGCCGCGGCCATAGCGTCGGCCAGCTCTCGCACCTTCGCCCGGGCAGCCTTAGACTCACCACGCAGCCAACGGAAAATCTGCTGACGGTTGTTGTTGATTGCGCGCCAATCCGCCCGACCGAAATCATCCTCGATCGGGTGAAGGCGAACCGTTTCCGATTCTGCGCCGAACAGGAACCACATCCGGCTGATCTCTATTGCCACATGTTCCTGTCCTCGCTCAGCCGCCCAGTCTGTAATTTCGTCTTTCAGAATTTCGATGTTTTCCACTTCGCGTCTCCTGTCGCTCAAAACTTGATTATGCTTAATCAGATTTTGGTGGGGGTTATGGTTAAGCTGCCGTCTGTTCTGGTAGGCCGTCGCGAGGGTTTGGGTATAAGTCTGGTCGCAGGTCATGTGGTGTAACTTTAAAACCAGTTGCTGCGGCCCACTTAATGACAACTTCGCCACCCAGTTTGCATGATCCGGCTACAACACGGCTTACGTAACCTTGTGACTTTTCAACAGCATGGGCGAAATCTTGCTGCCTAATGCCGTTCTCATTGAGATAGCTTTTAAGATCCATCACCTCTCCTCGTGTTTGTGTGATGCACAAATATTACCGCTGCGAATATGCAAAGATCAAGCGTAACGGTGATTGGACGATATTAATTGTGCGAATAAAATTACCGTATGAAGAAAAAACCGCTCGATATCAAAGACCAAGAAGCTGCAGAACGACTGCGGAAAATTTGGGATGAGAAGAAGGTATTACTCCGTCTAACACAAGAAAAGGCGGCGGATGCACTCGGCTTCGAAACTCAATCAACAGTGAGTCAGTACCTAAACGGTAAGAACCCTCTCGGTACCGACGCCATTTTGAAATTTGCAGCCCTTCTTGGCGTAAAGCCAGAAGACATCAAGCCTGAACTGAAAGAATTGATGAATTACGTTCGTAAATCAGGGGAGCATCATGAAGACGTATCCGCGCCTGGTTGGCAAATTATAAAACCTGAACATGCCGAGCTCATCAGCCTATATGACAGGCTTCCTGAGAGCGAAAAAAACAGACACATGTCTGATTTAAAAGAAAAAGTATTGGGTTTCGATAAGTTATTTAAAGAGCTATTGGCCACAAGAAAACAATAAGCCCTACCCTCTCTGGCCCGCATCATGCGGGCTTTTGATTTTTTATTGCCTAATAAATCAAACACATATTACTACGGCGCATATTTTTATCACCGCCACGCTTGACCAATATGTATTCGCAGCGGTAATATTAATTCCATCAACAGCGCACTAACCCTGCAGCGGTTGTTCAGAAACAGTTCCGCCGGCCGGGCGATACACGGCAAAGAATTTGATTCGAAACGGGCCGCCCGGCGTCAGCCGGTGTGTTTTGGAGAAGGCGAACGGCAAGTAACCCTCCCTGTCACGGCAGTGAAACCGGTTGACGGCGTAATCCCGGTTAAAGAATGCCCCGTGAGGCTTAAACATCGCCCGTCCGCTCCACGTCACGGAGCACCACTATCAAAGAGCGCGGGCGTGCAAAACTGTATCTCACCCGGCGAACGTTAGTACCGAATCCCGGAGAGGGTTCGCCAATAGCGGGAGAGGATCGCTCTTTTTGATAGTGGTGAATGCCGGGGGCTTCGGGGCGTTGCTCTTGGCCACCACAACCGAAAAACCATTGCTGTGTGTAGTCTTCGCCCTGTGCGTCGGGGCAATTTTTTCACACCGCATAAATCAGGAAAGACCATAGGCTTGACCAGCCACGAACTGACAGCGGGAATAGACTGCAGCACCTGACCAGTGTTTAACCGAGGAAAGACCAGCGGGCCTAACCAGCCCTGACGGCCGGGAAAGACCGGCACCTAATTTTAGATAGTAAAAAGCCCGCGCTAGGCGGGCCAATTACCCCGAGTTTACATCCCGGGGAGATGGTTGAAGGCGACCAAACCTTCAACGGGTGCCGGGAACCACCCCGGCGTTAGGAAAGACCGATACCACCACAAGGCACTACCGATCGGTGCCAGTATATCAGGAGTTGCTATGAAAGCACTACAGATACCCGTCACGCTCTACATCCACGCGAACGTTAGCCAGTTCACACAAGAAAAAATCTCCGTATTCACCATGGACATGTCGCAGTTCCCTGAATACGTGCTGCTTGAAACTCGCCAAATCCACGTCGATGTTAACGAACCAGAGCCGATCGACATCATCGGGAGACAGGTCGAAGCGTTGCAGCTGGAAAAAGCACGGCTGGACGATTCTACAAGCAAGCGTATTGCCGAGATCGACGATCAAATTCAGCAGCTGCTATGCATTGAACACTGCCCTGCCGACGCCGACGAACTCCCGTACTGAGGGCGCGGCCATGGATATCGAAACCCACAACCTGAGCGCCGAGCTGGCGCTGTGGCAACGCCATGATGAAGCCGGACAGCGTGACCAATTCGAAGCCGCGGCGACGCACGGCTATTCCGACGAGGCGATCGAGGTGTTCACCCACATCGACGGTACCGCCGCCGACACCCGCGACCGCCTGCTGATGGCCGTAATGATGGCAACGCCTGACACCCTGCAGCAGCGCCAGCGTGAGCTTTACAGCTGGTATTGCGACAACGTGAAAGCCGTAGCGCGCGAGAAGTTTTAACCCATCCCGGCGCCTGACCAGCGCCGGTTTTTAACAGAGGAAAGACCCCAAATGCCTATCTACATTTCACTTTTTGAGCCTAAGAAAAAGGCCCAGGTTAACGGCGCCGTGCCGCTGGTGATCGCGTTGGAAGCGCCAAACAAGCGCGCGGCCGAAAGCATTGCCACCGGCAAACTGTACGAAGCCTACCCAGAGGGCGGTGACAACTTCTTCAATCCGAAAACTGTCGAAGATCAGACCGGACACCCTCGTCCGGCTGTCGGTCAGTTCGATGAAAAGTTTGCCGCTGAGAACGTGTTCGACGGCAACGCGTGGATGCCAAAAGAGCCAGAGCCGGAAGTGCCGGCCGGCCCTATCGACCTGATGACACAACCTGCCAACGTTCGGATCGCCGCCGTTGTGATGTACGGTGATGCCGAGATCGATGATAGCCAGTTATCGCTGGTTGTGGATTTGCTCAATGACGAGGAAACGCCAGATGATACCGGCATGCGCGCGGTGATCGACGGGCTTGTATCAGTTCCCGCTGTCGGCGCCATGTACCCCGCATCCGTCTACAAATTGGTTTCAGCACTGTTCCAAAACACTACTGCCATGCCGACCGAAGAAGCCACCACCGCATTCGCGCAGGCCTGGGTCGACAAACCTGACGATCGCGAAAACCTGACGCAGAACAGCACCAGCACCAGCACCAGCACCAGCACCAGCACCAGCACCGACAATGCCAGCGGCGCGGCCGACTACAACACCCTGAGCATGCACACGGCGTTATCGATCATGGGCGTTAATCCTGCAGAGGCGAAAGCGGCCGACGTGAAAAACGCCAAAGAGATTATCGCAAACCGCGATAATGCCTGGCGCGCGTGGGACAAAACGCTGCGTGTGATCGTCGGCATTCTCAACGTCGAAACCGACGTGCGCCACGGCATCATTTCCGACGGTCTGAAAAATCTCAAGCTGATCAGCGACGACGCCGAACGCCTGCACTTCGTGAAATCGTGTCTCGCTGGCCACCCTGCATGCCCAGAGCTGGATAGCTACGGCAAGAATCCACCTCCGTTAGCAGTGGAAAACCTCGGCGGTGGCCGCTTCTCGATCGACGGACTGATCGGCAGCGGTGAGCAGCAGCATGCGGATCCAGACACGGCGCAATCTACCGCCTCAAATCAGAGTGAAAAAACGGAAGTGGCGCAGCAGCAAGTTACCGATGCCGCGGCGGCGCAGGCCAAGCAGCAACTGGATCAGATGGGCTATAGCGTTTACGCCAACGCGCCAACGGAGAAATCCCCGCAGCTGCAGCAGGCAGAAGAAAATGCCGACCGTGCCGAAGCGCTGGCACAGCAGCTTAAAGCCGATGATTTCCAGCAGCGCGCCGCGCAGGTTGAGCAAGTTATCGCTGAGCAATCAGCAGAGGATGGCGACAACCTCGGCATTTGGAACCGCGTTTATAAGACCGACGCCAAGTTTACCAAGGCATTCAGCAATAACGGCGGCGGCACATCGATCAACGGCACATACATGGTGATGCAGGCCACCAAAGTATTCGGGCCACAGGGCATTAACTGGGGTGTAGAAATCATCGAAGAGCGTTTCGATAACGGCGCTCCAATCATGCGATCGGTGAAGCAGCAGGACGGGAGCTTTATTCAAGAGATCATTCCGAACGGCGCCGGCGGTTATCTGTGTGAGGTAAACCACACCGTGAAAATCCGCCTGTGGTACAAGCACAGCGGTAAGACTGGCGAGGTGATCGCTTATGGCTGCACGCCATACGTTTACAAGAGCAAAAACGGTCCACTCAGCGACGGTGAAGCCCCGAAAAAGTCTCTTACAGACGCCACCAAAAAAGCCCTGTCACAACTCGGTTTCTCCGCCGACGTGTTCCTCGGCCTGTACGACGATCTGACCTATCGCCAAGAGAACGATGCAGAGTTCGCGCTCAAGAACGCCAGCGAGAAAGCCGAGGGTGTAACCCGCATGCGCGAAGAACTGGACGAGCATCTGGCGAAAGTCGCCGAGACCCTCAAAGGTGCGGTTACGGCGAATGAAGCGACCAAGGTTCACGGTTCTGTCGCCCGTGAGATTGAAGCCCATCGCAAGGCCGCCGACGGCAAAGGCGATAAAGAGTTTGCCCAATACCTGGCCGGCCGACTGCGCCGACTGACCGCCCTGAAAGATGAACGCATCGCCGCATTGACCGAGGAGAAAGCATCATGAGTATTAACGCCATTGCATTAGCAGCTGATTACGCCAAGTTTCAGGAGCTGATCGAAACCTCCGACGATCTGACGCCGGAGATGATCGCCGACACGCTGGAGGGTATCGAGGGGGCGCTCGGCGACAAACTGGACGCTGCTTTTATCCACGTTCGTAATATCGAGGGGCAAGCCGACACGCTGGCGGCGGAAATCAAACGCCTGACCGACCGAAAAAAATCATTCGAGAACCGCTCCAAGTCGATCCGCAAATATGTGCTGGCGTGCCTGCTGGCCAGCGGCCAGGGCTCCATTAAAACCACCGCCAATACGTTCACGGCGCGCAAAGGCTCCGCCAGCGTAGTGGTCGACAACGCCGACCTGCTGCCGGATGAACTCGTAACGGTGCAAACGGTGGTGGCACCGGACAAGAAAGCCATCAAGGAGGCAATCGAGAACGGCGTGGAAGTCAAAGGCGCGCATATAGAAATCGGCGAGCCATCGCTGCAGGTGAGGTAACCAGATGCTAAACCGTTCACAGCGGCGCGGTATCCCCGCCTATATCACACTGCCCGATGGCCGCGTAGGAACCATCATGACGGATCGACGTTGTGAGGTTATCTACGACCTACCGCCAGATGTGAAGATCAGCAGCAGGCCGCCGCCAAAGTTGATTAAGCCTAATCAGAAATAGGCCGTCGCCATCGCTAGCATTGTGGGACACCTCACAACAAGGCAACCACAATGCAGCGATGGCAACCGGGCGCACGCCTACTTTCTGACTTCGATCTCAAAATCGGCCGACTGTCGGCCAGCGTAAGGAAAACGCAGCTCAGTGACCAAGATATTATCCTGGCGTGTCGTGTGACCGACGACGCAATCGCCCGGATGATTGAACCGAGGAAAGACCATGCGAAACGATCACGACATAATCACGAAAGAAGAGATGATTGAGTTGACCGGTCACCATTATAAGTCTAAACAGTGTGACGCTCTCCGCCGGGCCGGTATATTTTTTATTGAACGCCCTGACGGTCACCCAAAAACAACATGGGGGCATTTCCTTAACCCCGTAAAATACCGTAACGAACCGCCGAAACCTGTGGCGGAAGAACCAGATTTCGAGGCGATGTAAATGGCCGGCAAGCGCAAAAACCCCGCTGATAACTGGATGCCGTCTAGAGTATCGCGCGGCCGGTCCGCCTATGAATTCAAGCACCCGGACGGCAGAACTGTAAGGCTCTGCCCTCTTGATGCGACGCAGTCCGCCGTCTGGGTGGCATACGAAAAATTTACCAGTCAAAAAGAGGATAAGGTAACCTTCAAAACTTTGGCTGATAGGTTCCTAAGCTCTGCTGAATTTACCGATTTAGCCTTCGACTCCCAGAAGGATTATCAGAAATATGCAAAAAAGGTAATGCCTGTATTTGGGAAGATGGATCCAAACAACATAAAGCCGGAGCACATCAGAAAATACATGGATAAGCGAGGGCTTAAAAGTA
>Ga0308158_10000762_pt1 | contig 43553 bp, 24 predicted proteins | sample PhyBR2_FD_201038 | JGI IMG/M metagenome (GOLD analysis project Ga0308158, IMG submission 201038) | Phyllosphere microbial communities from UC Gill Tract Community Farm, Albany, California, United States - DLSLB.R2 | ecosystem: Host-associated > Plants > Phyllosphere > Unclassified | place: USA... | reverse complement strand
TGCAACTGCTCGAGCCGCTGCGCGAACTGTTCAAGGATGAAGTGCGCAAACTCGGCGTCGCGCTGGGCCTGCCGCATGACATGGTCTACCGTCACCCGTTCCCGGGCCCGGGCCTGGGCGTGCGCATCCTGGGCGAAGTCAAGAAAGAGTTCGCCGACCTGCTGCGTGAAGCCGATGCGATCTTCATCGAAGAGCTGCGCAATACGCCATTCGAAGTGCCGCACGTGCCGGGCATCGATGCCGGCAAGGCGCCACTGAACTGGTACGAAGCGACCAGCCAGGCGTTTGCCGTGTTCCTGCCGGTGAAATCGGTGGGCGTGATGGGCGATGGCCGCACGTATGAATATGTCGTTGCGCTGCGCGCGGTGCAGACGCTGGACTTCATGACGGCGCAATGGGCGCATCTGCCGCATGCGTTGATGGGCAAAGTGTCGAACCGCATCATCAATGAGGTGCGCGGGATTAATCGCGTTGTGTATGATATTTCGGGGAAGCCGCCGGCGACGATCGAGTGGGAGTGATTTCCGGCTCGGCGGGAGCTGGCAAGCTCTGGCGGTTGAAGTGAACGAAGCCCCTGATTTCAGGGGCTTTTTTCTGTTTTGGATGGCCGCCTCAGCCTTCTATTGCATTCACTGATGCTCGCGCTGAGCCGGTCCGATCATCCGATTTCGTAGTTGCCGATTGTCGAGATCAACTGCGCGCCACAACCAGTCTTGTGTCCCGCAAGCGCAACCGGTTTGCCCTCGACGATGTAATCAGCATCGCCTTCCATCACTTCGGTTACGCCATGTCCCGGAATTGGACAACTACACTGGTCGTCCACGCGCACAACGGCAATGCCGTCCACGAGGTAGTCGCTGGCACTGGCGGAGATGACCTTGCCGCCGTGGGAGGTTGGATCGCCGAGTCGGATGACGTTGGGCATGGTGGTCCTTTGATGTTGATGGCGGGGATACAGGATGTTGTGGTGCCTGTTACGCCGGCTTGTCAGTGCTGCCACGCCCAAGCGCTTGTCCCGGACTGTCTTTCGCACCGTCGTCAATCCGGACGAATTCCCAGACGGTCGGTTTGCTTATTAGGTCTGGCGTGCCTTTGAGTCGGTCCAGGAGTGATTGTTGTTTTTGCACGGACGTCTTCGGCAATATCTGGCCGTGTTGGAAACTGCGCATACTGTCCTGTGCAAGTGCGTCCATGCAGCGCCACCAGCCGCTGGCAGGACAGGGCATGCCGCTGTCAGCCCGCGTGCCGAGAGCCACGTGTGCATGCGCGACCGGTTTGGCAGCTACAACCGGGCGCACACGCAACGAGGACAGCATCTTGTCCCAGAGTGCCAGCGCTTGGGCGTCCGTCAGACTGGAATCGACTGGTGCCGGGTTGACTATTGCCGGTGCTCTGCTCGACTTCTAATGGCTCTGTGATAAATCCGCCGTCGAAACAGAAGCCAGCCTCGGCTGGGATCTCGTTTTCCTCGCGGGATCTGAACTGAGTGACCAGTGCAGCGAGTTTATTCAGGTAACCGTCATTGCCAAATTCTCTGGTTAGATTGAAACTGTGCTCTTGTACACGTATCATCGCCTCGACCTGGACGCTTTCTGAAAGCGGCTCAGTTGGGAGTCCACGGATCCACTCTCTGGCAAACACGTGTATTTTGCCGTGCACGCCATTTTTATCGATTTGATGCATGCTTTCAAGAATGGGCCCGCCGCGCTCGTTCTTTTCGCCAGACAGCTTAGCTTCCTTTTTCTTAACGCGCGTGGCGAATTGCTCGTCAGTCTCCTAATAGGTCGCAATACTCCACCCGGAAATCATGGCGCCCCGTTACGACACCTCGGCGTCAACTGGTACATCGATCAGGAAGCGGCCGACACACATGGGTTTCATTTTGAGGTCCTTCATTTTTAGCCGTCATAGTGTTCACCTGGTAGTTGAGAAAGGCCGCTTGCACCTTGCGAGTTAGGGCGATGCAGGCGAAGATGAGGCAGGTAGCGATGGTGAATCTGGCGAGCCACTTGCCGTGCTTGCGCGTAATCACTTTGTTCATTTGGCGTCCAGTGCAATTCTGACGATTAGTTGCATGGTAAGGGCCAGCATCGACTCATTGGAGTAGCTGCCTTGGTGGTCGTAGCCCCTGGTGCGAAACAGTTGCTTGACGCCTTGCGCTGGTCCCATGCCCGATTGCTGTGGCACCGTACCGTCGCCGTGGCCATCTTGGACCGAATGTATGAACTGCACGGTGCTGCCATTTGAAAATTTCACCGTGCGGCTACCGGTCTCGGGACTGCGGCTAATAATCTCGCCTGAAGCAAGCACGCTTTTTTCGGGTGGAGACGCTATTTTGACTGCGTGCCATCGGCAAGTACTGAAAGACAGATGGTCAGGGTCGTCGCTGTAGAAGGCGTAGCTGTTGGGATGGTAGTAATCCCCGAGTAATGTTGTATGAAAACGTTCAGCCTGGGTGACTGCTTTCCTGATTTTATTAGCAACTTCCGCTGCGTTGGCGAATTTATTCGCCGGATCAGCCAGCGCAGGATCAATCATGCGATACCACGAAGCCATGTCGCGGTACATATCATAGACATTACCGCTTGGCAGGCTCAAGAGGGCGACGCGCTTCCCTTCACCGTTTTCGAAGGTTGCGTACAGCCACGGTTTCGGATACCTGTTGTTTGGAAGAAGCTCGAGTGGCCCGGCGGCGATGGCCATGACAGGGGTGGTGTCGTCTTCTCTGCGCCCGGCGATGTCAGCAAATTTACCGCCAAAGTAGCCGTCAGCCTCAGTCCCGCAGGCGATGCGCCGGTAGCACACCGGCGCGTAGAGTGCGGGCATGACGCCGTGCACGATACCCAGAATCTTGTAAGGAATCCGCTTGGCGCACGCGCGGGCGACCAGTCCGCCCATCGAGTGCGTCACCAGGATGACCTGGCTGCACTACTGCTTTCTGTCGAGCCAAGATCTGATGATTTCGTCGACGCGTTTTTCCAGACGATCCACCGATAGAGCATTCGACTGCAGCCAGTTGTAGCCCATGGCGTGGACCGGATAGTGGAACTGGGCGAACTGCTTTAATTGCTCTACGGTCAATTTGGCGGTTACGCCTCCGTCCGGTTGCACATTCCACAAATTCCGGTCCCATTTGCCGAGGTAAAACCATTTCATCAAGTTCAACCAACTATTGCCGCGCCCCGTGAGAATTGAATAGATTTTCCAGCAAAAGCCCGCACTATAATAAGAATTTCTTCTGGGCAATTTTAAATGAGTGAAGTCGGTACGGCAGCGCGCACTGAATTCTTGTATTGGGACTGCACGACGGCCCCCGGTGCAAAGAAAGACGTCCGCGAAAGCATGCACGCAAACCTGGGTGCTTTGGCGAACCGCTACCGTCGCAGTGGCTTCATGCCAGGATACGACACACCGGAGCACATGCTCGACGGCGTGTTTGCGCTGCTGCTGCCCGAGCGGCGCCCGGTCGACTTCCTTGTATCCAGAATAGGCGACGACCAACTCATGCTGCGCCCGGCAGTGGCGCTCCCCAGCCACCAGAGTGCCTGGCCGGAAGGGATCGTGCTGGCGCTGCGGGGGCGCGTCGATCGGCGTTTCAACATGCTGCGCGTGAACGGCCTGGTCAGCCTGCACGACCACCATCCGCGCGATTTCGAGCGTACCGTGACTGTCGTGCCGGTGCGCGATAGTGTGCAGGCGCGCAATCCGACCGACAATCTGCTTGCGTCGACCTGGTTCGACACCTTGTCGTCGATGGGGGAAGTCACTGGCACCAAGCTCCAGGAATGGAGTGATTACCTCGAGTGGAAACGCAAGCTGATCGACGCCGGCGTGACCGGCGCGCGCTACGTCTCGCGTTCCCTCGACGCCGACGGCACCTGGATGTTTGCAGTCGTGCTGAGCAATTCGCCCAAACGCCGCTCGATCGAAAAAGCCCTCCGGCAGCGAGACCTGTGCGCGTTTTCACTCCAGCACTCGGAATCGCCATGGGAGCTGAAATGGGCCGATATCAAGCGTGGGCAGAGGGGCGCTCTTGGCGAGATGCCGCGTGGGCTGATGCCCACGCCTTGCACTGACGACTTGCCGGCCGAATTGTTGGGGCAACTGCAGGGAGAGTTGCCCACGGCCGAAGTTCATCTGTACCGCTATTCCCTGTCCGACGCCGACAAAGCCGACTTTGACAGGCTATGCGAACACGAAGGCGTGGAGAAAGCCTGCAAGAGCATCGAAGCGCGCGTTCCGGAACAGGGATTCATTGCGCCGAACGCCGATGGCGACCGTTCGCTGGTCAAGCGCCAGCAGGGTGAAATCCGGGAGTTGCGCGACAACCCCGGGCAGGCACCGTTTCTGGCTGCTTACCTGTTCGACATCCGGAAGGCGCAGCATCCCGCCCAGGATGACGACATCGGCGACGATGAATGGCTGCGCGGCGGGATGAACGCCGACCAGCAGGCGGCGGTGCGCATGATGTTGAATACGCGTGAGATTTCCCTGATCCAGGGTCCGCCTGGCAGCGGCAAGACGACGATGATCGCCGAAGCGATCCATCAATTGACACGGCGCGGCAAGAAAGTGCTGCTGGCATCGCAGGCGAACCTGGCGGTCGACAATGCACTCGAACGCCTGTCCGACGTCCCCACCATTCGCGCCATCCGACTGGGAAAGAAAGCAGACCAGGCCCAGCCTTTCGCTGAAGCGAATGCGGCTGCCAGTTACTGGAACACCGTCGCCACGGCATGCCGCAGGCGGCATGTCGATGCGTGGGACATGGAAGAAGCGCGTTTCAGGGAACTGCAACTCCGGGTCGACGACCTGGCGCTGTTGAGGGCCGACAGTATCGCCGCCGGCGATGCTGTGGCCAAGGCTTCCACCCGTGCCGCAGCATGCACTACCGCGCTGAGCGCAGCACGCCTGGCCCTGGCTGCGGCGAAGAGCGAGGAGGGCATGCTGGAGGAGGCGCGCCGCTTCCTGCGCTGCGTGCACGATACCGATGCCTTGTGGAGCGGCGGCTTGCCCGACTGGCTGTGCGCGCCTTTGCATGCGCGCCTGAACGAAGCACGCGGACTGCTCGACGCGGCGGGCGTGAACGCCGGCCCGCTTCTGGGAGTGCTGGACCCCCTGGCCCGGGTCGCGCAATCGCAGGACCTGTACCTGTTTGCCCGCCATCTGGAGCGTCTCGCACAATTGCTTCCAGGTATCAAGAATGAACTGCAGCGCTTACAGGAGAACACCAGCGGCCATCTGATCACGGCAGAGCAGGAGCGCAGGATCCGCCTGCTGAAGGAAGAAAAGGATCGTTTGATCGAACGTTTTGCAAGCGGCGACACCGCGCCCGACCTGCAAACCTGCATGAATGCCTGTACCACCGAGTTGCGCGAGCTCGCGAATTCCGGCGGCCTGGACCGGGAATGGTACGAACGCGTCTTCCGGCCCGGTCTGGACGTGTTTGACAAGGCCGTTACCCCTGCCCAGGTAGCACACCGCCTGGCGCTGAGCGCGATCGCGATCGAGGCCGCCCTGGCGACGCTGTCGCAAGCCTGGGATCATGCGCAGGGCCTGATCGTGCAGGCGAGCGGGCGCGTCCCGAACCTGTCCGACCTGGAGGCGCGTGTTGTCCACGACGAGCACCAGTTGCGCGACGCCCATCACGACCTGCAGAGCGGGGAGCGCCACTGCGAAGCGGTTCTGGCGCGCCTGCGCCGACTGGTGCCCGAGCACCCCGTTGCGGCCGGGGCAGTGCAGCAGGCCTGCGACGCGTTGTTGCTCCTGACGCGGGAAGAACTGGCGCAATGCAATACTTCGCGTGAACAAAATGCAGATTTGCGCGCCGAATGGACACCGATCCTGCAGGAATGGATCGCTGGCATGCACAAGCCATTGTCCGGTGTCGCGCACGGCTACCTGAACGACACCTTCCGCAGCAACTGCAATGTGGTGGCGGTGACCTGTAACGAATCGCGCCGAACCTTGAACGAGGCCGGTCACCATAGTTTCGACGTGGCGATCATCGACGAGGTCAGCAAGGCGACGCCGCCCGAACTCCTGATGGCGATGTCGATGGCGCGTGCGATCGTGCTGGTCGGCGACCACCGCCAGCTGCCCCCGGTCTTCAAGGAAGGGGTATCGGCCCAGGAGCAGCTTGAAGAGATGGAAGAACAGGCGGCGACCGGCGATGCCGAAGACCGGCAAGAGATCGCGCTGACGGCCGAGAACATGCAGCGCTACGAACACCTGGTGTCGGCTTCGCTGTTCAAGCAGCACTTCGAGGATGCAGACCCCTCCCTCAAGTCCTTCCTGTTGACGCAATACCGCATGCATCCGCAGATCATGGATGTGGTCAACAAGTTTTACGAGAACCGCCTGAAGTGCGGCCTGGCGGACCCGGACGGCCTGCTGCCCGGCACCCGCAAGCAGGATGTCCGACTGCATGCGCTGACTTTGACCGGGCCGGGCGGCGACGCGTACTTGTCCCCCGACCAGCATGTCCTCTGGGTCGATTCGGGCCTCACCCCTGCGGGCCAGACGGCGCACGAGTCGAAGAGCCTGAGCGGCGGCAAGTCGAACGACGCAGAGGCGGTGCTGATCATCAAGATGCTGCGCGATATCGACGCTGCCTGCCACGCACAGGGTTATGGCGCTGGCGGTCGGCCGATGAAGGATGTCGGCGTCGTCAGTTTTTATAACCAACAGGTCCGGATCATCAAGAACCTGATCACCAAGGTTGCGCGTGAGCAACGGCCATTCAAGGCGATCAAGGTCGAAGTCAACACGGCGGACAACTACCAGGGCAAGGAAAAGCCGGTCATCCTGGTGAGCCTGGTACGCAATCCGCCGCACCGCCTTTCCAAAAAGGCCAACACCGCGCGCTTCGAGCGGATCAACGTCGCCTTTTCGCGGGCGCAGGAGTTGCTGGTGATCGTCGGCGCGGCCGAGGTGTTTCGCAACTATCCGGTGACCCTGCCCAATCTCGACCGCCAGGGACACACCACAAAGCCTGTCTACGGCCAGATCCTCGACGAAATCAGCCTGGGCGGCGGCTTCCTGCACCCGTTGCAGGTGATCGATCAACAGAGCTACCAACAACTCATGCCGGCGTTAGATGTGCCCGCAGGCAAACATGCCCGCCGGCCGGCGACCCCCGCGCGTGACCGACGGCCAACCAACAAAAGGAAGCAGTCATGACCGGCCCCGTTCGCCTGAATCTGGGCGTGCCCGTGCAACGTTTTACCGTGAAGGTACAACACTCGACGCCCCGCGTTCCGAATCCCCTGGAAACCGCGCTGATCCATATCGTGCTCAGGCTGGGCGGCTTGCCGCATTATCGCGAGCGCACGCTCGCGCAGTTGTTCGCCGAGATGCTTTGTATTCCGCAACCCGAATTGTGGTTGTCACCGATGCTGGAGGAGTTGACCGATATCCGCCTGCTCACCTGCGAGCGTCATCTGGACGACGTCGGCGCAATTCTGCTCGGCGACCTTGCCCTGACTGAACGCGGCCAGAAAATGGTTCATAACGGCAAACTGCTGGGGCGTCCCCAGAGCATCACCGTTACCTGGTGCTGGGACCCGGTTGCCCTGGAGGTGCGCAATGCGCAGGCGTGGGAGGGACTTGTCCGGCAAGCCCCTGCGCTGGCCCTGCCTGCTGGCGCCTACCAGGACGTCTTTCCGATGGAGGCGTTCCGCGCCGACCTCGCCAATGCTTCCTGGTATCGTGCCGGCGAAACCGAGATCGAGGCCGTCACGCTGGCAGGCGGGTCGGAAGTGGCGTGGGAATCGGTCGTCGTCGAGGCCGCGCTCGACGGCACCCGCCTTGCCTGTACCAGCGCGCGGCCCGCCGTGCGCAAGTTTCTGCAAGAGCAGGAAGACGAAGCGATCACCAGCGGACTCGCCGCCGCCGTATTTGGCGATGCCGACGCCGGCTTCGATGAATGGGAGCAGATCGTCGCCACAGGCAAGGACAACTTTGTTCCGCTGGCGCACATCGCCCGCTTGCTCGGCACGGCGCACGAGGTTGCATTCGACAATATCGCCCTGAATACGTTCGACGGCATCGAAGAAGTGCTGTCGGGTGGCCTGCGTGTCCATTATTCGGACACCGGCGAGCCGGCCGAAGTCGAAGCAGGCGCCGACGGCGGGCACCTCATTGTCAGCGGGCACACCATGCCGGCACCCGATTGCAGCCTCGTCGCCGATGACCGTGGCTGGCGCCTGTGCCGGGTGGCGGTGCAGATCGGGCGGGCGGCGGTGGTCGCGCCGGTGGCGCTCCAGATAATGCGCACCCAGGCGGTCGCCGATGCTGCGCTGGCGCATGAATTGCTGGAAACGCGGGATCCGGTACGGATTGCCGCGGCGCTGCGACTGGACGCGGCCGTGGCCTGGCCTGTGCTCCTGCAGGGTTTGCGTGGTGCTCACCAGGGCAAAGCTTGCCTGGATGCCGTACTGGCGTGGATCGCGGAGATGGTGCGGCACGACCCCAGGGCCGCCCGGGTGCTGGACAGGCGGATCTTGCAGGACGTCTTTGCGCAAGCGCTGCGCGAGCACGGACGCATCGACATGGCCGGCGAACTCACCACCTGGCGCATCGCCCTGCAAGCCCTGGAGCCTCCGGAACCCCGGGCCTTGCTCGAACAGCTGTTGGAGGCCGTCTACCCGGTTGTCAGTATCGCGGCCCTGCGCAGCATCACCGACGAGGCCCGCAAGGTCGTCAAGGATTACTGCCTTCCCTATTCGACTACGGTCTATGCGGGCTCGCTGGTGGCTGAACTGTTGAGCTTGGCGAGCCTGGAGCAGGCGGAGCGTGCATTGCGCAACCCGAACCCGTTCGAGCAGCAGCTGCGTGCTCTGTGGAAAGACGGTATGGCGTTGGCGCGCATGCTCGACACGCCGTTCCCGATTGCGCCGCCACCACCGAATGCGCTGGCGAAAATCCTGCGCGACAGGAAAAGCGAAGCATGCATTGCAGTCGTTCGACAATGGCGCGACACCCTCGGCAACTTTTACCAGTTCGCACGCGTCGAGGCACCCGCGACGGCCAGTGGGCTGGAAGCGAGCCGCATCAGCCTGTCCGATTGGGAAGAACAGCTCGTACGCGCCGCTGCGAATGAATCCGGTCAGTTCGACCATGTGTTCGTCGCCGATACGAATGCGTTGATCAACATGCCCGAACTGCCTTTGAAGATGACGGGTAACGTGCTGCTGGTGCTTCCGCAGATGGTGCTTGATGAACTCGATCGCAAGAAGCGCGATCCGGCGCTGGCACAGGCCTGCAACCAGGCGGCACGACTTCTGCGTGACATGCCGGCAAGCCGGCGTCGCTACGAGGACAGCGATCTCACACGCCTGCCTGCCGATTTCGAGGACAGCCCGGACAACCGCATCCTGTCGGTGGCGATGAAATACCACCATCCGAACCTGCGCCTGATTACCGACGACACCATTCTCATGACCAAGGCGGAAAACATGAAGATTACCGCAGTGAAGGTCGATCGCTTTGGCGGCCAGGCGGCACGCACCCAGACCCAACGCCAGGCTGGCAAGCACAGCCAACACAAGAAAGGACGAGTTGCATGAGTCATTCAGCCGAGTACGAATGGCGCCAGCAGCAAGAAGAGCGCCGCCGCCAATACCTGAACCGCATCCGTTCTGTCACTGCGGAGTTCGCCGAACGCTACGAGAGCGTGCTCGCCGACGTTGTCCGACAAGGACTGGACACGGCCGTGCCTTCCGAATTCGCATCCCTGCGGCGTCAGGTGGCGCAGTTGCGCCAGTTGTTGTCGAGCGATCCTGAGCAAGCCCGCACCCTCAGCCTCGCCCTTGGCAATGAGGTACATGCCTTGCCGCGCCTGGCGCGACAGGCGCGCCAGCACGCCGAGGAGCAGGCGGCCCAGCGGCGCAGGCAGTTGAGCGGAGAACTCGCGTCCCTGCTTGACCGCAGCTTGATGTCGATCGCTGATCCGGTGGCCCGGGATTTCGCTTACGCGGCGGCGACCGGCATCGAGGCGGAAATCAAGTTGCGTGTCTCCCAGGGCGCGCAACTGGAGGCATTTCACGCGCAACTGCAGTCGCGCATGGTGCAGATCGCCGCCAGGGCGGAGGCGGACGCCGCCGAATGGAAACGCGCGCAGCGCCTCGCACAAGGCGACGCAGTGCGCGCCGAGGTCCTGGCCGACGTGAAAAGCGTGGCGCTGGCCGGGAGCGATGCCTTGCACAGCGGTGCGCGCACCCGCCTCGAGGGGGCCATGGCCCAGGTCGACAGCGAAGACGGTGCCGGCTTCGACGCGGCGCTGCAAGCTGCGCTCGACTGCGCAGACCAGGCCGTGGTGGACGAAGAATCGCGGCGCGTCGCGGTCCGCGCAGTCTACGGGTCGCTGATGCAAGCCGGATTTGCAGTCGACCAACCCTGGCTGGAGGAGGGCAGCGGGGGTAGCGTCGTGGTCAGCGCGCGTAAGCCGTCCGGCGGACAGGCGCAGTTCCGGATCGGCACCGAAGGCGGCTTGGTCTACAAGTTCGACCACTACGAGGGCGCCGCCTGCAAGCAGGACCTGAACGAGGTGCTGCCGATGCTGCAGGAGATTTATGGCATCACGCTGTCGAACGAGCGGGTCCTGTGGGACAACCCCGATCGCTTGTCACGCGATGCGCGACCCCTCGACGACCAGGCGGCGCAACGATGAGCGAGCGAAATATTCCCCTCTGGCTGCAGAACTTCACGCGCCAGGCCGGCATCCGCCGCGCGCTCGTCTTGCACGGCAACACACTGGACATCGGCCTGGATCCGCAATCGGGCCAGTATGTGGGCGTGCCGGACCTCGCCAGCGCCGCGTTGCGGCAGGCGGGCTTCGAACAGGTCGTGCAGTGGAACCGGACCGAAGGCATGCGCGGCATCTCGGCCGAGCAGCAACAGTCCCTGTATGCGGAAGCGGCAGGCCCTGCACCGGTAGCGCCTTCCCGTGCCAGCGCTTACGACATGGGTCCGCCAATGGCCGTCGCAGCCCCCAAGGCGATTGACCCTCTGGACTTTTTCCGCCTGGTCCAGCAACGAATGAGTCGGCCCACGCGTCAGCGCACGGCCTTCGTGATCGAATGGTCGCAATACCTGTTCGGCAATGCCAATGGCCTGAGCGAAGCGGAGCGTCAATGGCTCTTGTTGCTGACTTCGGCAACCGCGGTGCCGGTCGAGATCGACAGCGAAAACCTTGGCCGTCCGTCGGACTTGGTCGTCTTCGTCTGCACGCGCAACGCCGCCCTGCCGCCTTCGTATATCCAGGGCAACCCGGCAGTGGCCGAAATCGTCGTGCCGCAACCGACCCGCCCGCAGCGTGAGGAATTTGTTCGTCGCAATCTCGATCGTTGGGTCCTGGACGAGCCGCTCGTGCCTGGCCAAGCGGGCTTCAACGACTTCATCGACAGCCTCGAAGGATTGACGCTGCGCGACATGCAGCAACTGATCAAACTGTCGCGCCAGACAGCGCCGGAACGCCTGAAGCCGGAAGCCTTGTGCAACCTTTACAAGTTTGGCGACCGCCGTAGTCCCTGGGAAGAACTGAGCCGGGAAAAACTGCGTTCGCTAACCGCGCTCATCGGCGCAAGGGTGATCGGTCAGGAGCAGGCGGTCGCCAAGGTGCGTCAGGTGATTATCCGTGCTTTCACCGGCCTCTCCGGCCTGCAACATTCGCGCAAGCAGCGCATGCCCAAGGGCATCCTGTTCTTCGTTGGCCCGACTGGTGTCGGGAAGACGGAACTGGCCAAGGCGCTGGCGGGCTTCCTGTTCGGCGACGACGAAGCGTGCGTGCGCTTCGATATGTCCGAGTTCAATCATGAACACAGCGACCAGCGCCTGGTTGGCGCACCGCCGGGGTATGTCGGCTACGAAGAGGGCGGCCAGCTGACCAATGCCGTCAAGCGCCGCCCGTTCTCGGTGTTGCTGTTCGACGAAATCGAAAAAGCGCATCCGCGTATTCTCGACAAGTTCCTGCAAATCCTCGAGGACGGACGTCTCACCGACGGCAAGGGCGAGACGGTGTCGTTCGGTGAGTCGGTGATCATTTTCACCTCGAACATCGGGGCCGCGACCATTCCGGACGATGGCGAACCGGAAGAGGTGCAGCGACAGTTCATCGGCGCCGTGCGGCGCCATTTCGTGGAAGAGATGAAGCGCCCCGAACTGCTGAACCGGATCGGCGACAACGTCGTGCCATTCAACTTCATCAAGGGAGGCAACTTCCTGGTCAACATCGCGCGCGCCAAACTGGAGCCCTTGCGCCGGGGCCTGAATGAAAAGTACGGCATCCAGGAACTGCGCTTCGTCGACGAAGCTGCGGCCTTGACCGCGATTGCAGCCAAGGTGGAGTCGCGCAACGGCGGACGCGGCGTCCTGACCGCCATCGAAAAATACCTGCTTGACCCGCTGGCCGAGTACCTGTTCGACCAGGGCGTGGACCCGCACTTCGCGCGCGGCAAGGTGCTGCATGTGCAGCAGCGACCGGGGCCGGATTTCCTGTTCTACCTCGACTGAGCCGATGGGAACACCGATGCTCAATCTGGCGGCCTGGGTCGCGTGCACCGAAATGGAAGGGCCCGGCAAGCGCTTCGCCATCTGGACCCAGGGTTGCCACCTGCGCTGCAAGGAGTGCTGCAATCAGAGCTATCTGCCGCTGGTGCCGCGCAATGTGATGCCCGCGCTGGAACTGCTGCCGGCCATCCTCGAGGCGCGCGATCGGCAGGGCGTCGAAGGGATCACGCTGCTGGGCGGCGAACCCTTGATCCAGGCACGCGGCTTGAGCGTGCTGGCGCAGGCAGTTCGGGCGCACGGCATGACGGTCATGATGTTTACGGGCTTTGTCCTCGATTCTGCGCAGGCACTGCCGGACAGCGCGCACGACCTGATCGCGGCCTGCGATGTCGTCGTCGACGGCCCGTTCGTGGCGGCACGACGCGAGCGCGCGCGCAACTGGGTCGGTTCCATGAACCAGCGGTTTCATTATGTTACCGATGCCTACGACACCTCGATCGAGACGGATGAGCGGTACCGGAATGGGATTGAAGTGCGTTTCGAGCAGTCGGGTGGATTGCGGGTCAACGGGTTTCCTTTTCTGTCTTAGCAGGGTAGAAACGATTATTCGTGCGTACAAACGAATTGGGCTGGATTCCAGCCAAACGAGCAGTTTCCACAATTGCCTGTGTCACGATAAAGCGCTGGTAATGGGTATTTTTATCCAGCCCACATATATCAACGCATTGACGTAACAAAATATTGCCGTGCGACCATTATGCGGCTATTCTTTGTGCTTAACGTTTTCAAATAAGGGAGAGAAGATTCCATGAGTTCCGGCGACGTAGTCATTGAAAAAAACGACCTGTTCCAGTCGGCGCAGGCAATCACCCGCCCGATGATTCGCCTTGGCGATTTTGACAGCGCCTGAGATGCCGACATCAGCACGATGTTCGGTAGTTGGAAAGAGACCGATCACTGCGATAAAGACATCCGCAAGTAATCTGATGAATGCGGTCCACGGCCCCGAGATCGAGGTGATCTCGGGGCTCGCTTCTCCTTCGGCCGCCGAAAACATGCTGCTCGCAGCACTGCGCCGGGAAGTACGGATATCCCTGCATCGACGCCTGGACGCGAATGCGCTTGGCCACTGTCGTCCCGATACACCCTTGCTGTTAGTGGTGCCAGTGTTGGGCGACAATAATCTGCGTGATACGCATTTTGCAGCGCTCACTGGGGTATCGCAAAATCGCGCCTTTGCTTCAAAAAAGATCGTCATCGTGCTCCACGGCGACCGCCACGTTTGGGATGCCCCACGCCATTGCGATCCGGTGAACGTCAAACTGAAAAATGCCTTCTATTTCAGCACCGACCTTCGTCTGCATCCGGAAAAGCTCGACATCAGCACGGCTACCTTGGTCGCGCAACCGGTCCTGGCTCAACTGCGTGCCGTTCGCGCGGCGCACCTGACCGACCTTGGGGCGATTGCCATGGCCCTGGGAAAGGCGCCGGACTGGGACGCCGCCGAGGGAAAGCTCGATTTTTACGATGTTGCGACGGGCTTCAGTCGCTTGTATGGCATGCCCCTGCCGACGACCGTCGACGTGCTCCGTCGCGTGTCGCGGATGCCGGTGAACACGCTTCTGGTCAACAACGCTTCCCTGGGCAACCGGGCGCTACCGGACGTTCAGATGAGCGTGCGCCGGGTGGATCTTGGTGGCAATCAACTGGGCCTTCCCGAGGCCATGCACACTTTCCCATGCTTGGAGTGGCTCGGCATGGCAGCCAACGAACTCGTCGACATCGATTTTTCCGAGTGTCCGGCAACGCTTGAGCGCGTCTACCTGCACAAGAACACGATCGCGCGCCTGCAGTTCCCTTCCAGGTTACGTTGCAAATTCAAGGAGCTCAGCCTGTATCGTAATCGGCTGAGCGTGCTGGGGTTGCCGGACGACCAGACCGAGCTCCAAAAAATCAATCTGGGAGCCAACCCGATCACCGCTGTCCCCGATGGATTACGCAATGCACGCGGCCTGCGTTTTTTGGGCATTGCGCGGACAAATATCACATCGTTGCCGCGCTGGCTGCGCGACATGGAGTCGCTGCGCCAGTTGGACATCAGTTATATCGAACACCAACTTCCTGCCCGAGACCTGAAAGAACTGGCAGAACGAAGCATCGAACTCATACGACAACCTGACTATCGCCCATGACATCAGCATTTCAATACCTTCTCGGCACGACGACGCGACGCGATTTTCTTGACCGCTACTATGGTCGCGAGCCGGTTCTTCTCGGCGGAGACAAAACGAAATTCAAGGAAATCTTTTCTCTTTCCGAATTGAACCGGGTAGTAAACTTTACGCCGTTGACCTATCCGCGGACACGGGTGACCGATCACGCCAACACGATCCATAAATATGACCTGATTACCGACAAGGACCGTTACGCCAATAATCTCAACAACGACCTGGATAGCACCAAACTCGTTGCTGCGGTTGCCAAAGGCGGAACCCTTGTCATCGATCGAATTCATCAACTTGTCCCTGCTCTGGAGCAGTTCATCGACAGCCTGAGCGCGGAACTCGGGATGCCGGTATCGGCCAATGGCTATTATTCAAGCCGTCGGCAACTCGGTGTCAATCCTCATTTCGACCAGCACGACGTGTTTGCGCTCCAGGTTCACGGAAGCAAGCGCTGGTATTTCCGCCACGACGAACATACGCTGTCTCAGCCCATGCGGCGCCAGCGCACTCCCGCGATTGACGCCGATCGGAGCGGTTGGAGCGCTGTATTGCTCAATGAAGGAGACGTGTTTTATTGCCCCCGGGGCGTTTGGCATTTCACTGAGACAGACGAACAGAACTCAACCCACGTTGCTGTAGGGTTGTATCCGATGACGCTGGGCGACTGGCTGGCGGAACAGGAGGGGACGCACGCGGTCGCAGAATTGCTCGAGCAGGCAGTTCAAGATCCAACCGGTTTCGACAACGCCGCTTTGCAAGAGCGATTGCAAGATCTTGTCGCTCTGCTACAGCAGCAAGCGCGGGTGACGCGTTCTTCTGCGGCGCGACTGCGTTCACATATCGAGTTCGACTGATGGAACAAATCTATTTTGTTCTTACGGACCGCTGCAATCTTCAGTGTAGCCATTGCATTCGAGAGTCTTCTCCCTGGCGGGACGAAGCGGTCGACCCCGCTCTGATGATCAAGGTGCTCGGCACAATTGCGCGCGATTTCCCGGACGCGACAGTGCTTCTCAGCGGTGGCGAGCCGACTGTCTACCGCCAGTTCGAACCAATTCTGCAAATGGCGATGGATTTGCAATTGGATATCATCGTCAACAGCAATGGAACGACCTCTTTCTTCAAACCGTCGAATTTAAGCCAGCTTGCGCACTACAGGAAGCTTAGCTTCCAGATTTCACTGGACGGAATCGAGTCGAGACACAACGCGGTGCGCGGAGAGGGCAGTTATCGGCGCGCATTGCGTTCCGTGCAGCGCCTGATCGCGTCCGGGATCCGCACCAGCGTTTCGGCGACAGCCATCGATCTGGAATTCGTCCGGGAAGCCGAAGCATTCCTTCAGGGATTGGACAGCCTGGGGTTGAACCATATTGCAATCAAACGTGTGACCTATGCTGGCCGCGCCTCCGATGGTAGCTCACTCGATACCGAGTCGTGGAACAAGGCGGCATATCGTCTGCGCGCATTGTCGCAGAGGACCCCGTTGGTGATCAATCCGATGTACGACTTTGCACGACTGGACAACATCGACAATGCGACCTTGGAACAGTTGAAACCGAGTCCCGCCGCGGTGAATTGCGGCGCGGGGGTGGCGAAGGCGTACGTCTATCCGAACGGTGACGTTTGTGCCTGCACCTGTTTTCGGGATCTTCCGATCGGGAACCTGCACCAGGCGAGCTTGCAAGCGATTTTGGCAAAGTACGAACCATTGCAGGTAAAGGACACGGCATGCTCCAGTTGCCGCTACCTGGCCTTGTGCCGTGGCGGATGTCTCGGCAGCGGTTATCAGCACAGCAAGGCATTGGGTAAGGCTGACCCGCGGTGTTCCCGTACCGCGACGGCGCTGGCCCGCGGCACCGTCGTTCCAATTCTGGCCATCTAGGCGATGAAGCCTGACATGCACGGTGGGGAAAGTCGGTTTCCCGCTATTCATTGTGCGCACGCGCAGTTTGTACTGGTTCACGGGTTACTGCATATCACCCCATCTGGAGAACTATTTTGATCAGAAAATCCGTCACGGAACTGCAGTTTGTGCGTACGCGTAATCCGATGTCGACAGTGGAAATCGATGTGGACAGCATCCCGTCGGATCGCTCCGGTTACGGCTATTTGGTCGAGCAAGCCCTGGCCAAGTTGGCCAGGCGCTGGCCTGCATTACGGGCAACTGTGTACGTGTCCCACAGGACCAGCAGCAACTTTGGCCGTTACAGCAACAGCGCATTTTTTGGCGTCGCGGGCGACAAGCGGGTCCTGGACGCACTGCATGGCCTGTTCAGCGGGGTCCGGGACCTCAAGGTACGCTACAGCGACGCGATCCTCGCCTCCGAGGCCATTTGCCAGTACCACGTGGAGGACGCGCGGTTCTGGCGGCCGCTGGAGGAAGGCACATGGTACGCCGACGAAGAGGCCGTGGAGGATAGCGGCGCGACTGACGATGGACCGGTCGTCCCCGGTCCTGTCGTCGAGCAGAGTCCGGAAGTGCGCATTTTCGCGGCCGCCAGGGGGGCTGGGCAGTCCCGCCAGGGCGACTGGGATAAAGTATTCGACCTTCTCGCACACCATGGAATTCGTCCCGAGAGGATTGTCTGCCCAAAAACCGGGTATTCCCTCCTCACGGTGGCCGCGACCGAACCTGCTCCAGAAGCATGCGAGAAGCTGCTTCAACTTGGCGCCGATCCTGCATTTGGAGGGAACGTCGGCGCCCGCAGCGCCTTGACCATGATGGTTTGGTTGCGGAGTAAGCCATGGGGCAGCAAGCATCGCAAGATTGTCGAATTGCTCGCGCCGGGCACAGTGAACCACCAGGACAGCGAGGGGAGAACAGCGCTCATGTTCGCTTCCGTCGGCGCCGGACTGTTTGGCATGAAGCGTGGCAACCCGCAAATCATCGACCAACTCATGCGCCACGGTGCGGATCCGTCGATCGAAAGCCGGTATGGACGAACGGCATTAATGCAAGCTGTCGAGTCGAATGACAGGTCGCCAACCAGTGCAAATTGGGATGTAATCGCACTATTGGAATCGCATTCCATTGACTATGCGGCAAAGCAGTGGTTCATGCGGGAGAAGCGGGCCGAGTTTGCCGAAGACGGCAGAATGATCATTGCGCCGGTGAAGGAAAGCGGCCAACCAAAGGCGATCCGCAAGGACGCCTTCGTCGGCACGGTCACGAAAAAAATGGAAGACCATTTCGGCCTGCCTGCAGGCTCGGTAGCACTGGTCGATCGCAAGAGAAAAGTTTTACGCGACGAGGACACGATCGGCACGCTTCGGAAACGACACGACTGAACCCCTGCCTGCAGTCGGCAAATTTTGACCTGAAAAGTTACGAGCGTTTGACATGTGGGGGGCCACCCTGGCGCATTGCCCTGTTGATCGGTCGGTCGGTCGGTCGGACGTAGTATTCGCTCGGCTAAAGCCAACCGGGCTTGGCTGGACTGTGCAATTTCCAGCCAAGCACGCCCAAGGGATCTGCCCGTTTCGGCCGGTTGGGATCGGGCGGTGCCACCAACGCCAGGTGCAGGTGGCTCGACGAGATCGCCTGCCCAGGTGCATTGACGGAACAAATTCCTGTGTTGTTGGCATTGCCGGAGCAGCCGATAAAGCCGACCCGTTCCCCCTTCGTCACGCTTCGCGCTGCGCCCGAAGCGGCTTTCAGATGTCCGTAATGGAAGACGTATTGCTTGCCCTGCCGGGTGAAACGTAGAAGGGCATATAGCCCGAGGCCGGGCAGGTCCTGCAGGAAGCTGAGTTCACCGTCGACGACGGCCACAACGGGCTCGCCGGCAGGACCGTAGATATCCACGCCCCAGTGTGGCTCCGGGCGGGGCCGTTTCCCTCGGTACGCCGACCATTCGGGCTTCCACGTCAAGGCGCCCGGTGCGCCGTACAGTCCCCTCAGTTCGCCCGCCATGTCGAGTTTCGGAGGTTCGCCCTGGGTCGGATAAAAGGGACTCTCGAAGAGGGAGTCGGTGCAGCTTCCGGCCTGGAGTACAAAAGGAACCCCGACGTCGGCGGGGGTGTATGGAAAAATCTCGTCATCCAGTGGGTGTGTCATGGCGTCTCCGTCAGAAACATTGTTTTTCTGTACGCGTCCCGGCCGCCATGGCCTAGGTTTGCGTCCAGTTGAAGGGTTGCGAGATGCCCAGCACCTGGCCGGCGGCGTCGCTGGGCGACTCAGCGATGCTTTCGCCGTCTTCGATGCCGACACCGAAGAAATCGTCGGGAAACTCGCGCGGCGCGGATTCGAAACCATGGAATTCGCGGGTCTTGCCTCGTAGTACGTACACGATGCGGATACGCCCGCTGGCATTTTTAAACGACAGGTCTCCCGGCACGTCCTTCGACAGCCAAATCTGCTTGCCGACGTCGCTGACGCCCTGATCCGGGCTGTCGGGCAGGCGGTGAATGCTGTGCACCCTCTCGCGCATGCGGTCGAAGGCGTCGTAGACATAGCGCGTTACCAGCGCGTACAGGCACTCCTCGACCTGGGCGTCCTGGTCAGGCCTGCCCGGAGCGGTCAGGCCGATTCCGGTCAGCGACTCGTTGCCACTGACTTGACGCAGGGCCAGCGTCAGCCCGGTTCCGTCGGCCGTGACCGTGGCGCTCAGGTCCGTCACAGGCAGAACTTGGCTGATTTCTCGCGTGTCGCCGGCGGTCTTGACCTTGGCGCTGACCTTCACGTGCGACATGGCCGCAGCAAACTGGCACCAGATCGCCGGGGTGAATTCGGACAGCCGGATCGCGCTGACCCGCACCTGGTGCTGGCTGCCCGCGCCGTGCAGTGCAACAGTGGGCGGGCCGCCGGCGCGCACGTTGCTGCTGGTGAGCGGCAAGCAAATCACCGACAGCCAGCCATGTTCATGGCCACTGCCGGGAGCCTCGCTCAAAGGCGGCGGCGTGATGCGCACGCGCACCGACACGTCGCCGCGCGGCGGCACAGGGGTCTCCTTGTCGCCGGGCGTGCGCCGCCCGATCGGCGTGGCCTGCTGCGATACCACCAGGCGCACCTCGACGGCCGTGCCGAACGAAAGCGGTACCGACCACGGCGTGGCCACCCCGAGTTGCGTGCCAACGGCGATTTCCAGGCGGGGCGCTGACTGAGCGTCATGCACGATCGCCATATCGATCCTCACGAAATGCCGGCGCGGCGACGTCGGGTCGTCGAATGACACCTGAACGGCACGCCGTTGCCCGAATGCCCCGTCGTTACACATGCTTGAATCAACTGCCAGCCCTTCGTGGGTGGCGTTGAAGCAGTGCACATTGACAGGGCAGTCGTGGGCGGGGATGCTGGCCGACAGTCTGAAGATCGCAGCAGCTGCAGCATCCGCGCCGAGAGAGACCGGCATACTGGTGGGCAGTTCGTTTTCCCCCACCATCAGTTCGGGCGTTTCAAGTCGCCTGAAGCGCAGCTTGACCAGGGACCACGGCTGCGCGGCGTGCGCCACCGGCGACACCAGCAGGCTGGCATGATCGAAACGCCCGCCCTCGGCGTCCGGATCGAAGGTGTACCCGACCGGACCGTCACAGCGTATGGCGAGCGGCTTGCCGCTGGCACCCTGTCCGGTGCGGATCGGGTCGGAGGCCGCTTCCGGCAAGTATTTCGCCATTGGATTGCCGATGTTGCCGGCATCGGCAATGCCGGTCGATTCGGTCTTGCGCGCCAGATCGAGCTCGACGTCCAGGCGATTCAGGTGCGTGCAGTAGCGCTCTCGCATGAACTCGAGGTGGGAGAGTACAGCGGGCGTGTGCGGACCGTCAGCCAGTTTTTTATTGACGTCGTCAAGTTTTTTGGCGACGTCGAGCTTGAGTTTTTCGAGGTGCTCGACGTAGCCAAGCGCACTGGCTTTGCCTGCATGCTCGGCGTACTCTTTCGCAGCTGCCTGAAACACGCGCTGCTGGTCGGCCAGCGCAGCCCTGGCGCTCCCGATCGCTCCCGGGGCCGGTTCCGCACTCGCCTCCAGCAGGCGATCGAGCGCGGCGGAGAGCGCATCCACCCCGGCGCGCGCGGCCTCGACAGTCTCCCAGAGGGCGCGAAATGCCGCACGTGCAGCGTCGTCGCTCGGGATGCGTTCGAGCGCCGGGAAGGGATGGCGTGCGACATCGACCACCGCTTCGATTGCGTCACCGGCATGAAACAAGGGAAACATCGGTTCGTTGAACAAGGCCAGCAGCGGCGGCACGCCGCTGTCGCCGGGGATGGGTTCGGTCAGCGGCACGACCAGCATCAGGTTGGGGCGTTTCGGCGCCCGACCAGGCTGCTGTAGCCCGGCGCGGTCAGGGACGACCAGTGGCCACCAGTGCACCTCGGCCTCGGTACTGGGGATGTCCTTGCCCGTCCCGTCGTCGACACTGGGGACGTGCGAGAAGCGCAGCATTGCGGGGTCGTCCTGGCGCATCGCGGCGTAGCGGCTTTTGGCGCGGATGGCGTAGCGCCACAGGTTGGCACCGCCATTGTGATCGAGGTCGCTTGCGTGGACGACCGGCGCCTCCGCCGCCCGACTCGGCGCCCAGCCCGGATCGGCCTGCGACGGAAACCGTGCGCGTCCACAATAGACATGCGGGCGCCCGATCGTTACCTCGACAATGGGGCCGATGTCGTCATGCGCGCGCCCAAAGAAGGCCGCGTCGACATACTCCCGGGCACTGGGGGCAATCTTGCCGTCGGTGCCAAACTGCGTGATCGTGCCTTCCGCCAATTCCGGGTGGGGCCGCCCACGCCAGGCCCAGCGCTGCTCGAGCACACCGATCCGGTCGACCATGCGCAAGGCCTGGTAGCGCAGGTGCCGGCCAGCCCCGGCGGCTTCGATCCAGTCCGGCGCCAGGCGCACTACGGCCTGGTCGCGCGTCACATGAGGGGGGCGGCGCAGGGTCAGGTAGAACGGTGGCACGCTGGCATACAGCGCAGGCATGCGGGCGCTCGCCACCTCGATGGTCAGCACCAGTGGCGCGCCCAGTTGCAGCAGCCTGCCGCCGACGTCGACGTTGCGCCACCCGGCCATCGCCGCCGGCGCGAACCGCGCGCGCGTGGCAACCCCGGTCGCGAACGGCTCCTGGGATGCAGGAATCGCCCCATAGAATCGCAACTCGTAGATATGGCCATGTTTCACACCCAACTCGCCGGCTGCGGCGGGCCGGACATCGTCCGCGACCACCACGGCCAGTTGGGCCGCTGCCGCGCCGCGCCCGCCGGGCATACCCAGGACGTCCCGCAAATCGGTCAGGTAGTTGCCGAGCAGCGCAGGGGCACGGACGATTTCTCGAGTAGGGAAGCATTGCACCACTTCGAACACGATCGCCTCGACTGCGGGGTCGTCCAGCGAACGGTCGGACTGGTTGGGAGCGCTGCTGGAGCAGACCTCTGCCGCGCGGTTGAGCGCCTTGCGCACGCTGTCGGCGTCGCCCGCTGCGCCGGCGCCGTAGCCGCTCAAGGCGCCGTTGATCCAGCGATCGTAGGTAGCCAAGGGCGTCGATGGACGCTCCAGTGCAATCAGGACACGGCTGGGACCAGTGCGCTCGGCAGGTCTGCCGATGCCGTCCAGGATGATGATGTCGCGGCTGCCTGTGACCAGCTCGGCAGGGAAGAGCGGCTTGGGGCCGTGCAGCACGAGGATGTCCGGTTGCGTGTCGCTCAGGCGGTTTCCCCAGCGGATCGCCGGCGCGATCACGTCGCAGTGTGCACCGTGGATGCTCAGTTCTATCATGGCCGACTGCCAGCGCGCCACCGGGGCGTCGGCGCGCGCCACTGTCACCGCGACGGCCCGCTGTTCAGGTTCGTCTTCGGCACATGCGTCGGCGGCCAGCAGCAAGGCCGATACCTGTACCCGGGTGCCGATGACGTCGATGCGCAGTCCGGGGCGGGCGGCGCCCCCGCCATCGGCCTTCAGCGCATCGATGCCGAGTGCGACTTCAAGAAGCACGGCCTCGCCGGTCGCGTCGCGCTTGCGCACCACCAGTTCCAGCCGCGCACCCGGGGCAGGAGCAATGCCGGCCACGTCGATACGCACGCCGGCCTGGTCGTCCGCCATACCGGGCGGGCAGTGCAGGGTGCCGGTGGCATGTTCGTTGTCGAGGAAGAAGCCGACCGGCATGCCGTCATGCAGCGTGAGCGGGGGTGGGACGAGCGGCAATTCGGCCGCCAGCGGGGCCACGCCAGCGATCTGACCCGGCAGCGCCGAGCGCAGGCGCGGCGCGCCAACCGGCACCGTACGCAGGTAGCGCTTGGTACGCTCGATCTCCTTGATGGCGGCGTGGCTGAGCGTCATCGCGCCATTCTCGGTGCTGCGCGCTTGTGCGCCGAAGGCACTGCTCGGGTCCCTGACGTCGGTGCGCAACGCGACCGGGACCACCCCGCCGTGGCCGATCAGGTAGGGCATGATCGAATAGGTTCGCCCGAAGGTCAGTGCCGGCAACTTGGGAAAGCCACTGGCTGCCACTGGAAACAGCAAGGCTTCCGGTCGCCGCGTTACCGACCGGGCCTGTCCGTGCGGGTCGAGTTGCGGCCTGCTTTGCATTTCGGCGACGATCGACTGGTTTTCGTAGCGGATCACGGCATTGCGCACGCCCTGGACCTCGGTCACGACCAGCGGAACCGGGTCGACCTGCGCCGCTTTCCACCAGTCAGCCTGGGGGGCGATCCACACCGCATTGTCCGCACCGAGCGGGGCGCGCTGGTTGCCAGCCTCGCTGCGCGACACATGCAGGGTGGCCGGATTCAGGCTCCACCATTGGGTGGCGCCGCCATGTTCTCGCCCGATCAGCACGCCCAGGCCAGCCAGTCGGGTCCAGAGGTCGGCCGTGTCGTCGAAGTCCTGGAGCTGGTCGACCGTAAAACTGAGGGGCAAGGCGTCCTGGGTGATGCGGTCGGCGTCGCGCTGCGCGGCTGGCGGCACCAACTGTGCAGCCAGCCGTTTGGCATCGGCAATGGCGCGGCGCCACAGATCGCCCATCAGCGCGCGCAGGGCCGCCAGGCCCGCGATCTGCTCGGCGAGTTTGTTTTTGCAGTCACGCTCGTGGGCAGTGGCCAGTGCGGCATTGAGTGCCGCGATTTGCTTGTCGATATCCTGGGCGGCGTCGGCCGCGCCGGCGCGGTCGAACGCCGGCTGGAATGCTTCGTCCACGTAGCGGGCGACCGAGGCGCGGAGCCGTTGATGCAGTTCCACGGCGCCGTTGTCGATGTCATCTTGCGTCACCGCCCGCTGCGCGATCGGCACCCACCCGGCCAGCAGGGGTGCAATTGCCGGGCCGCCATAAGCGAGCGCCAGCGCGGTGCGCATTGCCTGGCCTTGCGCAGCGGGGCCCTGGACGCCGCGCAAGCGCTCCAGCGGCGCATTGGTGACCTTGATGCCCACCCGCAGCGCGGCGTCCGCTGCGCCACCGGCCAGCGTGACACGCATGGCCAGGCGGCCGCTGCGTGCCAGCGCAGTGATGTCGATCATCGGCGGCAGATTCTGGACTTCCTTGCGCGCCGCGTCGGTGAAGGTAAAGTTCAGCTGGAACGTCTTGCCTCCTTGTCCGTCGGCCGTGACGGAGATGGACAGCGTCAGCACGCCGTCGGCGAACGAGGGACCGATCGCGTGCGGCTTGCCCCCTGTATCGAGCGCAAATTCCCTTGGTGGTGGCGGCAACAACAGTGTACAAATGGGCGCGGCGCTGTCGATTCGTTCGGCGACCCCGAGTGCGAAGGCGACCGTGGCCGGCAGGCCGCGCCCAGCCACGTTGCCCAGTGAGAATGGCAGGGTCACCGTGGTGCCGGCATCGATCTGCATCAGATTGATGACGCCGGTACGCGCCGCGCTGGCTACCACGCTGCCTTGTTCCACTGCCATGCGGGTGGCCGAGCCGGCGAACCAGTGCGGTTGCTCCGGTGTGACAATCGATCCCTCTGCCGCCGTCGTCCAGTGTTGCAGCAGCCAGGCGCGAAATTCCGGCTCGCCGTCGATCTGCGCGATAGCCGGATCGTCGTCCAGCGCGCCCTGGCGGCCCACTTCGATGCCCGCCAACTGGGCCAGGCGGGCCCGGCTGACGATCACATGGGGAGGCGTGCGGGGCGCGGTGTGCGTGTCTTCGGCGCCGGCGTGCGCGAACAGCAATGGTGCCACTGCCGGCCACAACGTCGGGTCGCTCAGTGCCAGGCGTTCCAGGAAGGCGGCGGCCGGGGCCGGCGAACTGCGCGAGGAGCGCATCCGCGGACCGCTGACCTGATGGTACAAGGCGGCCAGTACCCGGCGCAGTCGGTCCGGCGTCACGTCCTGCGCGTCCGGCAGCAGGTCGTGGCGCAGCGCCGTGCGGGTCGCCGCCGGAGCATGTGCCACGCTGGCGCGGATCGTCTCGTCGAGGACGGCCATCACGCGGGCCGACGGATCGATCAGCGCGGCGACGCGTCCGACCAGCGCCGAGTTCCAGTCGCTGCTTTCGAAGTCGGGCCCGCCGCGGCGCACCCACAGGGTCGACAGGTCGATCAGCCGCTCCGGATCGTCCGTGCCGATACGCAACTGGCGCATCGGCAGGCTGGGGTAGATGCTGGCGCTGGCGCCGCGCGTGCCCGGGCCGGTCGCCGCATAGGTCAGCGTGAACGCGCCGCCTTCGGCCGGCGCCGGTGCCGCCGGATTGGAAGGGGCATAGTGGACGCCGTTTGGCCCCTCGAAGCTGGGCGCGGCGAAGAACACGGTGTCTTCGCCCACGCCCAGCAGAGTGCTGTCGAGCGTGACGGCGGTCCACACCTTCATGCACGCCGGCACCGGGCTGGGGAGCGCCGTCTGGCTTTCGACCAGGCCGTACACCGTGCGGCCGCGGATGATGCCACTGGTGAGCGGTTCTTGCAGCGCCGCCAGGCCCGCTTCGGCGAGGATCGCGGCAACTTCTTGCGCGATGCGCTGCCTGTACCGCCCCGGTGCCTGCCCTGTATCGAAGTCGGACCGGTGCACCGGCGCCATCTCCACCGCCGCCGCCGGGATCGCAACCGGGTCGCCGACATCCTGCTGTATCCATAGCGTCCAGTTGGTCCGGTCATGGGCATTCCAGCTGCCGTCAACGCCGCCCTGGTCGCGCCAATGCCATGGCTGGATCAGGCTGGCGTCGGCCGCCGACAGCACCGGTTGCCCGGGATCGGACACGATGACTGCGCTCACACGCAGGCCGAGCTGGCATTTGCGGACGCCGCCCACGTCGATGTCGGGCAACCGGTCCACTTGTACTTTGATTTTGAGGGTCATTCGGTTGCCCTTGTCAAAAAAGGAAAGTATCCGCCGCGCTAGCAGTAAGCGGCGGCATAGTCTTCCTGTACCTGTTTCTTTTCGCCGGCAAACACGTACTCGACGTGCTCGTCGACCTCCAGGGTGTAGAACATGCTGATCTTGGCGCGCACGGTCAGTGTGCCCGCCCCCACGATGCGGGCGCCGTCGTAACTGACTTCAAACAGCAGGTTGATCGATGCCGTGATCAGGCCGGCCACGTCGACATTGCCGCGCACCAGCAGGAACACCCGCATCGTGGTGACGGTGCCCTGGTTGGCCCAGGTAAAGGCGATCGAGCAGCCAATCTGGACCCAGACGCCGCCCGACACCACGCCAAACGAAAAGCCGATGCCCAGGCCGACCACGATGCCGATTTCAAGCGTGTAGTTCATCAGCGGTTGCGGCTTGGCGGTCGGCAGGTAGGACAGGCGCTGCATCAGGTAGCCGCCGCCGTTCAGAATCCAGACATTGAGTGTGAACGGCGCCGTGCGCATGCCGATCGACATTTCCGACACAATCTCGAAACTGGGCAGGGCGGCCAACCCGAACATCACGTGCAGGGACAGGTCGGAGATGCCGAAAGCCCCGGTCTGGATTGGCGGCAAGGTCATGTCGAGCGTGGCGGCCACGCCCGAAGGCACCCCGCCGCGCACGAAGGGCTCGATGCGCAGGCCGCCTTTCTGGCCCGTGGCGCCCATCAGGTCGGTAATGAACTTGAGTGCCTCGGCCAGTTCGATTCGGTCCGGCTGGATGCAAAAGTCGATCTTTCCGCTGTCGTCGAAATACAAGCCGGTCTGCCGGAAAGTAAGGATGGTCTGGCCGCCGCTGACGATGCGCCAGTCGCCGAAGATATTGCCGTTCATGGCGCCCTTGACCCCGCCGCTGCCCCCATCCATGCGCGCCCTGGCACTGAAGCGCGCCGTGTCGATGATGATCTGGATCGGGCCAAAGCTCATCAGGGAAACCGGTTTCGTGAACGGCACATTGATGTCGGCCTCCATGAATACGCGCATGCTGGCCTCGTCGACACGATGGCAAAACCGGATCGCCTCCATGTCGTCCAGGTCGGGAAAGCCGGCTTCCTTCAACAGGCCCTGGAGGTCGATCCCGGCCATGTCCGGGAAAAAGCTCCCCACCGACAGTCCCTTGAGCCGGTCCGGAATCAGCGCTTCCCCGATACTGCTGGTCGGCAGGCGCACGCCGAAGCTGCCCAGCAGATCGCCCACCGCGCGACCGGCTGTCTCGACCGCGGCGATCTGGTCGGACGCGCGGTTGACCAGCGCCAGCGTGGGCGTCATGTCCACCCCCAGCTGTTTGGCCGCGCCCATCACGAAACGTACGTCCGACCGGTTGTAGTCCATGCCATCGCTGCTCCTGGGCGGATTGCCCAGCGCGGTGAGCACGCGCAGCGCCTTGTCGCCTTTCTGGTACACCCCGTCCGCGCGCCGTGCCAGGTCCTCCAGGCTGGCGCCGCCGGTGATGTCGCGCAGCGATTCCTGCAGCGAGCCGGCCAGATGGCGCGCTGCGGTCTCGGCCTTTTCGGTGAGCTCGGCCGCGGCCCTGGCCGCATTGGCCTTGATCTCCGCGATGCCGGTCTTGCCGGCCGCAATGGCCCCTTTGATCGTGTTTTTTAGCTCGACTTCGTAGTTGGCGATGTCGATGCTGTCGCCGATCCATTTGTTGATGGTGTCGCCCATATTGGCGGCGCTCGGGTCGAACAACGTCGCGGCAAAGCCGTCGATGGCTTCGCAGGTGGCCGACACAATCACCAGCAAGGCGTCGAGCGGCTCGGCGATGTTGCGCGCAAGCGCGATCGCACCGTTCTCCAGTCCGGCAAGGATCTCCCTCGTCCTGCTGTTTACGATGGCGTGCGCCGCTGCTGTCGCGGTATCCACACTGGCCAGGGCGGTACTGAGCTGACCCTGATTCCGGTCGAGCGCATCGACCACGTTTCTGGCGGCGTTCTTGAGCGCGGGCGGCAGGTGCGGCCTCGGCACTGTGCCTGCAAGCTGGCCGAGCAGGGCCGCGACTGCCGCATCAACCGCGGCCAGCGCGTCGATCGCATTCCCGGCCTGCGTCTGCGCATCCGTGAGTGCGTTCTGCAAGCGCGGTGCGGACGCCATCAGCTGGTCGATCAGGCCTTCTCCCTTCTTGTCGATGGCGGCGAAGGCATCGTTGAGCAAGGATTCGAGTGTGTTGGCGAGCGTTTTGAGCGCCGCGTCGGCGTTGTTGAAGCGGGCCTTGACCGATCCGTCCAGCGTGTCCAGCTTTCTCTGCGCCATGGCGACCGGATCGATCAAGGGCTGCAGCGGCGCGTTCAGGTCGACCTGTTCGATATTGCGCGCCGCGCGCAGCATGGCCGCCATGCCCAGGTCGACCACCTGCAGCAGTCGCCTTGCCTCGGCCGGCAGGCTGGCATTGTCGACCTTTGCCATGTGGCCCAGGACAGCATGACGCTGGGCTTGCAGGTTGACGACAAAGGCTGACGCAGCGGCCTTCACCGCCTGGGTCAGGGTTGGCCCGGCGTTTTCCAGCAGGTCGTGGAACTGTTTGGCCTGGTCCGCCGCGGATTTGACAAGCGTGACGAGTTGCGCGCCCGAACCGCCCAGGCCGCCCGTGACCAGTTGGGCCACGGCGCCCAGGTCGGCCCGGGTTTTTTCACGCCATGCGCCCAGGTCACGGCGCAGTTCTTCGGGCAGCGAGGCGAGGCGCTTGCCGGCCTGATCCACCTGGTGCACGATATCGGCTTTGGCATTGGCCTGCAACTGCGCCAGCGCTGTCTGCACCTGCCTGGTCAGCTCGCCGACGCCGGCCAGGGCGGCCTGGCGCGTCGCTTCGGTGCGGTCGCTGTCGGGATTCTCCAGTCGGGCCAGGCATTGCCGGGCTGTATGCAGGGTGGCGCCCACTTGTCCGAGCTGGCTTTTGCCCGTCGCGGCGACGTAGTCGACGCCGCCGTTTAAGTCGAGCGCTGCCGACTTGATCATTGCCCCGGCGACGATGACGATGCGGTTGAGTTGGCCTTCGACCTGGGCCCGCACCCGGGCCTTGATCCCATCGCAGATGGCATTGAGTTTTGGCAGTTTGCCGCTGCCGGCGATCACTTTGCTGACCTGGTCTGCGGTGCTGGCAATCGTCGCCTCAAGTTCGCTCGCCTTCAGTCCAGCGCTGGCCTTCGCGATCAGCGCGTCTGCACTGGTTCGCGCGTCGCCTGCGCCGGCTTCGAGCGTGTCGAGTTGCGCCAGTATCCGACCGGCCCGGCGGTCCAGTTCGGCACGGACGTTGGCAGCCTTGGCCGACAGTTCACGGGCGAGATGTTGCACTGGCTCGTCAACGGTGCTTGGCATGGCGGCTGCGCGCGCCACGGTGACGTTGCGCATCACCGTCAGCGGCCCATTGGTGACCCTGCCATGGGCCAGCGCAATCCGGTCGTTGGACGGCACCAGGGTCAGCGTGAACCGTTCATAGCCGGGAACGATGGCTGGGGCAGACGGTAGCATGGCATCGTTCAGGTCGGCGCTGTCGGTGCTGGTCCGGGCCAGTTGCGGCAACGGGACGTCGCAGAAATCGACGTCGCGTACCGTTTGCCACAGATCGGTGTCGTCGCCTTCGCCCTTGACCACGGACGTGTAGAAATACAGCTTTTCGGGATCGGCGATCTCGAGCGGGACCGACTTGCCGTCGACACCGGCCAACTGCAGGGTCACCTGCGGCATCGGGTAAATGAAGGCCGGATCGTCCGGATTGTCGGCATCGCCGCTCGCTGCGAGGAAGACAGTATTCCAGAGCGGGACTTTCCATCCCTCGCGCCGGACGTCGCTGCCCCAGGCGCTATCGACCCGTATCCTGGTCGACTTGAATTCGGCGCCCAGCACAAAGCCTGCTTCTCGGATGGATGTCCCGTCTTCCGGGTAGCGCCGGATCGGGGTCAGAATTTCGATGTATTCCTCGACCTTGCGCGGGATCGCCCGGCCCAGGTGCTCGTCGTGGCGCAGACCGATCGGCGGCTTGTTGTAGAACTGGGCCGATGGCACCACCGTGCGCTCGTAGACGATCACGTGCTTGGCGCGGTGCCACAGGCAGGCGATTCGGCCGATGCGCTCGAGGCGGTAGCGCTGCACCCGCCCCAGGGTGATCTCGGTCTCGATGACCGTCTTGCGCTCGTCGAACAGGGCACGCTGCGAACCGAAGCCGCCCAGCGCGGTCAGGGCGGTGGCGCGAAGGCTACCGCCGTCAGCGGCCGGCGTGCCGTACACGCGCATCAGGATGTTGGGGCTGTCGAAGGCCCACGCCATCCCGCCCGGGAAGGCGTCGCGGTCGTCCGGGCTGGTGCTGAAAGTGGCCTGGAGAATGGCGGGATCGATCAGACCGTCCGTATCCGTGGGTACGTTGCCGGGTACTGGCCAGCGTAGCGCGGTGACCGGGCCGCTGGACCCGGTGGACCCGTTGGTCGTCCTGGTCCGCACTTTGAAGGAGACGCCCTCGGCCAGGCGCAGGTCCTCGTCGGGGTGGGTGCGCCACAACTTGTCGACCGCCAGGCGGCGCTGTTCCGCATGCAGCACCGCGTTCATGCGGGAAAGGTGGCGCGGCGCTGGGGCGCCTCTGGCGCTCGTGTCCGGCAAGGGCGCGGGCGGGTCGCCGATCGCGCCGGCGATCTCGGTGATCCACAGGTTCTCGCCGCGCACGCGCGCCAGCAGGCCGTACAGCAGTTCCAGCCGCAGGTCGAGCACGCGCGAGCCCGGGGTTCGCTGCATTGCATGGCCCATGATCCGGCGCAGGTTCCAGCCGGGCTCGCGGAATGCAGTGTCGGCGTAGGTGGGGTCCACCTTCATCACTGTCAGCGAGCCGAAGCGCACCGCTGACGGCTTGCCGGGCTGGATGTCAGGTGGCAAGCCGGGCAGGTCGGTGCGATTCTTTTCCATCGCTTCGCCCACTGCCTGCGGCTGGTAGATCAGGTCGACGACCTGGCGCTCGTCGCGCACCTGCCATGACGCGCCGCCGTCGCGGAGTGGGTTCCAGACCGCGACCTGATTGGTTTCCCGGGTGGCCAGGCTGCCGATGGTGTCGAAGTCGATCGCGGCCACGCGGAACGGACTCTGTTCGATGATCAGCACGCGCGAGCGCTGCCTGCCGGCCGAGTCGTCGGTGACGGTCGAGGCGATCCCTGCCGGCGCGGCGTCTTCCTTGGTGGCGCGCACCGACAGCGCGATCTCATGCGATACATTGACGCCAGCTGTTTCCACTGCCGTCAGGCTGAGGTTGAGCGTGCCGTGCCCGGGCTGCTCGCCGCCGGCCGTCATGGACAACAAGAGCGGCGTATCAGCGTCGGGAAGCGCACGTGTGGCGGTCGAGACGGCCGCGCGTGTACGCGATCGTCGCGTGCGCGGCAGGTCGTCCTCGGCCGCCGGTTCGATGTGCCGTAACGGCAGTCGGGTGACTGCATCGATGAAAGCCAGCGGCTCGTCGGCGTCGGCGGGGCCGTCGATCTTCGGATCCGAAATTGCCGGAGTAAACAGGATGAAGCCGTTCAGGCCCGTGCCCAGGTTGCCGCTTTGCTTAGTGGCGAAGGTGAACTGCATAGCCTGCACCAGGACCCGCGCGCGCTCCCGCTCCCGCTCCGAGAATTTCTTCAGCACGCTGGACTCTGTCCAATTGCGCGGCACTGTCCCGAGCAGCACGACGGGATTGACGCTCAGCCGTACGCCAGGCGTCACTTCGTCCGGTGGCAGTTCGCTGACTGCGGGCTGGTAGGCCGGCCAGGTGGTGCAGGGCCTCACGTCGACGGCCGCTGGATGGGCCACGGTGGCAATCCCGAGTTCCACCTGGAAGCACAGGTAGCAACGCGACTCGGTGACCAGTCGGGGCAGCGTGGAGCGCGCGTGCCCTTTCAGGTTCTGGCTCCTGGTCGTATCCCACATGTCGTGGCGCGCGCATGGCTCGAAAGTGGTAAAGCGGATCCGGTACGGCTTGCCGGCGATGGCAGGCCAGCCCTGCGGCTGGAACAGCGGGCGTAGCCCGGGGCTGGCATCAATGACAGTGCCGACGAGTTGCCACGGGACGGGGGCCGACAGGTTGTGCAGCCGCGGCAGCAGGCTGATCGGCTCCGCATCCTTGACCGCCTTTAGTCCGGCATGCACCCGCCTGATTCCATCGTTGAGCGCGTTGAGCACCATGTCCGTCACGTCTTTGTTCAGGCTGGCGGTTATGGGCTTGCTTCCTAGCCTCGCAGTCAGGACGGTCGTAACGACGCGGGCGGGCGTGAGGTGCAGCGCAATATCGGACAAGCGCTGTTCCTGGGCCAGCAGCAGGTTGTCCTTTTTCAGCAGGTCCCAGTCTTTGTGAAACCGGAATACTTCCTGGACGGTGGCGTGCTGGAACAGGCGCCGCACCAGCGCGCCGGGGCCGACCGCAAGTTCGAAGCGCCATCCGATTGTCGTGATTTTTTTGCCGTCGGGATCGTCGAACGCCAGCGGGCGAAATCCGAAGGTGCGCCCGACATGCGCTTGTTGGAGGTCGCTGATCGGGATGCCAAGTTCGGCCAGCGCCTCGACGTGGAACGGAGCACCGTCCTCGGCGGCGTCTTCACTGTGCTTGCCGTGTTTGCGTTGGTAGGCGAACTCCAGGACATCGCTGTTCTCAATGGTGGCAGGAGACGAGCGAGAACTCGCGTCGCCCGAAAAGGGACCTAGCGTGCAGCGCAGGCTCATGCGGTCAAAGCGCATGCCCCGGTGGCCGGCATCAGGATCGACCCACATGGACCTGGGTGCACCGGTCGCCCCCACATCGGTCCTGACTGCCAGTTCGAACAGCACGCGCGTGTCATGCCTGTCGATCTGGTGGCGTTCCGAATGATGGACACGATGGCCGTTGGCCGCGACTTTGATCTGCGTATGCAGGGACAGCCCGGCAAGGGCGCCGGGGCGGTCGGGATCTGACAGGTCGGGGAACAGCACCAGGCGCGAACCGACCAGTTTGTGAGCGGCAGGCAGCGTGGAGACAAAGGGGTGGGGCATTGCCGTGTCGCGCATGGCGACCGCCGGATCGGCGACGCGTGCGGCGTCGAGCGCGGCGAACGGGGTAGTCGGATGCGCTCCGCCACGCCACGAAAAAAAGAAGACGCGCTCGACGTTGCGCGCGACCAGGGAAGTCTGCCGGACCCGGCTCCCGGGCGGCAGGGGAGGAATGATATCGTCCAGTTTCGTCCCGAGGAAGGCTGGCGTGAACACCTTCGCGTCGAGGCCATCGAGTTCGACGTCCGTCAGCATGCCGTTCCCGTGCTTGCTGGTTTCGAGCATCCACTCGGAAATGAGCCCGGTCGTCTTCTGATCTTGCAGAAGAAGATCCTGCTGGTTTGCCAACTTGTCCCGGAGTTCGCGCAAGCTGTAGCACGCGTATCGCCAGTCGGTGCCGTCGGCCCACTCGCGCTTGCTCCCGTCGGGCCGCAGTTGCACCCATGGCGCACTGGTTCCAATCACGATCGCCTGCGGCTCAAGGGTTTTCGGGCCGCCCTCCATGCACACCACGATACATGCGATTCGAGAAGTTGCCATCATTAGCCTCGACTATCTAGGGAGCCTGTGGAGGGCGCAATAACCCGCGCGGCGAAACTGGTGACTTACATTGGATAATGTCGACCTGCCCGATAAACTCGGGTGAGTACGGTGAAGACAGAAAATCCGTCGTGGAATGCCTGGCTTTATTATTATTCAGGCGCTCAAACTATGCGGTTATCATGTAAAGCAGGTTCGAGAATTCGCACGAAAGATAATGCGTCCAACTCGTTTTAACCGTCAACGGTTTTTCGTCAGGCCTGCGTTACTGGTTGATTTTTATCTAAACATGCAGGCGACGTAGTCGGGTTGCATGCTAATTGACGATTGGAATCTTTATTTGCGAACCCGTAATATCGCTTGGTTGTTTTATGCCCAGGCCGGTTGGATATGCGATAGCCGGTATCTACCTGGAGAAAATTACAAAATATTGAACAGGACGACCAAGTTCACGCAGATTTGGAGGAGCAGGCTGAATGTACCCACCGGGCCACGCTGACCTGCGCTGTAGCGAACCTGCTTTATCATATCCTGCAGCGGTAGGGAAATGTTGATGGCGTTGCAAAAATAATACGTTAAAAAATTGTTGGATTTTCGTATCTTCCAGCTTTCATATTTGGCGTATGCTTCATCGCTGGTCCCGTTAGAAAAGTCCAATGAAACGGGGCCGATGCCAGCGATTGTATTAGTCCCCGCTCCGCACGGCGACAAATGCGGCCAGCTATTCTGCATAAAATTCGCGCTACCCGGTTCTGTCATTATCTGCACGGAGATATGATGATTCGCTCGAGCGATTTTGTTGTTGACCTTCACGTTCATACTTTTAACGCATGCAGCCTTCCACTGGCGGGTATGTTTGCCAATGCCATGGTAAAGGAGGCCGCTGACAACCCACTCGCGCGGCCGCCTGCCTCTATGGCGAATCGGCTCACGAAATCGCGGTTTTTATCCGCTGCCGTGCACAAGATGCGGGGTTGGGCGGCGGCGGTCGTCAGAAAGGCATTCAAGCGCCTGAATGGCTTCGTCAAGGCGGGAGACGACATCAGGAACTACCCAGCCTTTGTGCGGCGCGAGTTGCACAGTGAATATCGACTCGTCGACAAACTCGTCGCCGGCTCCCGGGCGGAACGCCGACGGAACGCCAATCCGGCACAATTGAGAACGCTGCGGAAATTCCCGAGTTGTCGGCGCTGGCCCGTCGGAGACTGGAAATATTCGGATGGTTGGGTTGCTACAGGCGAAACCTGGAGCAGTCCATTCGACCGCGTGCGTACCTCGATGTCTTCAAAGGCATGTTCAACGATTCCCCGGAACTTGCAGCATGGATTGATAACTTCTCTAGAGTAATGCTTACAGATACCGGCGCCTTGCCTGTGCCGGTCTCGCTCATCGCATGCACTGATCGCAGAATGTGCAATTGGTCTTCGATTCAATGGCTGGCTGTCCTTATCAATGCCGATGAAGGAGATAATATGAAGAGCTTTATCAACGCAAGGGCTGTGCAAACAGCGATTGATCGCCTGTCGAAACAGATTGGGTCGATAGGAGTGCCGGCACTCTGGGTACTGATCAAAGGCAGGGATCTTAACGTGGAGTTCGAAACTTTTCGCAGGCTTCTGAAGAATGGGCACGAAGCGGAGTTACTTCCAGTTGGCGCGATCGTTCAGGATGAAAATGGCGCCGGTCCGCATCATTTCGTTCGGGCCTGCGCGATCACGCAGATCGCCGCCAAACCGGTCGATCCCTCGGCTTACCCCCAATACGAAAGTACCCAAGCGGAGTGGGTCGTCGTCTCGGGGGAAACGTATCAATCTGCCTTGCCGGACATGGAGAATGCTTTGTCGGACGTTCGACTGGTGAGCGCAAATGCAGACAGTTGCGTTACTGTAACGCTGATAAGGAATCAGGATCGCATCGCGCCCTGAGCACGCGATGCGATGGAGCGCTGTCGCGAATACGCCTCGACCAAGCGATTGCAATCCTCATCCGGCAAACATGCCTGGATTTACCGCTGCCTTTGGTTCTGTGGATGGTCCTTCTCTGATAAATGAAAGGAGCAGATAAAATGATTCCTTATCTCAAGCATGGACTGGTCCTCCTGGTCGTTGCCTTGCTTGCCGGTTGGGCCGGCACCTGGCTTGGTGGAGACCTGGCGTTCAAGGACATCAGCAAGACGGGGTTGAGTCCTTTCTGGAATCGCTTTCAGGTGTTGTTCATCGTGGCTGTTTTGATAGAGCGATCAGTGGAGACCTATCTGAACGCAACCGGCCAGAATGGGGAAAAGGGATATGATCCCGTTACCAGCACCTATGTCAGGATCACCGACGCCAGCAAGGAAGCAATGATCGCAGCGCTCGTGCTTAGCATTCTGGTGGCTCTCTGCGGGGTGCGTATCATTGAGTCGCTGATTGAATTCAAAACTGCTGAAGATTTAAAAGCAGCGGTGTGGCATGGAGTGGATATCATCGTGTCGGCAGGGTTGATGGCCGGCGGCTCCGATCTGTTCCATAAACTCGCTGGTGTGATAACGACCGGACTTGGCCGTATCAAGGACAGTTATGGTACGAACGAGAAAAAGGGCATACGCAGCCGTACCGTATATCGTGTGCTGCGGCCTGGAGATCCAGGCTATTCAACATGGACGGCCGAGTCGACCGAGACGAGTCGCTCCTATATGGTCACGATTGATCGTCCGCTTGGCGCGGACATCGAGGAAGGCAAACTTCGTTTCAACGATGGTGGTCTCAGTATCACCACGAAGTGCTGGTGGGACAAGAATAACCGTATCGATCCCGGTACGTATCTACGCTGCTCGAAAACACGCATGGCCGAGTCGGACGTTGAGGCCATCTACCTGCCTGACGCGGTATCCAAGGTTAGCGGAAAAAAGTCGATATTCATCCATCACGGAAGCAGTCCAGCCAGTTCACTCGGGTGTTTCGCAGTTACGCCAGCGGACTTCAAAACGCTCTGGACACATATAAAGCCGAGCGATGCACAGAATATTACCGTCGTGATTCGCGACATTTGAACATGAAGCGCGAAGCTGGCAAAACCTGTCCTCGAACGTTCTTCGCCTGGATCGACGAACAGTTCGAAACACAGGGATTTTACCCGGGCAGTCCCTTTCTTGGTGTGCTGGTAACAGTGTCTGACATGCTCGCGACGCCTTGTCATCACGTACACCGATACCGCGTTTTCCGCCATAGAGTTTCGGCTCAACTCGGTCGCTATATGGCACCACTGCACTGGTGCACGACAAGATGACTCGGCGAGTCGGATCCTGGGCGAAGACCACGGAGGCGGTTAAGAAACTCAGGCGATTGATTTGCCTGCTTTCGCGGGATATTTTTCATGAGACGGAAATCCGTGCACAAGCCGAAAAATTTCTTGCCGAAGAATTCTTGCGCACGTTTGAGGTATCAGATTACAAGATTCAACGGTCGTCCAATTCAGGGCGTGGCGCCATTGTTCAATGGAAGGCAAAAAAGAAAGGACATACTGCCTTGCAGTTGAGTCAGCTTAGTGCCGGCTGATTGGCAGATCATGCAGTGAAATCTCCGCTTCTGTAATGGCAAACGTGTCAGCCATGCTGAACGGATTCTGCATATAGTCATCCGTTATCCGGGGAATAATCCGCGTTTGCCGAGAGGCCTCAACAATCGTTGCCCATATGGGGCAGTGCATTGGCTTGCTTGCGTTCGTTACCGCGTAGGCACGGACGATCGAGCAGACCGATGGAATCGACTGGGTTCCTGCGAGAGGGCCTGTTGACACACGAAGACCACACGCAGTCGTCCACGAAAGGTGGCATACTCGGACGCAGGGTGCGCCAAAAATGTCAACAACCCGGAGAATTGCATGCCACTTGACCTTTTCGATCCTGTTGCCGTCAAGCAGTTGACAGAGCACATTGTGGGCGAGTTTGGCACCACGCTGATGGGGGTAGACGGCCTGTGGATTGCGCTTGTCGAGGATGATGATTCTATCGAGTCCGCAGTGGCAGATCTGACATCGCAAATGCGCAAGGACAGCACGCCGAGCGGTGTGCTGGTTCTTTCCTGGCCTCTCGCAGCGAAAACCTTTGGACCAGTGCCGCCGCAGTTGCTGGCGGAAGGTATCACTATGCACCGAAGCAAATATCTGGACTTGCCCAAGAGCGCTTACGCATTACTGCATGAATATCTGAAGATGATGGAGTCAATGGGCCGCAGCCTCGCCGCCCTCGATTCGATCGTGCGAAATGGGTCCGTGGTCGGATAAGCCGCACACCAGCGGCCCGCGGGCCGTATCGATATCCCTGCGGTGAATGAAGATGCCCAGCCCAGTTACCGGAAAGGTTTGACCTGCCGTCGACTGCATGGTTGTTCATCTTCAAGACAGGCTGTGCCGCTGTAGTGCTTCGGCAGACACTTTCAGGAGAATGCATCGTGCCCAACCAGGTTCTGGCGCTTCATCGTGTGTCACCACGCTGTTACGACCTGACGGGTCTGCGTACCGGCAGTGTCCGTGATCAATTGCTTCGTTCAACCTTAGTGGTCACTGCCCTTTGCGGCGAAAGGGCGATCGGTGTCGGGCTCCCCTTGCTGATCTTCGGGGCGGGCGCCGCCGGGATGAATGCGGCGATGCTGGCTGCGGCGCGCCACGTCGATGTTACCGTGGTGGAACTGACCAGGAACGTCTTTCCCAGTATCTCGGCCTCCTGGCTACGCAGGATCGATCCGACGGAGTACGACTGGCCGCACGGGCACTGGAAAGCGGCGCAATTCCCCATGGTCGGCACCATTCCGTTGCCGCAAACTGCGGCCATGTCCGGCGCTTCGCTGGCCGCAGCGTACACCAAGCAATGGGACAATTTCCTCAAAACCCGCAATGGACTTAATGGCTATGGCACGGTGACATTGCTACAGGGGATGAATGCCCATGCGCTGGTCGAGTCAGATCTTCCCGCGAACAGTTTCCTTGAAGTCGATGGGCATTGGCTGCCAGGGGCCAAGGCCATGCATACTATGCAGTTCGGTGCGAGGCTGTCATGTATCGGTCATGGTAAGGAGCAGGTAAGCGAAGTACCCATGCTTCGCAAGTGGAATGGCTATGCCGGTCCAGAATTCTGGACAGACAGCGATGGTATCGATGCGAATCGGCCGCTGCCCTCGGGGGTTACCAAGATCGTCATCTCTGGGGCAGGCGACGGGGGCATGCAGGATCTTCAGCGCGCGGCCACCTCCCTGTTCGGGCGCGAGCTCTACGAGTCGCTGGAATGGGCTGAAAACAGAAACCCCTGGCCAGGATTCAACATCCTGCCGACCGATGGCATGTTAAAGATATTGATGAGCGCCGAAGAAACGGCGCGCCGTGCATTTGGCTGGTCGCCGAGCCATCAGGGTATGCCGCGCACATTACAGAAATGGCACGACACTTTCGAACACGCGATCGACACAATGGTGCGCGCCTGGCCGCTTAACGTCGCCACGCATGTTGCGCAAGACCTGTTCCGGCCTGAACTGCTCGACCCGGCTTCGAAATTGCAAATTACCTGGTTGATGCGTCACTCCACGCCCGGCTACGCTTATGCGTTGAACCGCTACCTGAGCGTTTTGCTTTGCTCGCTCGCTGACCGCATCGTGCCCGGCCGCATTGAGGTGTTTCCCTCAAGTACCCTGTATTCGATTGCCCCGGTCGGGCACTTGTGCACCACCATAGCTACCTGCCTCGGTAAAAAGCATGTCGTGGAAATCGAGCATGGCAATGGGATGCATTCAAAACGCGACGCTGATCTCATCATCGTCCGCCACGGTGTCGAGCCGCGGCGCCTCTTGAAAGGTGCATCTGCGCCGGTGCCGGAACAGATGACGCCATTCGACCTGCCGCACTAGCGATGGGTATTAAGCACCGACCGGGCGTTCCTGATGTGGGCCGTAGGTCGCTGCGACTTCCACATCAGATGAACTGAACATGACTGCTTTCTCGAGTAGCAATTAGAAACTGTCCAGACGCTCAGTTACCGGCGAATCGCGTGTCCGGCAAGAGGACATGGCCGCTGTAAAGGCCAGGTGGATAAAGCGCCGAGAGAGTTTTGTTATGGCAAACCAATGCATGTTTGTTGGATACTGTCGAACGCGCTGTTCCTCATTGATCCCGACGGCTGATTCGATGGGACGAATCTACAGGCGAGCGAATCCATGTGTCGCGCGTGGTATGGATCAGAAAGTAGTAATGACATCTGCGCGCAATCAATGGCTTACCTTAGCCTTTGATCATGGATTGGGAGTGATTCCAGGCTCGGCAGGAGTTGGCGCGCGCTGCCAGTTGTAGTGGACGAAGCCCCTGAGATCAGGGGCTTTTTCGTTTTCGGGTACAGCCTCGGGCTTTTATCGCATCCCCGATGCGCGCATCGAGGCGGTCCGCTCTTCGGCGCCCGGGCATTCGACGTTGTCGTTACCAATCGTCGACATCAACTACGCGCTACAGCCAGTCCTGTATCGAGCAAGCGCAACCGGTTTGCCCTCGACGATGAAATCGGGATCGCCTTCCACCACGTTGGTTACACCATGTCCCGGAACCGGACAACTACATGGGTCGACCTGACTGTGGCGATACGCCGAAGAGGATGCATGCCTGCCCAATGGCCTCGTGACACGCGATCCAAGCTGTCGTCTGCCGACCATCCGGATCGAAGAGGGGGAGCGCGAATCGGCGCGCAGGTACACGCGGAGCGATCAGTAAATCGACTGGAGCGGGAAGGCAGCTAGCGGGGATTGTCGCAGAAATGTAACTAACCAACGAAAGGGAAGCTGAAGACGGAAAATTCCACCGCCAACGATTGTACTAACACATCGGTTGATCAACCAGACTGGCAGAAAGTGGGGCGCCGACGACCAACTTCGCAGGACGCTGGCGCTGTGCAGCGCGCTGTCAGAACCGGATGAGTTGCAGGGAAATCAACCTTCGCCAACAGCACGAACGTGCGCGATGCAGCAAACACGTTCGAACCGGGTCCGGACTGGAACCTCGTTGGCATTGGCGACATCGGCGAACCGGATAGTCGACGTTTGAAACGTCCCGTTCGCCGCGCAGTCCCACGGCAGGTGTCGCAGTTGCTGCACGTCAGCAACCACGATGGCCAGGCGCTGAACTGCAGTGAACCCGGCTCGACATTGCCACCAGCCTGGGCTTGATCAAGGCTCTCTGCAGATGGTTCAAGCAGGGTCAGGCAGCCGCCTTCAGGACAAGAGCAATCACTGCATGCTGACGGCGCTGCACCATGACCGCAGCCAGATCACCGCGCCGCTGCCGCCCGCGCCTGCGCGATCCAGCCATCAAATTCCTTCTGATGGAACTTGATCCAGCCTGACACATGGCGCGCAATATCCGCCTGGGCATTCTCACCGCTGCGCATGCGCGCATTCTGCGCATCGATATCGGCAATCGGCAAGCGCATCACCTGGAACAGCTTCACGGCTGCCGGGTTCTTCTCGGCCCAGGCACGGTTCACGACAAAGCGTGTCGTGTTGATGGCAAAGCCGTAGTCGCTGCCATCGGGCAGGCGTGTATTGGGCTTGCCCGGATACGCCGTCTTCGGCGCCTGCAGCCATACGACATCCTTGCCCGGAATCAGGACGCCATTGACCCAGTAGGGCGTCCAGGCGTAATACAGGATCGGGTCGCCGCGCTTGAAGCGGCCGATGGTATCGGCGATCAGTGCGGAGTAATTGCCCTGCACATGCGTGACCGTGCTGCGCAGCTTGAAGCCGTCCATATGCTGTTCGATCATCGCTTCGCAGCCCCAGCCCGGATTGCAACCGGCCATGTCCGCCTTGCCATCGCCATCGTTGTCAAACAGCTCGGCCAGGCGCGGCTCGCGCAGTTGGCCGATATTGGTGATGCCGTACTTGTCGGCGGTGGCCTTGTCGATCAGGTAGCCCTGGGCTGCCGGCCCGGCGTACTCACCCATGCGCAGTAGTTTGGCATCGCCGCCAGCGTTGTCATAGAAATCCTTGTGCAAGGGATCCCAGTGCACCGCCAGGAACGTGGCATCGCCATTGGCAATGGCGATGTGGGCCGTGGGGTATTCCACTTCCTTGATCGGTTGCGGTGCGTAGCCGAGCGCTGCCAGCGCACGGTCGACCAGCATGGTCTGGAACGTCTCTTCGGCCACCGGGCTTTGCAGCGCTTGCACCTTGATTCCCTTGCCGGGAAGGGCGTCTGCCGGCGTTTGTGCCATGGCCAGGTGGGTGCTCAGCGCCAGAGCGCCAAGCGCGATGGTGGCGATCCAGCGAAACATGCGTTGTGACTGGTGTTTGATCGTAAATTTTTTCATGCGATGCATTCGTGGTCCTTTTTATGATTGTGGCTTGCCGCGCGTCAAGCGCAGGATGAGGCCGGCCGGGCCAGTCTGGTACCAGTGGCGTACGCCACGGCGTGGCTGTCCCATCGATTGCGTCAAGCGGTCCAGCGTGATCGCCAGCAGCACGATGCCCAGGCCGCCCACGGTTGCCAGACCCATGTCCAGGCGGCCGATGCCGCGCAAGACCATCTGGCCCAGGCCGCCGACGGCGATCATCGAAGCGATCACGACCATCGACAGCGACAGCATCAGCGACTGGTTGATGCCGGCCATGATCGATGGCATCGCCAGCGGAAACTGGACGCGGCTCAGCAACTGCCACGGCGAGGCGCCGTAGGCGCGCGCTGCCTCGATCAGGTCGGGCCGCACCTGGCGAATACCGAGATTGGTCAGGCGCACCAGCGGCGGCAGGGCAAAGATGATGGTCACGATCACGCCTGGCGCATTACCGATACCAAACAGCATCACCACCGGTACCAGGTAGACAAAGGCCGGCGTGGTCTGCATGGCGTCGAGCAGCGGCCGCAGGAGGTTCTGGGCACGGTCACTGCTGGCCAGGAAAATCCCGAGCGGCAAGCCGATCACCATGCAGAAGGCGAGTGACGTCAGCACCAGCGACAGCGTGATCATGGCGTCGGACCAGATGCCCAGCATCGATACGATCAGCAGCGCCACCACGGTGCCGATGGCCAGCGTCCGGGTGGTGAATTGCCAGGCCAGCAGGCCGATGACGGCGATCACCGCGAGCGCTGGCGCAGCCAGCAGCAGCGCGCTGACGGCGTCGAGCGTGGCATCGATGGGAGCGCGCACGATCTGGAAGAATGGGCGGAAGTGTTCGACCACCCAGCCCAGCGCATCGTTGATCCCGGACTGAAGCGACAGCGAGCCGTTCAGCAGGTCGGACAGCCCGAGGCCGCTGGCCTGATCGGGCGATGCGGTTGGCGCGGCGTCGAGCCATGAGGTATCGCGCGGCGGCGTCGGCAGCCATGGATTGATCTGCTCAGCTTGTGGGGCGACGGGTTGGGTCGCGGTCGCGATAGCGGTGCCGGAATTCATGCTTGTCCTTTCGGGTTGTTTGGTGCAGCCAGGGGCGGCGTATCGCGGTCGAGGAACTTCAGCAGGGTGGTCTTGCTGATGGCGCCGCGGTATGTGCCATCGTTCGTCACCACGGGCACGCCATACGGCATCTGCGCGACCTGGCCAAACAGGCCGGCGACCGGCTCATCGGCATCGATGGTCGCGACATCGGGCAGGTAGGCATGCGCCAGGCCCAGCGGGCCAACGTGGCCGTCGAGCGCGCTGCGCAGCGAATCGACCGAGACCACGCCCAGGAATTTTTGCTGCGGGTCGACGACGTAGGCATAGGCCCGATCCTGCTCTTCGAGCATCGACAGCGCTGCGCGCGAGCCGCGCGCCGGCGACTCCGACACTACGATCTGGCTTTTACGGGCGATATCGCCAGCCTTGAACACGGCCGCGGCATCGACGCCGCGCACGAAGTTGCGCACGTAGTCGTTGGCAGGCTGGCGCAGGATGTCTTCCGGCGTGCCCACTTGCACCACATGGCCGTCCTTCATGATGGCGACCCGGTCGCCGATGCGCATCGCTTCGTCGAGATCGTGCGAGATGAACACGATGGTGCGGCGCTTGATCTGCTGCAGGCGCAGCAGCTCCGATTGCATCTCGG
>Ga0308158_10000760_pt1 | contig 43686 bp, 49 predicted proteins | sample PhyBR2_FD_201038 | JGI IMG/M metagenome (GOLD analysis project Ga0308158, IMG submission 201038) | Phyllosphere microbial communities from UC Gill Tract Community Farm, Albany, California, United States - DLSLB.R2 | ecosystem: Host-associated > Plants > Phyllosphere > Unclassified | place: USA... | reverse complement strand
CTGATGCTGTTCTCGTTCGCGGCGCAAATTCAAATTGCAATGGTTAGCTCTTACGTGCCTGCAGAGCTGTCGTTCTCTGCAGTGATAAAAGTCAACCTAATTAGTGCCGTGATGGTCTTCGTTTCGTTGAATCTGCCTAGTCTTGCATCCGCACTGGCCGGTGGGGTTGGCATATCAAGCATGGTTAGAAAACTGCCTTCGCTCCCTTCATTCGGAGGGGGTGGGAAAGGCGGTATTGAAAAGCCACCTACTGGCGGTGGCGACATGAAGGGCCAACCAGGGAACTCAGGCGGGTCGATGTCCTCAGAACAAAGAAAGTGAGAACGAACATGAAAAAGCTAATTTTGGGTATAGCACTGTCGGCAGCATTGGCCGCATGCAGTACGACGCCGCCTGAACCAGTCCAGCCGACCGGCCCTTGGATGCCAGTAAATAAACCGGCCACCGTAAAGGAATAAGCGATGAAATCTACCGTACAAAAGATTGTAAGCAGAAAAAAAGACGTAGCAGACATGACGCCAGACCAGCTGGGCGACTTCTACATGAAGCAATCCATGGAATTCGAGTCGAGCAAGTTTGACGACATGGTCAAGTCGAAAAAGCTTGCTTGGCGATGCTTCACCGGAGCAATGGTCTTAGTCGGCGTCACGGTTATTGTCAGCGGCATCAACGCCTTTTACAACAAACCGAATCCGCCAGGGATTATGCAAGTTCACGACAATGGCGACATCACTTGGCTGAAAACGCTTTCGGATGCCAAGGTCACCTATGGTAGGGCTACCGATGTGTCCTATCTGCGCAAGTACATTACTTGCCGCGAATCCTACGATTGGGAAACGATCCAAGATCATTTCAACTGCACTATGTTGATGTCGACGCCAACAGAGGGACAGCTTTACGCAGCTTTCAACGGCGAGAACAACCCAAATGCTCCAGTCGTCGTGCTCAAGGATAAATTCCGCGTTATACCTACACCAGGAACAATTTCCTGGGTGGGTGACACGGCCTTGGTTTCATGGAGCCGCAAAACCATCAACTTGGTCGATCCTTTTGCAAAGCCAGTCGTCGAATACTTCATATCGACCATCACTTTTAAATACGAAGACCAGCCGATGGACGACCGTGACCGCGGCATCAATGTCGCAGGTTGGAAAGCGACAAGCTACCAAGCGGCACGCGACATTACGAAAACATCATCAGTCACAGCAATGGTTCCAGCGAAAGTCGAAGGGACAACGCCATGAAAACCCTATTGATGGCAAGCGTGCTGTTTGTAACCGTTTCAACTGCCAGCGCTGCACCTGGTGATGATCCTCGTATCAGGACTGTTACCTACGATCCAAACAAAGTGGTGCAGATTTACACCGCGATCGGCAATCCCACGCTCATCCAGTTCGAGGAAGGCGAAACGGTCGAGGAGGGTGATTCCAACAAGGCCATGATTGGCATTGGAGACAAAGAAGCATGGAAGATCGGGCCACGTGGCAGCAATATTATGTTGAAGCCTGCGGCATCAAAGCCTGATACCAAGCTTCTCATCGTTACAAACAAACGCAGCTACGCGTTTGAAATCCTGTCGGTGCCAAAAAAATCGTTCATTACCCCGACGCTGATTGTGCGCTTCGACTATCCAGATACCCGCGCAAAAGCCGCACTGGCTGCAAGTCAGAAAAGTGCGGCGACGGCTGAACGCGTAGCTAAAGTCACCGGCAGAGGCATCGTCGCATTAAAGAACAATGCGAATTACATGATGCAGGGCGATACCGTCCTAGCGCCGTCATCAATTTCGGATGACGGCAACTTTACGTTCATGCGGTTTGGTTCTACGCGTGCGCTTCCGGTCGCTTACAAAGTCTTACCAGACGGAAAAGAAGCACTGACCAACTTCCATATGGAAAGTGACACCGGAATGATGGTCGTTCACGAGACAGCGGCCAAGTTCATTCTCCGCTACGGCAGCTCTGTTCTTGCTATTCGCAATGACGGCTTTAACCCTGACGGCAAGCTCAACGTGAGCGGCACATCCGTGCCAAATGCTGTTCGCTTACCACGAGGTGACCAATGAATACTTCCAACGAAAACTCCGTCGAAAACGATGACGGCCAGGTTGACCGTGAGATCCCTAAACTTAATTCCAGCAAGAAAAAAAACAATCTTTCGCGGATGGGGATCGCTGCTGCGTTAATGGTTGGGGTAGTCGCAATTGCGGGCGGGTCTGTTCTATTCCTGGGCCGTCTTGAGGAAAGCAAGAAAGTCCAAGCGGCGGAGCAGGCCAAAGAGAAACCGGCTGCGGCCGTCCAAGTGGTCAATCGGGATTTCGAGGCTACTAAAAAACGTATCAAGGCCGAGGAAATGGCGGCCATGCCGGCACCTGCAGCAGTCGAAGTTGATCCGGTCGCACAAGCGCAAGCGGGTTCCCCAAGCGGCTCGATGGCTGTTCCAGCTGGTGCGATACCTGTACAGGGACAAGCACAGCCTGGCCAAATTGCTGGCGGTGGAAATGGCGGTGCAACGAATACAGCGGCTGCAAGGGTCCCAACGCTTGCCGAGCGCCGTATGAGTGGCGACATCCTGGTCACGAGTAGTAATGGAGGCAACGGGGCAAGCAGTGGAACCGGGCAGCTGGCCTCGCCGGGATTAGGTAATGCCGAAAATGATGCGCCTCCTGCAGGCGGTTTCATGAATACAAGCGCGCAACCCGGACGCGGTGGCCTTGACGACAGACTTAAGCCATCGAACCTGGTAGCCGGAGTAGCAGTGCAGCGGCCCGACTTGAACATGCTTCTACGCCGGGGTACTTCAATCGAATGTACGCAGAAAACGAGAATCGTCACGACAAATCCTGGCGGTGTCGGTTGCACCATCGCAAAAGATGTGTGGTCGTCCAATGGGGCAGTAAAACTGATCGAGCGCGGCAGCGAGGCATTTGGCGAAATACGGGACGGTTTGGTCCCTGGCCAAGCTTTTGTGCCTGTTCTCTGGTCACGTATCGAAACGCCAAGCGGTGTCGTCGTTGACATCAACTCATTCGGGACAGACTCCCTGGGTGCCAGCGGCCAGCCGGTATATGTAGACAATCATTTAATGCAGCGCTTCGGCGGCGCCGTCTTGCTTAGCCTGATTAGTGATTTTGGCCAAGCCTTGTCCAACAAGGCAAGTGACGGCGGCGGGTCCATCCAATTGACTACCAGTTCGCGGGCAGGGCAGGACCTGGCCAGCAGAACGCTTGAAAGCACGATCAACATCGCGCCTACCGGCTACGGGCGTCAGGGCGATGTCATCAACATCTTCGTTATGCGTGACATTGACTTCAGGGGGGTATATGAACTCGTCCGCCATTAAACACGATGTGTTCGATAAGAGTATTACGCTAAGGTCGAAGCTGAAACAGTCTGGTATTCAAGCCCATCTTGACCGCGAAGGCGTGACGGAGGTGTGCGTAAATCAGCCCGGCAAAATTATGACCGAAACGCCTGATGGCTGGACGGAGCACGATGCGCCGGAAGCCACCCTGCGACTTCTGACCGAATTGGCCAATGCTGCTGCGATTTATCAAGGCGGCACGGGCTTGAACATGAATAGCCCGATCAAACAAGTCCGATTGCCCGATGGCCAGCGCGGCCAAGTAGTAATCGCCCCTGCCTGCCTGCCGGGGTCAGTTGCCCTGACGTTCCGAATCGCCAGCAACGAACGCTATTCGCTCGACGACTACATTCATTCAGGACGCCTCACGCAGTTCCGCGATGTAAGTGTGTTCACCGACGTGCCACGCGATATTCACCTTGAAGAGTTCGAGCTAGAGATGCTCCAGGCGAAAGAAGCGCGAGATATGAAACGCTTTTTTGAATTATGCATTGAGAACAAACTGAACATTTGCATGTCGGGCGGAACAGGGAGTGGTAAGACGACGTTTATGAAGGCCTTGGCCGATATGGTTGCTGCGAACACACGCATCATCACCATCGAAGACGTGCACGAACTGTCATTACCTCTGCACTGGAACAAAGTCCACCTTATGTATGGCGACTTTGTAACGCCAAAAGAGCAATTGAAAAACTGTATGCGTATGAAACCAGACCGCATCTTCTTGACCGAGCTGCGCGGCGATGAGGCTTGGGATTATATTGCTGCACTAAATACAGGTCACCCCGGTTCGCTAACGACGACACACTCGAACAATCCATTGTCGGCATACCAGCGTATTGCCACCCTGGTGAAACAATCCGAGATTGGGCAAACGCTTGAATGGAGCTATATCGTCCGGGAAGTAACAACTTCGATTGACGTAATGATCCAGTTCTCGAGAACCAAAATGTCACAGCTCTACTATGACCCAGTTCGCAAAGCAAAGCTGATGCGTGGTGAAAACGTTTAAGCACATGCATCCTAAAATTTCGCCTCCGCGAAATATCGGTTCGTCAATCCTACAAAGAGCAAACAATGACTAAGCCATACAAAAAGGTTGTGGTAGCTGCAATTGCAGTTGTCTTTATCTGTGCCCTAGCTGTTGCGGGTCAGTACGCGGGAGGCCGTTTATTTGCCGATCTGGAAAAAATTCCATCCGACTCAGTCACTATCTATACTTTGATAGATTATTGGAAATCATACAGCCATGTACAGGCGGTGAAATTTTCACTAATAATTGGATGGGCCGCTGCTATAGCTCTGCCGTTAATACCTCTCCTAATGGTTCTCGTGAGCGCTTTGACTGGAAAAAAGCCTGAGCTTCATGGCAGCGCAAGGTTCGCTACAAAAGCCGAGGTGCGACAAGTAGGATTGTTTGGTGACGATAAAGCGAAATGGCCCGGCGTCATTGTGGGAAAGTTAGATGACAAGTTTTTGACCTTTCCAGGCCAACAATTTATAAGCGTTAAAGCACCGACCCGGAGCGGAAAAGATATCGGTATTGTTACCCCGAATCTTCTGTCCTATCCAGATTCAATCGTCAACCACGATATCAAGCTAGAAAGCTACAAGCTCACTGCTGGTTTTCGCGCAAAACATGGCCAGGAAGTTTATCTCTTCGCACCGAATCATCCAGATAAGACATCGCATTGCTTCAATCCAATGTCGTATATTCGCAGAGAATATGATTATCGTATTGGTGACATTCAAAGCCAAGCCAGCATGTGGTATCCATCGGGCGGCAAAGACGCGTTCTGGAACGATAACGCACAAGTACTGTTCCTCGGACTGGCTTTATACATGATGGAAACGCCCACTGAAACAGTAACTATGGCAAATATGCTTGGATTGAGCACACCTGCCACCGGGGAGAGCCTAGACAAATGGATTGAGGCCACCATTAGTTCTAGAGAAGAGCGTGAGAGCGTATTACCGCGCTTGAGCGTCGAATGCGTTGATGCATTGCGTAGTTTTGCTGTCAACACGGATCAGGTCCGCGCCAACATTTTGAGCACGTTTATCGCACCCCTCAAAATTTTCCGCTCGCCTCTAATCGCTGCAGCTACGTCCAGCGATGATTTCGACCTGCGTGACATCCGACGGAAAAAAATGACCATCTACTTTGGTATGACGGCCGAAGACTTGGTTACTTACTCGGTGCTGGCAAATATCTTCTATTCGATCCTTCTAAACGAGAATACCAAAACGCTACCGCAAGACGATCCGAGTTTGAAATATCAATGTCTCGTCATTTTCAACGAATTCACATCTGTGGGGAAACTGAAAATCATCCAAAAGGCGATTGCCTACATGGCTGGTTATAACATGCGCTTGTTGCTAATCTTCCAAAACAAAGGCCAGATTTCCGGTCGTGAAGACGGCTATGGACCGGAGGGCGCGCAAACGTTGATGACAAACTGCGCAATGAATATTCTGTTTCAGCCTAAGGAGAATGAGGATGCGAAAGAGTATTCCGAAACGTTGGGCTATCAAACCGTTAAAAGCCGTTCAAAAGGCCGTAGTGTTAGTGGTGGCAAGGCTGGCCACTCACACAACGATAGCGATCAACGTCGCGCATTGATGCTCCCACAAGAAATCAAAGAAATCGGCTTTAAAAAGATCATTATTTCCGTCGAAGGATGCAAGCCGATCTTTGCTGACAAGGTGATTTCATATGAAGACGATGCCTTCACCGACCGCCTCAACTTGACGCCACCAGTTGTGCCAAACCTAATGATTGTCCGAGCACAACACCGGACCCGCGCCTTAAATATCGATGAGGTGGAAACCCTAGATTTAAACGACATCATCAACACAGCCGAAATCTTGAAAGCCGTCTCTGATGCGATTGGCATGGATTTCACAGGCTTTGCAACGTCCGATATGGATCAAGAAATTTCACTAGCTGCTTAACTTGGAGAACCACATGAACACTATCGAATCAGCCGCCAATCCCGAAAAGAAAAATCCGCAACAAGACGGCCCGACCTTGCGAGTATTTGTCAGAGAGGGAAATGGATATACGCTACAACACGAAACGAAAGACTTTCAGCAGGCTATGAAACAAGCTGAGAGGTTCTACGATAAGGGCAAAGACATCCTAGTGAACGAAAAGGACAATCCCAACATTGTTCATGCCAAAAGTAATCTGAACCGCGAAGTAGATGTTGGCCGTGAAATCCGGCCTACAGGTCCAGGAGACACGCTGGTTAAAGGTGCCGGTGAAGTTGTGCTGGCCAGCTTTTACACTAAGCTGCCTTTGGACACAAAAGCTTTCGATGAGCGAGCTATGAAAGAACCCTCGCGGCCGGCATTAACGCCAGCAGGCCCAGAAACCCCTAGAGAGCCGGCTAGAGGGTTAGGCAACGCGTCCGCGCGTGATTCAACGAGCGAGCCTGGCAAACCCGCTGGCGAGCCTTCTGAGCGTATTGTGGGCAAGGAGCCTAAAGCAAAGGATGTAGCGGAACCTTTCACAGCAACGAAAGCTGTGATGGATAAAACCGGCTACACGGTGCCCGAGACGGTAGCGAACGAGTACAAAGTGAAAGACGGAAAATTTCACGATAAAGCTTCTGATGCGCTGCGGTTTGAAGACCACGGAAAGAAATTGTCGACACCTGTCGAAGACCCAAAAGTTATCGCACACATGGTCGAAGTAGCATCGGCCAAAAACTGGGGTGCGTTGGAATTGAAAGGCACTGACAACTTTAAACAAATCGCTTGGCTGGAAGCGCAGGCACGCGGAATCGAAACGAAGGGCTATCAGCCAACAGAGCGTGACAAGGAGGAGCTGGGCAAGGTGATGGTCGAGCGCGGCTTGGCGGGCAAGGAAATCACCGCTCCGTCCAGCCCTGGGAAAACAAACGAAATTGTTGGTGTCAACCAACCCGCTGTTGACGATCCGAAGTTTCGTGCGCAAGTGCAAGGTCTTGCCGATGTGACGGCGAAGCTTGATGGCAAGCCCGCAGCCGGTCCCGTAAAGCTATCAGATGACCCGAAACCGACGGTGCCGAAAGAGGGCATTGAGCTTCCGAAAGGCCAAGCTCCTGAGCCATCACACGCTAAAGAGGTAGCCGGTCCAAAACCAGTTGAACGCACGCTGACAAAGGACGAACAGATGCGTGTTGATGTTGCCGCGAAGTTGATGGAAAAACAGCTTGCAAAGCTGCCCGAGCATACTCGTCTTGAAGCAATCGCCAGAATGACGACTGCTGTGAAAGACGGAACTCTCAAGATTCCGACACCTAAAGTTACTGAGCGTGCAGTGGACCGTCCAACCCCTTCGCCAGCTCCTGCAATGGAACGCAGCCGCTAATTTCGCCTCCGCGAAACCTTGATGACGTTCGACTTGCTTAACGCGACTCCAACGTCACCGAGGTTCCAAGGCATGGCGACGACAACAATTCGCCAGCGCCGAACTCATGTCACCAGTCAGCTACCAAGGAATACACCATGAAAAGTCTTATCATTGCGGAAAAGTCGTCTGTAGCAGCTGATATAGCAAACGCGCTCGGTAACTTCAAAAAAACAGGTGGATTTTTTGAGCGTGAAGACATGATAGTCGTCGGCGCTGTCGGTCATCTTCTTGGTTTGCAATGTCCTCCAGGCCAAGATGTAGGAATCCCCGTCATTCCAACGCACTTCGAGCTTGTACCAATTGAAACGAGCGCCGACCGGCTTGCGCTCGTAGAGTCATTGATTGCGCGGCGCGATGTTGTGGCCCTCATTAACTGTTGCGATGCAGGGCGAGAGGGTGAACTGATCTTCCGCTATATCTACTCCCACTCGGGTACGAAAAAGCCTATCAAGCGAATGTGGCTACAGTCGATGACGCCCGATGCGATCAAGGCCGGATATGATGATCTGAAAGAAGGTACGGCATTCGACAATCTATACGATGCAGCAGTTTGCCGCTCTGAATCCGACTGGCTGATGGGAATCAACGGTAGTCGTTGCCTGACCTGGTTCAACAACATAATGTACGACTCACGAGACATGGTGACGGCGGGCAGGGTACAAACGCCAGTTGTTACAATCGTGGCCGATCGCGAGAACGAGATACTGAATTTCGTTCCACGCCCCTATTGGGAGGTTGTTGCCACGTTTGCTGTCGCGGCTGGTGAATACAACGGTAAATGGATCGATCCCACATTCGTAAAAACCGATGATGACGACGCTAAACCAGACCGGCTCTTCGATACCGGACGTGCGACAGCGGTGCTGGAAGCATGCGTTGATAAGCCAGTGCAGTCAGTCGTAGACCACTCTCAGGACGACCCCAAGCCGCCCCCTAAGCTTTTCGACCTGACTACATTGCAACGCGAAGCAAACCGCAAATTCGGCTTCACAGCGTCCCAAACCCTGGGATTCGCACAGTCGTTGTATGAAACGCACAAGGTTCTCACTTATCCACGGACTGATGCAACAGCTCTCCCGGAAGATTATCTTGACACTGTGGTAAAGGTCTTCGGGACATTTGAAGGTGTTTTCGCGCCGCTGGCCAAGAAGGCGCTGGCCAATGGATACGTAAAGCTCACGAAACGGATCTTCGACAACAGCAAAATCTCCGATCACTTTGCGATCATACCAACAGGGCTGCAGCCGGTTGCAATCAGCGCTGATGAGATGAAGATTTATGACTTGGTGGCCAGGCGCTTTATCGGCGCGTTCTATCCGGCAGCGCTCTTTAAAAAAACCGTCCGCGAAACAGTCGTAAACAACCACACGTTCAAGTCAAACGGCACTGTGCTGGTTGATCCTGGCTGGCTCGAAGTGAGCGGCCGTGAAGCTGGCGGAGACAACGAACTGGCCTACGTCGCAGATGGTGAAACGCCCGACGTCAGCTCGGTTTCCAGCAAAGGTAACGCCACGAAGCCGCCAAAACGATTTACTGAAGACACATTGTTGGGTGCTATGGAAGGGGCAGGGCGGTACGTTGAAGATGACGAACAGAGAGAGGCCCTGAAAGGCAAGGGGCTTGGGACACCCGCCACGCGTGCCGCCATCATCGAAGGCCTGATGCAAGAGACGGAGCGTAAGAAGCCTTATTTCGAGCGCAAAGCTAAGGAAATTCATCCCACGCCCAAGGCTATGCATCTCGTTCCAGTCCTGCGCGAACATGGGATTCACGAGCTGTGTTCGCCAGCCATGACGGGCGAATGGGAAATGCGCCTTCGAAACATGGAAAAGGGAGCTTATCCGAAGGCCCAGTTCATGACAGAAATCACGGATATGGTTCGATCCATCACGAAGAAGTTGCAGCTGAAGGCGAAGGCCTCTCCGCAGTATGCAGCGCTCAAGCTCGACGTTCCCTGCCCGCTCTGCAAGGGAGAAGTACGCAGCGAGGGGTTTAACTTTCTTTGCCATTGCGGTTTTAAGATTGGCCGTAAGGTCTGTGGCAGGGACATCAGTAAAGTCGAAGTGACAGCCCTGCTGAAAAACGGTAAGAGTCCGCTATTGAAAGGTTTCACTAGCCCGAAGAGTGGCAAAGTGTTTGACGCGTTTTTAACGTACTCAAAGACGGAAAATAAACTGGAGTTCAATTTTCCCCAAGCTGGCGAACACGATGGCACGTGCCCAAAATGCAAAGAAGGACAACTCAAACAAAAAGCGGGGGCAAACGGACCGTTCTGGTACTGCACGCGCTGGAATGCTGACCCAAAATGCGATGCCACATACAAGGACGACAACGGCCAACCGTTGGTAGCCGCGCCGATCCCCTGCCCGAAATGCGAAACGGGCAGACTACGACTGGTTCCTGGGAAGGAAAAACCTTTTTGGTCGTGCTCGAACTATCGCAACGAAACAGCCCAGTGCAAAGCCGCATTTCCAGATCGCGGCGGCGTACCAGACTTGGCGCCACCACCACCACGAGGGTTCAAACCTGGCATGAAAAAAGTTTCGTATCCGGCATAAATTGCTTAGTGTAAAGTAAGGAGGACAAGACATGCGTGGACTAAGAGACGAATGGGATGCCCTGACTGTTGAGGAACAGAGTGCAGAATGGGATTCATTCCATGAGGCGAATGCGATCGGCACTGCAGACGATCTGTATTTTTATGAAATTTTAATGGCCGAATACCTTGTTGATTACGTAGGTCATTAATTGCCTAGTGAGAGGTCGCCTCAATTCGTTACAATAAGCGGAATCGTTGGCGAAGTATCAATCATTATTCATTTGAGCACTAAGGCTTGCAGGTCATGAAGATTCCGAATTGGGCAAAGTTGGTTTGGTGGGCTGTACTGGTGGGCACACTCACGTATTTCCTATGGGCACGCCTTCCCGATCTGCTGTCGGGCAAGGCTGCTGTGGCAGACATCGCAGTGTTCGGCGTTTGGATGGCTTTGCTTTTGTCACCTCTATTTACAGAGGTAGAACTCTTCGGCGTGACACTGAAAAACGAAATTGAAGAACTCAAGGAAGACCTGACCGCGCAAATCGGGAACATCCGAAGCGATATTCGGAATGCTGTCGATGTACGAGCTACCGTGAGTCCTATATTCAACATGCCATCGCCGCCGACAGATTCCGAACTTCCTAAGATGCTTGAAGAAATGAAGTCTGCGATTTCTTCCGCATTGGCCGAACGAGGATTACCTCCAACCACCCAAGTCAACATCAACGTACCCGAGGATGCCGCGTTTTTGTTTGAGACTCGATACAATCTTGAACGCGAAATTCGACGTATCTGTGCGCAAAGCCACGTACGTAACGTCCCAGCTCCCGGTATTCAAATGGTCAGAGAGCTGATGGCCGCAGGTGTGCTTCCGCAAGACTTGGGACACGCTGTACAAGATGCCTACCGAGTTTGCACACCCGCCGTCCATGGGGACTCCGTAAGTCCGGATCAACTGATGTTTGTTCGCGAAGTCGCGGCTGGCCTGATTTCCGCACTGCGAGCTATAACGCCAAACGTAACCTAGCGGATAAAAGCAACCTACAACAAATGCACTGCGTTGTAGCTCGGCCCAAACACAATCGCAAGGGATTCGTTGGCAGTGCAGCAAGTCCTATGCCTTCGATCTTACACAGTTTCGCCTCCGCGAAACTCCTTGTGAGGTTGCCATCCCGACGACATCCATTCCGGCTGTGAGCAACACATAGTACAATCGCCGGCGACGCAACGCTTCATCATTTATATAGAAGGAAGTAAAAATGACTAATATTGATCTGTCAGCTTACAAAATTAGCGAGCTGAAAGGCTTACAGCTCGACATCGAACAAGAGATTAAAACGCGTCAACAGGGTGATCTGGAAAAGGCGCGTAAGCAAATTCTCGCAATTGCAGAAGAGGCCGGTATGCCCGTTGAGGAACTGCTTGCTTTGAGCAAGAAAAAATCCTCCAAAGGGAAAGGTCAAAAAGTAGAACCACAGTATCAAAATCCTGATGACCAAGCGCAGACCTGGTCGGGCAGGGGACGCCAACCGAGGTGGATCGCAGAAGGCATCGCAAACGGCAAGCAACTGTCAGATTTTCGGATCTAAATTTGATCGCACATCGAAGTCGGCATCCGGGGCCAATCAGCGTTCCGGTCCCTTCTCGAAACGATCCTGGTTCTTCGCTGGTTCGGATCGGTCGACTGTCTTACTCGGTGCATTTTCAGTCTTCTTGCTGTGCCTTTGATCGTCCACGAAACGTTCGCCCAACTCGCGATGAGACTGTCGCAAAGCCCGGTCAGATGCCAGCTCAGACGCTCGATGCTGTCGAACAGCTTCGACTCTCTTATCCGTAAAGCTGATATTTAGCCCTGCCTCGGCTGCGATAACCGCCGCACGCTCTTGAAAATCTTTAGGGCCAGTTAGTACCAGAACATCGCCGTACTTTGCCTGGCCAAGCCGCAGCGCCGCTTCAATTGCTGCTCTATCATTTTGCAGCACTACAAGTTTTTCACCCTTGTCCTGGATGATGGCACGACCTGATAGGGTATAGACAACGTCCCCATTACTGTGGACGACGTGACGCATTTCCTTTCCTCGATAGATCATTGAATTTGGGTCGCTGTGTGTGTGTACAGGACCAATGGAACCCAAATTGCCGGGCACAATCGTAGTAGCCGGGGCCATTCGCCTCAGCTCGGTCAGCGCATCGATACTGCCACTCTGCGCACTCTCACGCAAAAAACCTCGATACTGCTCACTGATCGGCGCACGAAACTGAGCACGTTCTACCTTGATGGCATCCTTCAAAGCGCTTTCGCTTGTAACAAAGGTCATTCGTGCAAGAGATTGTGCTGCCTTACACTGCGCTGGTGGCAGCGACTCCGCATGCTGGCGCGCACGCGCCATTGTCTCTCGCAGCGCTGCTCGGCGCACGTGTTCGCTTCTAAGCTGCGCACTCAACAATTCACGCTGGCCACCACGCGCATTGCGCTCTTCTTGAAACTCTCGCCACAACGCTTGTGAAGGAGCGCGACGCGGATCGTTAACCGGCCGCTGCTCTACCTGACGCGAATATGACTGACGCAAGATCGACGCCGCTTCCTGCCAAGGCAACCGCATTTCCTTGGTCAAAAAATCCGACACGTTTAGATTCCGATTGCCAACCCGGATACGGTCACTTCCGTCAGATGATGACGATACCGGGTACTTGTCGATCAAAACGCCATGTGACACAGACAGGTCCGCAAGCAAACGTCGGGCATCGAGGTGCAAACGAATCTCCTTGAACTCCGCCAGCTCGCCAGCTGCGCCAATCTGGCGCCGTTGCTCGAAATCACGCGTATGCTGACCGAGCGCCGAATCAGTAGCGCGGCCAGTCGGGCTTAACTCGCGCTGGCGATAGCTATCCCGTCGCAATGAGTCAGCTCCACCGGCTCTGCCGTGGTCCAACTGAACACGTGCATGATCCTGCAGTAGCACTTTAGGCCGACCGGGGTCGCTTGCCACATCGATGCCGGACATTGTTCGCACACCGTTGATGGTTTTGGTTGCCTGACCTCGGGAAGTTGGGAAAGTGTCGTACTTCCCACTTGTGGCAAATGCGATCCTGAGGGCTGTAAGGCCGTCCCGGTCGGTTCCTCGAACATCGCCGGCTCCTGTGGCCCCGAATCCTCCCCGATCGCCTCCTGCGCCTGCCTCGGCCGGTCCATTGGCCCGTCCATCAGTCCGTCCATTGGCCCGTCCATCGGTCCGTCCATTGGCCCGTCCATCGGCCCGTCCATCGAGTCGCTCGGCCCCTGGGCCATCAAGTCGTCTTCCCAACTCAAGCTCGGGTCGTTTAAATCCGTATTGATGATCGAAGGGATTTCTTCGGAATTTTTCTGGCTCATGTTTAGGTTCCTGATACTTTTCGTAAAATTTGCGCGCCTGCTCAGAGAGAATGCGCTGCTTATCCTCTGGCCCTGCTTCTTTGTAGGTTTTGTATAGCTTCTTATTGCCGCTGTTCAAATACTTGATCTCCAGGGCGCGATAAGCGTGCCAGTCAGCCAAACCAACCGCGACATTGCTAGGATCACGCCTAGCTTGGCCTTGTATTTCGTATTTGTGCTCCAACTCTGTAGTCAACGCAGCCCGCTTCTCAGCGTCAGGAAGTTCGATAAACTCCTTAGAGAAAACAAAATCCTTTAGATTCACTCCCTTAGCTTGACCAGGAGGCTTCACATTCTGGTATTCATTATCCTTGCCAGCATTACGAGTGCGTGTTTCGCCGAATTCTTTAACCACGCTCTTAAAGGCTTCGTAATCGGTAACGTCTCTTTCCAGTACCGCGCCTAGAACTTCTTTTTTCAAGTCTTTGTTTTGCCCGTCAAAATGATCGTCCTTATAGCGTTGGATCATATCGGAAGCATTAGTAAATGTAAGCCGTCGATGATCTTTTGGCGATGCCAGACCATACTTGTTATTCACATGCTCCTGAAACGCATCTATAAACCGCTCGTTATGTTCAACCATTCCAAGCGGATTCATATGCCCGCCACTAAGCATATTCACTTTTGGTATAATTATATGAACGTGAGGTTTACGCTCAACCAATTCCCCAGTTTTCTGACTAACATAACTTTTTATCTTGGGTAGATGGGCTTCGGCATAAAAGTTAACTTCGTCTTCACCATATGCCGCAAATGCGAACTCTTGGAAATCCCGTGCAATGGCAGATAAAGTTTCATGCGAAACTTCGTCTTCTTTGAAAGCTAGAGTTATATGTAGATATCTTTCGCTTTTGATGTCTAAATCATTGATGATTTGATCGGTAAATTCCAAATCGCCAGCAAGAATAACCCGCTCATCCAACTCATCACGCGAATGCTCCCGGCCCTGTTTATGACCGCGCTCCAGATACTCTTTAATACCAGAGCTACCGCCCCCGACCCTAATCAACATGGTTCAATGCCACTTTCAAATATTTAGCAATATCTTCCAGAGCGCGCAGAGTGTCCTTGCACAGAGGTTCAGAGACTTTTCCAGACGCATTAGCAGAATTTAGAACAAAGGCAATTTGGTTCAAATTATTGCTGGCCTTATTGAAAAGGAACTGCATACGCTTCTTGTCAAGGCTCGCAACTGGTCGGGCCACAACTACCGTCTTGTTGCTAAGGGCGACATCACGAAAGAACTCGCCCTTGGATAAACCGGATGCTTCGATCTTTGCGCGCAAAGCATCGGCCACCGTCTTACCGGTACGGAATGAGAATGGTTCTGTCAGCGGCTCTGCCGTTTTGTTAGGTCGTGCCATAGTCTTCTACTCAACGCGTCGCGGTGACCCTAGGCAGCGCCAGGGCAGGTTCCCGGCGTCCGTAGGACGCAGGGGTTTCAAAGGGGATTCCCCTTTGGCACGGATATGATACCAAACCCGTCAGGGTTTTGTATTCATATCTGTCGTGCCTTGATCAGGCCCTACCTTTGCACGCACTATCAAGTATTTGGTTGAGGGTGGTTGATTTTGGTTGAGAAACCCAAAAAACCACGATACTATAGTTGAGGATAGTTGATTTTTGGTTGAGTACGGTTGATCTAGGTTGAGTTAACCGGAACATCAGCTTATGATGGCTGACCGCCAACATTTTTGAGTCTCAAGAGAAAAATGGACATAGAAGAGTTCGCAAAGGGTGTACATCCCCGTAAAAAAAGATCAAAGCTACTTCCTTTCAAGGAACAAATCCTTGCCCTGGATTTGCAAGGATATACGTACCCACAAATCCGCGATTGGTTAGCACTTAATACCGTCCAAGTATCAATGCAGATGGTGCATAAGTTTATAGCGCAAGAAAAAGCAAAATCAATAAGCACAAGCAGCACCGTAGAACCAGAAGCAAACAAAAAAACACCAGCTGGTGAGCGTGAACCTGGAGAACCAACGCATCATACTGTTACGCAAGCTGATAAAATACGGGCTAAGCTCGAAGAGCAAAAACGCAATGCTGAAAGCAAGCATTTCAAACACGACAAAACAGGAAATATATAATCATGGAAAACTCCGTACATTTCATTTTGCAGGGCAAAGGCGGGATCGGAAAAACATTGACAGCTTCATTGATAGCACAATGGATCGACGACAGGTTTCCAGGGACACTTCAATGCTATGACACCGATCAAGAGAACACGACGTTTGCAGACTATAAATCGCTCAACGTTCATTTAGTTGACGTCATGAATGCGGATCGGACCATCAACCGAAAAATGTTCGATAAGATGCTTTTGGAAGTTTTCGACAGTAAAAAAAACATCGTAATTGATAACGGCGCAAACACGTTCTCTCCGTTGATGTCATATTTAATGGAAAACGATTTTATTGATTTGATGATGGAATCAGGAAAACGAGTCTACATTCACACGATCATTGGGGGCGGCGATAACTTAAAGGATACTACTGCCGGATTTGTCTCACTGGCAAAACAAACAAACTGTCCAATGATTATATGGCTCAATGAAAACGCAAGCTGGGGAACAACAGAAAATTTCATCGAAACAAAAACTTTCAACGATAACAGCGAGAATGTAAGAGGCGTTGTACTTCTGCAGGGCAGAAATTCAGATACGTTTGGCGACGACGTACGACGCATGAACAAAGCTCGTTTAACATTGAAAGAAATCAACGCGTCAGAATCCGGTTTCAACATCTTGGAAAAAAGTCGCCTCGCAACGGTCGTCCGAGACGTTTTTGCAAAACTCGACCAGGTCGAATGGTAATGGACATTCAGCGACTACAAAACCAAGTCTTCGAGCGAACCGGAGTTCGCATTGATGCGATTGATCCGGTATTCACCGTAGTCGCGCTTAATGAAGCAGTTTTCGAAGAGCTAATGAAAGCTTTTCTTGAAACACAAACTAAGAATATCGGGGAGTTAGACGAACGAATCGGGAGCTTGGTGGTATTGCATCGAAATCTTGTTTCGGCCGGCAAAGACCTCGCAGAGCGTGCCGATCAAGCACATTTGAATTCCGCGCTTAAAGCAGCTACCGAGGCAAAAAGTGAGATACTCGCAGCTGCCAAAACAGCAGTCAGTTCAGAAATGAAGATTGCCGTTAGATTGCTGAAAGAGGCAACAGATGAAGTACAAAAAAACAAAAAACGCGCCTGGAGCCTTGCTGTCGTACATGCTGTGATTGGTGGTATCGTAGCCTCAGGGCTGATGCTGGCCATCTTGCAAATTCGTTAACATGCCGTCATCGGCCTAAGGACATACTATGCGAAGAATTTCTATCGGAATTATCGTAGCTCTACTGGTCGCCATCGTTGGTTACATGGCGATAGATCGCGAAGAAAAAGACGTTTCGAACGAGCGGAACAAATCTTTCGACGCCAAATTCGCACGGTAGTACAACCCGGAGAACACGATGAAGATCGCAGCGAGTGTGTTGAGGACAATCGGTCGAGGCGTCCGAAGCTTCATATTCATGAGATGGGAACCCGTCCCGTTCTTTGGTTTGGCACTGACTTCGATGCTTCTGTTTTGGGTCTATCTAGCAATCGCTAGGTAAGGACAGGCAAGAGTCACAAACAGCGCCTGATTGCCGATCGATCGCCATCTGGACAAAGCTAGACCTTACGAAACAGAGGTGCATACGCCTCGGGGTGGTCGGGCGGGGCTGACCGGGGTCGGCCCGGTCAAAACGCCCCTAAACCTCCCACGTGACAGGGGGTGCCGTCCTTCGGCGGCATCCTGGCCTTCGCCAGGATCGCCGGGGGCGCCCCCGTTCCGATCTCTCACACGTATTAAAACCGGTTTTGCAGTATGGGAGCTATTTCACGTCGTGCGAAACTTGCTGTCGTTGCAGGTATTTCTCCTCCGCGAAATCAGTGCTTCGTTGAGTTACAGGCGGAGCGAGTTAAAGTGTTGTATCTGCAACTTCATCGGCAAGCGTGCCTAGCGTCGACTGGTTGCCGTCTCACGTCATGGAAAACAATATGAACGAAGAAATCGAAGATCTTAATCCAGCAAAAATCATCATGCACTCGGCATTTGACACAGTACTTTCGCAAATGCGGACAGTGCCAGTTGACCAGCTTTCATACCTGCTCGGGCGATTCGACTCGTATCACATGATGTCTGACACTTTGAAAATTCTAAATGCCGACGAATTGTTGGTCCTCCGCGAACGATGTGACGGCATTCCGGCCGAACGTACGGCTAGTGGTCTGGATAGCTAGAAAGAACCGCGCACAGCAGCATCCACGGCCCGCATGACGGGCCTGGCGCGGTGAGAGTCTCATGATTGGTATCCAATGGTGACAAACGTCGCGCCGCCTGGACGCGGGTTTGTCACTATCTTTTCGCGCTAGCGAAAACTAATCACGATTTCTAGTAACCGCGAGAAGTGTCCGCTGCTCAAAACGGGCCGTGATATCGCGTGCAACATTTACCCACAAGTGCGGCGAAACCATCGAATTTTGGTCGGCCTTGTCGGGGTCCTGGACCGCGACCGCCTGAGCATGCAGCCGCACTGCCTCCATGATGAAGACCTCAGTCATAGGCCCAAAACGGCTAAACGTCATCATGTCCATGAGAAATTCTTGATTGGTCAAGCTGCGCGGTAGCCGACCTGTCGAACAGGCGGCGCAGCATCCCGCCGCTTGTTCCTCGTCCAGCTCGTCACCGCAAATATCGCATTCGCCTTTGTCAATTTGTGCGCTCATATCGTCGTCCCTCCGGTTTGGCAGATAGAGTACTCTTTTAGCCTGTCAACTAAAAAAAATTGTCGTCTTTGTCCGTCTTCTGTAAGGATGATCCGTCCACCCGTTTCCGACTCGCGCAAAAAATAAGAGACCTTTTCAGCAAGTGTCGCGGCTTCGCTATATAAGCGAAAATTACGGGATGGATTTCTTTTAAGATCGCGGAGAATACGAGTCAAGCGCCTCGCGGTGGCACGTGCCCTTTTAGTGTTCTGATTTGCGAAACAACGCATTTGTGATTTCATGTTAGCCCCGTAATTGGTTATCCCGAAAGGAGGGCTTACGCCCTCCCCCGCCGAATGATTAAGCTTTCAACTTGCGCATTTCTTCTGACAGAATCCATAACGCACGGTTAAGCTTCACGGACTGGTCAATGCCGGTAACTGGCCGTGTTTGACGTACTTGCCCCGTTGGCGTCCGCCCGCGCAATCCACCATCGATCAGGTTTTCTTGTACACGATTAAACGTAGTCCAAAGATCATTAGAACGGTCTTCAAGACGCTTAGGAGTCAAGATTTGCGTTTCGGTAACTGGAGCCGGGGCAAGCTCAGTGTCATACTTTAAGGAGAGCGCAGCATGTGCAAAGGCCTGCTGTTCGCCGGTATTCAACGTCAACGCCTTCATGCTGTCCATCTGGCCGCCGATTACCTCGAAGTCGTCCAGTACCCGAAATGCGCCCTCAATCACGTTGTCGATGATGTCGCCTTTATGACGGATACGAATATCGCTAAGGGTGTCGCCACATACCAAACCATTAGCACAAACGAAACGGAACATACCAGACATCATTTGATAGCTGCTTGTACCGTCATGCGAGTTAAGCAAAATAATCTCATTTGCTTCTTTGCTATTTATTTGGCTGGCGTGACGCAGTCGGACCATGTGTTTCGTGTGTTCGCGTTTGGAATCATCTCGGGCTTTGGCTTGACATACCATAAACGGAGAAAATCCTTGCTTGCGAAGCGCGGTAAGAACGTCCCCAGTTGGGATATACGTGTACCGCTCCGAGCGACTGGCATGTTTTTCTACTGCGAAAATCGACGGCGCGACCCGCATGATTTGATCGTCGGCCAAAGGAGATTCGGAACGGAGAGAAATACGGTTACGGGCAAATTTAGAAGCTAACATGATTATTCCTTTAGGTTACGTTGACGTTGAATTTAACTTTTTTACAGGTGAATCGTTTCGTCCACCATGTAACTATTATAATTCATGACAACGTCAATGACAAGCCTTTTAGGTTGTCACAACAAAGAAATATCCAAGTTTTTATTGTCTTTAGCCCGCCGGAAAATACGTTATTAAGGTGTCGGTGAGAAGACCTGGTTCTGCAAAACCGGTTTTAATACGTGTGAGAGATCGGAACGGGGGCGCCCCCGGCGGTCCTGGCGAAGGCCAGGATGCCGCCGAAGGACGGCACCCCCTGTCACGTGGGAGGTTTAGGGGCGTTTTGACCGGGCCGACCCCGGTCAGCCCCGCCCGACCACTCCGCGACCAATGCATCACCACTATCGGGGTTGTGCTGTGCGATTGTGACCTTGCCGTAGGCATTGCTTAATTTCGCCTCCGCGAAACGGCAAAATCAATTTAACTCTGCAACGCTCCGACGTTCAATCCTCTGCCTGATACCGTAGGCTCCGAACTCGATGGCAAAGTTGTCTGTCCTCGACGTCTGCCGTCTTGGATGAAACTTTGCAGCGGCAAAAATAATGGCTCATCACGTTGCGGTCCCCGTCTCTTGATGAACCCGATATTCACGCCTCCCTCGGCGGGCCGTAAGCTCAAGCGTAATGGCGACGGCGAGGGGTCCTGTGCAGCTGCTAACGGTCGCAACACAAAGAACAGTGTCTGCCCTGCCTGAGCTGCCAAATTCAGCCTACGAAGGCTCTCCTGCCTTACATGGGTGTTCCAAAATATAAGTGCACCGCATGTGCCTGAGCGAAGCACGGTTTCTGCTGCCCAAAGGGCATCCCCGGTTGTCGTGCTCTTAAGCCAGACAAAGTTTTGAGGTGGAACGCCCTGCCCTGCAAAGGCAAGTGCATTAGGTACTTGAGGCGGCTGCAAAAGCACAATTGTTTTGCTTGATACTTGGCGAAGCGCCGGGGCAAGTAGCTTGAATTCCCCTACACCTGGTTGCTGGACTAAAATTTCGATCAAGCTGCCAGTTGGCCATCCATTGTCGGGAAGCTGGTTAGAAAGCGTGCTATGGCCAGTGTCTATCGAGTTACCGCTAAATCGGGCTAACTGCGATGCTCGCCATAACGAAGGATGTAATTCTTCTGGCGTTGGGCGGATGTTGGGTGTAGTCATAGCGAACTCATAAGTACTGTGTTTTTATACAGTATACGTGTTCTTCGGGGTTGGCAAGGCGTGGCCTGGAGGGGTTGCCGCGTAGCGGCTAGTCGCGTAGCGACCAAGCAGCTAGGCTGCGCGCCCTGGAACGGGCATCCCGGTTTTTCGCGTAGCGAAAAATGCCCCTAGGGGAAATATCCTTATCGTCTGGGATTTGATTCTGTCGTGGACAAACCTTAGTCAAGTAGCGGCTTGACCTTTAGATATTGGTAAAGGGTTTCCCGACTAATGCCGTATTCTCGTGCAAGGGCAGCTTTTGGCTCGCCGGTACTGACCCGACGCTGCAGCTCGATAACCTGATTATTCACCAAGGCTTTTCTTCGGCCTCGGTAAGCTCCGCGCTGCTTAGCCAACGCGATGCCTTCTCGTTGCCGTTCGCCAATTAAAGCTCGCTCAAACTCTGCGAATGCACCCATGACTGAGAGTAACAAGTTTGCCATAGGCGAATCTTCGCCAGTGAAGCTTAGGCATTCTTTGACGAACTCAATTCGTATTCCGCGTTTAGTCATTGTCTGTACCAGACGGCGCAGATCATCTAAATTGCGTGCCAGGCGATCCATGCTGTGAACGACAACGGTGTCCCCTTCACGAGCGAACGAAAGCAATGCGTCTAGCTGTGGCCGTTGAGTGTCTTTCCCTGACGCCTTATCTGTAAAAATTCTGTCTACCTGAACCTGGTCAAGCTGACGTTCAGGATTCTGATCAAAACTGCTAACTCTGACATAACCGATTCTCTGCCCACTCAAAATTTGCCTTTTAACAAAATGTGTCAGGAAAGAATCTATGACAAGTCATTGCACGTGTCAAGAATTGCGTTTCCTGACCCTATTCTGACGATTTTTTGATACCACTCCTGACATCAGGTTAGGGTATAGCCTAACCTGACAAAGTAGCCTTGAGAATAAATTGTCTCTTATACAACAGACCAATTTCGCGGAGGCGAAATTTAAACTTCATCTCGGGAAACGGTCATTTCACTATGGAAATCACTCATCAAGTCCACGGCCGACTGCTTGATAGTATGTTTCTCCGCGTCTAAATCTTTCTGCGATCAATTCTTCGAGCTTTTGAACTTGTGGTTGAAAATGATCCCATCGCGCCTTTTCTGAATTCATATCGCCCATCGATAAAGATTCTGTCATATTTACTATATGCGCAAGCTCAATTCGTGCACTTTCCCAGAATAAGAATGCTGGGCTAATTGGTTGTACTACTGTAAGCGGCAAGTTGTATTCTTTTGCGAGAAAAATAAGTAATGCGAGGCCAAGTCCTCGCCGCCTATAGCCAGCAGTGATCTCAATATCGAAAAGATAGATCCGGTCTTTTAGCGGCGAAATGGTATATACAGTGCTTCCGACAACATTACCGTCGATATCTTTGATAGCTGCTGTTATATCGGCGTTAGGAGCGGCGAATTTTTTACCGCCATATTCCTTTTTTAAGTCGCTCAAAGTAACTTCTGGGAATATACGCTGAGAAATTTTTCGTCTAATACGTAGAAAGGAAATTAATTTTTTCACGGCAGCTCCAAAGGTTATCTAACTTTTTATCTTAAGCGAGTATCGCTCAAGATTCTAGACGGTGACACTGCAACTTCTGGATTGTTTCGCATATTTGAATAGGAGGCCCGTGCGGCGATTTCGTTTTTTTCTATGCCTAGGGTCATTATTTTTTTGATCGTGGCGTGGAGGTGCCTTAAAATGGCTGCATTTAGCCATGTCTAACTGGGATCGGTTCCTTGCTTACTTCAGCGTCTCAGAATATTTGTTCAGGTCGGTATGGCCGGGGTGTCTAGCTTGCTAGACGATGGCGTTTTGCAAAGAGAATAGGAATTTTAATGAGTATTCAGAAAGAACGTTTCCGGTGGTTTGGTCGCTCCTACTTGGACTGGGGACTATGGGAAGACAAGCCTCCGACACACAAGCACTTGTCCGACAATCTACGCGCATTGTTAACTATAGGGGCGTATTTCATTGTATTGCGCTACTTATGGGAAACCGATCCTGTTCGCATTCCTAGGTACGTCTTCCAATTGACTGTAGTAGTGTGGGGACTGTGGGTAGGCTGGTTCGCAGTGTTGACAATCACTCAAACTGTGCATCTTTACATAGGATTCATAAGAATTTTAATATTTCATTTTGGAAAACCTTTTATAAGTTTTACGACAGATGGGGAAGTTACCCCTAAGACACGTACACTTCTGACAGTCGTCTTTACTTTTTTGTGGTGCATCGGTATGGTTCTTTGGACAGGAATACTGTACTTAGGTGACGCTTTTCTTAATGGTCATTTATCTAAGTGAAAAGACACAGTCAATATAGCCCTGATACTACTTAAATTAAGCGAAAAATCGCTCAAATTGACTAATTTTGTTGATCCCCTTTATCGTCGTCACTTGGAAGGACAAATAGGGTATTAGTTCCTGGCAGAATTAGTGAACGGCCATCTTCGGAAGTTTGAAGCTCGCGCCCGTTTGTAGACCATTTTTGGACCATCACGCCATTTTCTTCCTTGTCCACGCATACCACGTTGCATTTCCAGCCATCGGCGGCATTTACTAGATTCCAGCGTCTTACTTTCCCGGTCTTTCCGTAGTTAGAGAACAAAATTATCCTATCAATGTCTGGCTTGGTTAGACGCTTCATGCACGCCTTGTAAGCCTTCGATAAAGTTGCGAAGTAATTCTTCTGCAACGGTCTTTTCCGGTATACCTCGGTACTCGGCGTTTGCTTTTGCCTGGCCGCGGATGATGCCACCAAACACAATAGCGCTGTCGTCAACTGAAAGCTCTAGTTTTTGGGCGGTGTCCAGAATGGCAATTGCATATTGCTGCATTTGGTTCTCGCGTTTAATGAGATTGTGCTCGTCTTCGGTCATTGGAATGCCATTCTGCGGTTGGAGTTAGTAAGAGTTATATACGTTACATTGTTAAGGCACATTTTTAGCCCTGGCATAACACTTGTAAGTGCATGATTATAAAGATTAAAAAATTTAAAAACGTGTGTGAAAACCCGAACTCGCGGTGTGTGAAACCCCGAAGTTTTGTGTGTGATACCCCGAGCTTATGTGTGTGATACCCCGAGCAGTGTGTGTGAAACCCCGAATGCCGCTTCCGTGTGTGAAACCCCGACGGACGTTTCATAAAAGTAATTATATGCACCGGTCCTAGCGTTGTGGGTGTCTTCAAATCAGTTTTTGTTCCTAGAATTCAACACCAAATAGACTTGCGACTGCATTCGTGTGTGTGAAACCCCGAGCTTTCGAGGCTGAGTGTGTGTGTGAAACCCCGACTGTTTCCGTTGTCATATTGGAATACCTTTTCGAGAATACTGCGATGTTGCTTCACGTCTGTGGTGTGGCTTCGTGAGTAGAACAGGTCTTAAGATCGTTTCTTACCTACTGCCGCTCATCCAGTTGTCTCCTTCGGCTTGTGCTTCCCTGTAGGCTTGGGCTAAGCGGAATGCGTGACGCGCACCAGCTGGAACAGCTGACGCGGCCATCATCAGCCAGTGGGTCCGAGCGTCTTCCGTTATCGAATTCCACCAAGTCATTCCGATGCTGGATTCTTCTTCGGCCAGAGGGAACACCCCGCCCCCCGCAGGTTGCTCGTCCTCAAACAATGTGAGATTCCACCCTCCGCCCAGGGCGGGATCGCGTGGTGTGATTTCATAAGTTCTAGGCATCATTAGAAAATTCCTTTCGGGCTTGGTGTGTGTGATACCCCGAAGTTAGTCATACAGCTCGGATTGCGTCCTTTTTCGTGGGCTGGCGGCTTTCCTCACATCACCCTTCTTTGCGTAGGCTAATGCAAGCTTCTTAGCGTCTTTTTGATAGAACCTTACCAAGTTTTCGGTCTTCTCCGATTTATGCTTCGCCATTCGATAGTCAGGAATGCTGTCATCGTTGATGATAGCCCCTAGCATTCGTCTGAATTCTCGAATGTTAGCTTTGCTACCTGTCTTTTCCAGCAACCGTTCTTCCGAGATAACCCAATCAGCTTGTTCACCTACGTGCTTACGTGCTAGCTCGTAGAGGCGTTTTTCCAAAGGTTTTCGCAGGGAAAAGTACTGCGGCGTAATCGTTAAAATGTTCTTTTGCTCTAAGGCGCGATACAGCCACTCGGACAAGGAAATCTCAATCGAAGTCATGCGTTTTTTTCCTTTGGCATCCGTTTCGATGATGTAGTCAGCTCGTTCGATTAGACCAAAGCTACTACGTCGGTCGATGTTGCCCATTTCTATGTTTGTTTTTATCCTTGTTCCAGACAGGCGGTCGATCGTGCTCTCTACGCTCGCGTAAGACTTGCCAGCTGTGTCCCGCCCGGTGGAAATGAGAAAATCGTGTAACGTGAAACGGATACGTCTACCTGGCATTTTTGTGCCTAGACGTTGCGCTTCGTTCATTGCCGACATGAGCTGCGAAGTGAGATAAATCAACAGGTCCTTGTCATGGATGGTGGCTCGACCGATGGATGATGGGGTAACTTCAAGCCACTTCTTTTTGTCAGCACTTATCCACTTCCATGTGTCCATATCTGGCTTCGTTGACAACGAAAATAACGGAGCCTCCATGGTGGCCATATCATCTTTTAAGTTGTAGTCGAGTAGGTTTGCCACGAAAAGGTCTAGCTGCTGCATGCCTGCGTTTTGCAGGGCTTCGCCCTGTTGATCTTGCAGAGCTGCTGCGTGTGCCTTCTTTGCCATTGCTTTGACGCGTCGTACTAACGGTGGCAATGTGCTCGCATCATCATCATCAACATCGCTAAACTCTGGAGTCGTTGTGACAATGTCGTCTTCTTTTTCTTCGCTTGGGCTTGTAGCTAATTCTTGCGGCTGTGCATTTTTCGGTGACATATACTTTACCTCTGGCTGGTATAATGCGCCTCGTTAAGTCGGGGCAATTCCACTTCGGCTTACGTTGACTTGTGCCCGGTCCCGCTTTATGTGGGGTCGGGTTTTTTTATTGTTTTGTAGAACTTTGTTGATCTGACGACAACGTTGCGGCCATCGCAATCTCAGACCGAAATTTTTCGACTAAGGCACTCGGTGCGATCAACGTAACCTGTTCCCAGCCTGGAGGCAGTAGAACGCCAGCATTGGCGGTTGCACGTTGTGCTTCGTGGTAGTCAGTAGCTTTTTGCCAAAACGTGTTGACGGTGTTGTTGATTGCTTGGCGAGTGCATCCGTGGCGGGCTGCGACTACGGCGAGTGTCTCGCCGTCAACCAAAGCAGATTTCGCCGCTTCACAACGATCCTTGCTGACATTTTTCAACAGTGGTAGTACCGCATCAAAATCGGCTTGCGTCATTCGCCGTTTTTCTCTTGCCATGATGATCCTCGAAAGTTTTTAAGGCTGGCCACGCAATGGTGGCCAGCTGACCCATTACGGCTTGGCCAAGCCTAAAACATTCAGCGTGTCGAACTTCTTCACCGACGAATCGCCGCCCTGGATGAAGGCCAGCATTGCAAATGCTCCTGCACCGTCTTGGCTGAACGTACCCTGCCTCAAACCCTGGATAAGGCCCAAAGCGATGTTCTTGCTGTCTCTTCCTGCGATATAGAACGACTCAAGCCACTCTTGTACGTCCGACTTCTCTTGCTCCGACAGGGACGCGAGAAATTCCTTTGGTGCCAAACCCTTAGTCGAAATCAACTCATATCCATCAGTCAGGATCGACGGGGGGAAAGCAGGACCTGGGCCGGTAGGAGCGCGATGCTCATCTGCGCCTGATTCTTGTTCCTGTGTGGCTTCAAGGGCCGCTGTAGGCGCTGTATCAGTCTGAGTTGACGCGTGCTCGGTATAGTGATCCGGGAACGGCCACGGTTCGCTGTCGGGTTGAGCATTGACGATTTTCGCCTCCGCGAAATTAGGCGAGGTCACAGCGCCAGGTTGCTTAGCTGACTGATCTTTAGCCGTAGCCTTTGGGCCTTGCTTTTGTGACTTGTCTTTTTTCGACGGCTTAACAATCTCTTTGTGTTTTGCAGCCACCTCACGTGCGTCTTGCTTGCCGCGAGTTTCCTTCAACTCGTCAACCATTTGAGCGGCTGCGACAGGATCAAGGTTTTCTACGGTCTTGACCATGCCGATAACTTCCAAGTCAGAACTAATGCTCTCCGCGATCACACGTGTGGCCTGCTCGTCCAAAGTAGTCAAAGCCAGCCATTTCGACACCCAAGCACGCGACTTGTTGTTCTTGGCCATGACCGCCTCAACGCTACCGCCTGCTTCTTCAAGGTCGGCTTGCAGCCTTTTGGCGATTTCGATCTGAGTTAGGTTCTTCCGTTGGATGTTCTCTTGCATCTGAAACACGACGGCTTCCTCTTCCGTCATTTCCCGAATCAGAGCGGGAATGGTGGTCTTACCTGTGCGCTCCGAACTCCGGTAACGTCGCTCTCCTGCGACAAGTGCGTATTCCTTTGGACCGCCCGGTGTTGGGCGTACGAGGATTGACTGAAATACGCCATGCTTGGAAACGCTTGCATCCATCTCGGCATTGCTGTTCAGTTCGTCCTCAAACTGAACGCGGATTTGCGGCCCGACATAGATTTGATCGAGTCGGAGGTCTGCCAGGTCGCCTTCGCCGCTGTTCATCATGTTGCCCATGCCAGCACCTAAGGCACTGCTCAAGGCACTGAAAGCGCTGCCGGTGGGTTTGGACGCCACGGAAGACGACAGTGATTTTTTGCTCATTTTGCTACTCCCAAGTTCACCAAAATTTCGTTGCAGACTGATTTCCATTCGAGCGCGGCGGCGTGATGACCGGCCCCCTTCGTTGCCATCCAGACCGGGCGGCGACGCATGGTAGATTGCTTGACGGCCGCACTTTCTTTGAGCATGAGCGGCATAATCGCGGTACCAAACTGGACCCGCAAAGCGGCCAGCCCTTGCAATTCTTCTTTACTTTTCGTGTTGATCTTGTTGGGCAAGATGCCCATCATGCGCAGCCTTGGATTAAATCCCTTTTTCTTGACCGCCTGAATGAACTTCCACAGATCGGCTAGCGCGGCCATTTCAAAAAGACCCATCGATGTCGGGCACAGTACCGCGTCAGCCGCCGCCAGTGCCGCATTGAGAGGCATGCAAATGCGGCCTGGAGTGTCGATGATACAAACGTCGAAGTCGTCCGCGAACTGGCGGAGGTTCTTCGCAGGGCGCTTAATGAACTCTTCGCCAGCGGTGTCGAGGTCGAACATGGACGGGTCGGCCCGAATGATGGCGACACGATCGGTTAGGTATTCGAGCGGCGTACTAGGTGTTTCTTCGGAAAATAGCTCCGACGCCACCATAGCGGGGGCTGCATCTTCCTGACGTGGCAGGACAAGTTCCAAGCTACCTTGCGCATCCATTGAGACCAACAACACGCGGAGGTCGTGGAAGTCAGCGGCGGCACTGCCAAGATGGAAAACGACGGTAGTTTTACCGACACTTTTCTGATTTACGACGGCTAAGGTTTTCATGGGGAGCCTTATAAATTCTTTTTACGTTGACGGTAGAAATATTGTTGTCGAGTAGACGATACTAAAACTGACAAGTTTTGTAAACATCTTATTGTTGTCATCAGCTTTACAAACCCGGATTGCTCCGGGCCTGCGAGTATCAGAACGGCACGTCTGAATCCGGGATGTTAGCGGGTGCAACAGGCTTAGCGCGGCCTTTTCCGGCGCGGCCCTTGCTCGATGGTGCCTCCGGTGCTACGGCGGCCGGCGCTGGCTGCGCGTCATCTTGATCCTGGCTACTGTTACCGTTGCCAAGCATTTGCATGTTTTCAGCAATGATGTCCGTAGCGTATTTTTCTACACCGTCTTTGTCAGTGTATTTGCGGGTTTGCAAACGGCCTTCGACGTAAATTGAGGAACCTTTTTTCATGTACTCCCCCACGATTTCAGCAAGACGACCAAAAAACGAGATCCGATGCCACTCGGTAGATTCTTTTTGTTCGCCGGTGTTGCGGTCCTTCGACTTGTACGAGGTAGCGACAGCGATGTTTGCGATCGCGTCACCGCTTGGCATGTGGCGCAATTCAGGATCGCGCCCGAGGTTTCCAACGATGATTACTTTATTTACTGAGGCCATTCTGAAACTCCTTAATGATGAGGTTTTGTAAGCCCCGGACTGGCCGGGGCTGGAAGCGTTTAACAGCAGTGTGAAAGGAACGCGTCGAACTCATAGAACAGGACAAACATCGTTGGCAACACGACGATCAACGTAGTTACCACTCCCAAAACAAAACTACTCCACTTTACATCTGACATAAAACCTCCGTTGCTTACGTTGACATAACTACTTGTTTTTGTTGGCAATTCATTTCGATCACCATGTAAGTATTATAGCGCATGACAACGTATTTGACAAGCATTTCAAGTTGTCAGATAAGGAAAAATCGAGAATATTTGACGGCCTGTTGTTGCCCCCGCGCTTATGAACTCGCATAAAAAACAAGCAAACCTGGTCCTGCAAAACCGGTTTTAGGACGGGTGAGAGATCGGAATGGGGGCGCCCCCGGCGGTCCTGGCGAAGGCCAGGATGCCGCCGAAGGACGGCACCCCCTGTCACGTGGGAGGTTTAGGGGCGTTTTGACCGGGCCGACCCCGGTCAGCCCCGCCCGACCACCCAGGAACCTATGGATTACTACTGACGGGTTTCGTATTTGTCTCGATGCTGCTCTTTAAGCTGCAGGCTGTTCCTCACCTTTTTGTCTTCTGTTCGTGCCTGCAAGGCATGCTTGGTTAGTTTCTCAGATACCAAACAATAGGAATGTCGATGCTAGTGGTACCGTCCATGCCTTTGCCGGGATACGGAGTTGACCGCGAGCGGCCAAGGCCTACCGGCCCGGCTCCTACCGGCAAACCCGCGCAAGCGCGGGCTACGGGCTACATGGACGTCTATTGTTTTATCTCTGTGTTGAGGTTTTGGGTTTTGCAAGTAAGGGTGGGCATGGCGCACTGGTTTGCTCGTTGTCTGTAACGACTCGGGGTTAGGCAAGTGGGTGGCCTGTAGGGGTGGCCGCTCGTCGGCCAGTCGCGCAGCGACCAAGCAGCTATGCTGCGCGCTCCGGAACGGGCATCCCCGGTTTTTCGCGCAGCGAAAAATGCCCCATGAACTTGCCTTACGCGTTTTCGGATTTTGTTTTTCAAAAATGACGATTTTTAGACAAGTGTTACAAACGCTCGTGAATAAAGTAGAATTGCAGCACTTCAACCGAACTCTAGTAGTGCAAATGGGCTTCAATAAAAATGAACTGGCAACCATTGCCAAGACTAGCCCTGACGGCTTTTCCGTTGAAATTCATTGTGCAGATGACAATTTTTGGTATGCGTTTGTACTGCTTTCAAGTACCTCCGAGAGACACGATGTGCTCACGGCTCGTGGGGATTTGAAGTCTTGGCGTCACCTCGATGACGCTGTCTTGTTCTTTGAACAAACGACCCCTGTATGTAAGTCATTCGTCGTCCGTGTTGGATCATGGATATTGTCGCGTACTAGTTGAGTGCAGACGTAACGATTGCTATCCCAATTCCTAGTAATTAAAAAATGACAGTATTTCGAACCTACGAACTTGCCGACGCGTTCAACGACATATTGCAATTACGCCACGAAAGCGATTACGTGTGCGTCCCAGTCGTCACTAGCTCGGGTACGATTCATAAAGTCGTTTCCAAAGACATGCCTGGAAACTTAGGAAATTTTCGATTTTTGTCCGGAACCGAAGTTTTTGGCGGCGGAATTATTGCGTCGAGTGCAAAAACGAAATATGAACTTGAAGAATATTACGAGAGAGAGGGCATATTTGCGGTTGTCGTCAAGGCGCTTGCATGCGGTCGCCTTTGGTACGAAGATCCGCGACTGCCTGAAAATAACAATGCTGTTATCGTGGAAATAAAATATCCTGCACCGAAAAATCACGACTCCGAATATATTCTACTGAACCTAATCCATCGTGAGCTTGGACTAAGGGGCATTAACAATGGCCGCTTGCAGCTTATTACAGAACGCATTCCGTGCGCTTCATGCACCTCTGTTATTTCTCGATTCAAAGCTGACCATCCAGATGTAGAAGTTGAGGTCTATTATTTTATGGATACCATGAGCGTGAAGAAAAAGCAAAATGTGGTGCGCACTTCCAAAGAAGTATTGCAAGAACTCGCTGGTACGCGAGTCAGTTTGTTCCAATGTGTTGAGCAAGGTGGGGTTGTAGACACATTCCGACAGTCCTAGAGTCCACAATTTCGCGGAGGCGAAAAAGCATACTTTACTGTTCTTGTTCTTCGGTTGGTTCAAGTAGCAACGGAAGGACAATCGTGATCTTTGTGCCCTGTCCTGGGGTCGATGTGAAGTCAAAACTTCCTTTATACGGATAAATCCGTTCCTTCATACCAATCAGTCCGATGCCTTCATTTTCACTAGAAATCGTGCTGCCGATGCCGTTGTCAAGGATGGTAAGACGAACGTTCTCTTCCGTATCGGACACTTTCAGGGTGACGTAGGCCTGGGTAGCTTTAGCGTGTTTCACTACGTTAGACAGTGACTCCTGGATCAGTCTAAAGATTGTTATCGACAAGCTACTTTCGAGCACTGAGCAATCGCCGTTCTCCTTGAACTGGAAGTTGCAGCTTGGATGACTGTCGTTGTACACGTTGATCATTTCTTCAATAGCGCCGCGTAGGCCAAGCATATCTAATACTTCCGGGCGGAGGCGACGTACGATAATCCTGGCATTTTCGTAAAGCTCAAGCGTCAAATCCATAATCGAGTTGGCACGATTACCAATTTCGTCGCTTCGTTGGCGGGACGGCTCCTGCTCTGCTAAGTGAACGATGCGTTCCGAGTTAAGTTTGGCTGCGATCAATGTTGCGTTAAGTTGGTCGTGGATTTCTACTGAAATGCTTTTACGCTCGTCTTCGACGGCGGTGTTCACTTTTTGAATTAGCTTTCTTTTCTCATCGTTCGCCTTCAACGCCTCATTGCGCGATTGCTCTAACGCGATCGTCCGTTCCTGCACTTTGCGTTCAAGGCTCTGCTTGGATTCGTGCAAACTGATTGCCATATCATTGATCGACGACTGTAGTCGGCCGATCTCCCCCCCGCTTGTGACGGGGATTTCGATGTCGTATTTCCCTGATTGAATACGGTTGACGGCACCCGTGATCGCTTTCAGGGGTCTTTTCAGCGTGTTTGACAATAACGTAGCAACGACAATGCTGGCCAGTAGGGCTGCCAACGCCATCGCGAGCTGCGTGTACAAGCGGCGTCGTTGCACGTTTAGCACTCCGACCGCGGACATGGCCACTTCTGCTTCACCAATGACAGATGGGGTGATTTTAGAAGCCGCAAAATCGACTGGCGGTGTCAAATGAGGCTGGCCGGTTTCACCAAATTCATCGACAGTCAGTACTTGGCGGTAGACCGAGGCCTTGGCAGTTGGCATCGTTTCGTCTCTCGGTGCGTCTGATGAAATCCGAAAAATTTGACGTTGACGGGTGTCGAAGACGCGGATGCTCTTTATGCTTTTATCTGATTTTAGGAAGCCTTTTGAGATGCGCTCCAGCTCGTCAACGTTGCCAGTGACCAGCGAGTATTCGCTGCTTTCGGCAATGGCGGTCGCAATCACGTTTCCACGTTCGATGACCTCAGTGCGAACTTCATCCAATCGGGAAAAATAAGTGAATGACACGATCGTGCAAAACAGCGTGGCCATTGGCACAACAGTGATCCATACGAGCCTAGTTGCAATACTCCAATGGTTCCAACTTTTGATCTTCATAACGTTTTTCCCCCTGGCTTTCTGGAGAAACGCGAGACTTGATCTGATAAGACAATGTTTAGTGATCGTGCGACGTCAACGTTAATGGCGACATCGAAGTATTTTGGAAACTGCAGCTCAGGCAAATGACCGGAGCTTTCGTAGCTTGTGAGCATCTCATCTAGTTGGGCGATGGAGTCCTGAATGGTCGTGTAGGTGGTGGCCAGTGCGCCAACCTTCACTACGGCTGCAGAGAAGCCGATTAGTGTCTGGTTCCGCCTGTAGGTGGATACCAGCACCGTCCTGATTGTTTCCGCGTTGTATACAGCGCTATCGGGCATTGCAAGGATTGCCTGGACATCGGCTAATCTGGTCAGAACCCGCGTAATGTCTTCGCCTGGTGCCAAGCGCTCGTACGTTACCTCGGCCTGGCGAGCTGTCACGCTGCGCCTTAGGATGCTCTCGATTTGGTCGTTATCACTGCTGAGAATGACGCCTACCTTGATCGGTTTGCCATAGATGAGGTCAATTAATTGGAATTGTTGGACAGGCGATGGGTCGGCAAATAATGCTGTGGTTGTACCTGGTCGTGTGGGAGCCTTGTCAACTATCGCGTGATAGGCCTTCTGCGAAGTAAAAGTGGAAATTACAGGTCCTGACAGTCCGCTTCCGGTTAAGTATCGGAGCGCGTCGGGGCCGACAGCAAGGTATATCGGTAATTTGCCACCGGAGCGTCTTTTGTTGACTTGATTGCCGATACTCGCGCCTGGAAACTTTCGGCGCATTTCTTCCAAGATCGACAACGTTGCCGGGGAGCGGTCACCGACAATAATTTGCAAGTCATAACGTTGGAAGTTGATCGCCTGTGCAACTGTCGTGAGACTTGCTAACAGAGGAACAAAAGCGGCAAGAATCCAGCGCCGAGAGGGTACACGCATGTTTTTTCTTATTAGAGTCGTAGCTGCTGCAGCTCGAAGAGTGCAGCAGCGGCGTAGTCAAACCCGAATGTTTGTCCACGAGCGCAAAGCGTAACCTGTCAAAGAGCTACCTTTATGCTAACGCGATATTGCATGCTAGAACCGATCCGGTTCGTAACAGATTTGTCTACGTCGTAAAAAGACGTCACTTCCGTCTCGTTCAGGTGAGTGATTGTGAACGATGGTGTGACAGTACTACCGCCGATGCGCCACTGTTTCGATAGGGTTAGGTCCTGTTTGCCATAAGGGCTGTTACCTAGACCGGACCCTTGATTCTGGTAAGCGGCCAGTGAGACTCGTAAGTCGTTCGGTAACAGGTGCGATACGGCCATCAAGCCGGTATTGCGTGCGTACTGAGTCAGTTCAATTGGTGTGGTGGCATGGGCGTCGAGGTAGGTGTAGCCCGCATGGATGTTCCATTTTGGAGAAGGCGCATAGTCTAGTTGGACCTCCGCGCCGCGAAGACGAAGCGCGTTCGAGTTCGTCGGTTTGAAGTTGGCAAGCGTGAGTCGCTCGGAAATTAAGTTCGTCAATCGGTCATCGAAAAGCTTGGCGTCGATCATGAGTCCGCGATCTGGAAAATTGCCTGTGTAACCGATTTCCTTGGAGGTGTTTTTTTCCGCATCTAGGTTGCCCGGCGCCTGCGCTGTCTGGGCAAAATTCGCCTCGGTCACACCAAGAAGTGCTGGGTTTAACCCAGTCGTGCGGTACGACCAGTCGGCCCGTTGCTCGATGATCCCTGGCATGCGGTTCGCACGTGAGAGCACGAAGCGCACTGTGTTGTTCGAGTCCAAGTGTTTATTGATAGCAGCGCGCGGAGAGAAAGAAGTACCGGTCAAGCTATCTTTCTCGAAAAACCCGCCAGCATTGACAACGACGGATGGCACTGGACGGTACTCGGCGTTGGTGAAAACACGCCAGGTGGTGTTAGTGACCTTTCCTCCGAGGTATGTTGCGCTCTCTGCTGTGTCGCGCCGGCCGCCGACGCCGGCTACCAAACGCAGACTGTCGGATAAGACACTGGTTGTTTGGACTTCTATGTCTGCTCTATTCTCGACATAGTTTTGATTGGTTGTACCGCACGCCGGAAGAAGTGCTTTGGCCCCAAGTGCACGCGCTGCGCGCAGTGCAGCCAAGGCGAGAGCATTATCTCGTGCGGTGCCGCCGGAAGGAGTTCTACCAGCAATGATGGCGAGAACATAGTCAGGATTGGCACGCCACAGCGGAGCCAGCTCGGGCAGATAACCAAGGGTCGGGAGGCACTCTACCCAGCTTTGCTTATTTGTGTGTCGCGATGCGTATGCGGTCACTTGCAGCTCGTGGGCAGGCGACAGATTTTTACGCCAAGTCACGCCAACGTCCCGTTCCTGCAACCCGACGTCGGGATAAGACCGCGTGTATTCGTCAATCAGCGGAGTTTCCTGCTGGCCATTCAGGGCAGACAATCGAAATTCAAGGTTCTCGTCTTTGCCAAGCTCAGTAGAGGAACGGAAGTTGAGTAAGTTGCGTTCTTGGTCGTCGTGGTGCATATCCACTCCGGCCAGCGTAAAACCATATGCTCTGACCTGTTCAAAGCCAGATGACTCGCGACGATCAAAAGTAACCCAGTAATTTGTCGAGGGGCCGATTGTCCCGCCATGACGGACGGTTGCGGTGCGCGAATTACGCGTGCCAATAGATCCACTCAAGGTTGTTCCGGCTGATTCGTTAGGATGTTTGGTGATGATATTAACGATCGCCAGCATTGAGTTAGGGCCGTATGACGCGCTGTTCGGCCCTCGTGTCACTTCAATGCGCTCGATCTCGTCAATGGCAACGGGAAGCATAGTCCAATCGACCTGTGCGAATGCTGAACGATAGACGGACATTCCGTCGATCAGAACATTCATGCGTCGCGGTGCAACGGCATTACTTCCATGATAGTTAATTGTGTACTCGCCACCGGAAGTTTGCGTTACTGCCATACCAGGCACTAACCGAAGCGCTTCCGGGACCGAGTTGATTCCATAGCTCATCAGCATATCAGCGGTAATGACCGTGACGCTCCCTGGTACTTCTGAGATCGGTTGCTTTAGCCGGGTTGGAGTAAGTACAACGTTATTTGTGTCAATGATGTCGAAATCAGAGCTTTGGCCGTGAGCCTGGAGCGCGGTCATTGAAATGACGCTCGTCATTAAGTAGCGAGGAAATTTTTTCATGTGTGATGCGTTAAGAGAGTCGAGGATAGCTGAGCGCCAAGAAGTGGACGGCGTTCAACGTAAAGTGAGTAAGAATAGATGCTTCGATGCGCTGGCTGCGTAGGTAAGCATAGCCGTAACCAAGGCCAGCAAGAGTCGCAAAACCAACCAGCAGGGGTCCGCCTTTGACGTGCGCTATGCCAAACAGGACTGCTGCGATTGCCATTGCAGCGTATTTCCCGTATTTCCGATTGCGTAGGCCAACCGTGAGCTGGTGTTGCATAAATCCCCGGAAGAACGCTTCTTCGGTGACGCATGTAAACAGCAGGTTGCACAGCAAATAAACCGGAGTATAGGCTACGATTTTTGGATCAAAACTGACATAACTCCAAGCAACACCAAGCAGTAAAACGATTACTGGCGTGGCAACTATTATCGGGTATTGCTTCCATACGCCCATCCAGTCTTCACAGTTACGCGCAGGAGTGCAGAAAAACGCAAACAGGATGATGCCAGCAGCGGTTGTATCGAAATTTAGGTGATGAGTGAACGGTGGCGCGCCCTGGCTAATTAACATATCGCTGACGATGGCCGGGTTCGCAAACCCTGGGAACTTGTGCATCGAGAGCGCCAGGGTCATCCAGCCGGTAAGCAGTAGCAGGGCCACACGCACGAATCTGTTTTTAGCATGCTTCGTCAAGTAGGCTAACGCGACAAATAAAGACAAGCTTGCGATGCCAGACAACGATACTAAATTGTTGAGTGCCCCTGCAGCACAGGCCGAAATGAAGAACGCTGCCCAAGCAGGTACGGTCATGCGCCCAGTGATGCGAACAGGGGGAAGCCATAGGGCGACAACGGACATTGCTAGAAGGCCGTACGTGAGACTTATCGGAGCCGTCATGTTCATCATCTGTGTGCTCCAATACTGACAGCGAAGGCAACCCGCATTTTCGCCCCCGCGAAAATCATGGCTCGATGTACCCGTACTTGACCGCTAGCAGGGTCAAATCGGCTCCCCTGTTGGTTCCCAACTTTTCTTTCAGAGAATGTGTCACATTGCTAATCGTTTTTTGAGATAGCCCGAGCTGATCTGCCATTTCCTGATTCGTGCGGCCTTTAGCTGTCAGGAGAAATATTTCGAATTCCCTTGTGTCGAGCAATGCGGCCGGGGACTGGTCGCCTTTTACCGACAAGCTCGCCAATCGCTTGGCGATCCGCGCCATGAAGTAGCTTTCTCCGCTGTTCGCATCGGTGACAGCTTGGGCTAGATCGGATGCACTGATGTCCTTAGTCAGGAAACCCCGTCCGCCGATGCTGTATGTCTGTTTGATTAGGGCATCCTGGTCGAACTGGCTCAAAAACAGGATGTTCGCACCAGGATGACGCGCCAGAATCGCTTTCGCCGCATCAAGTCCAGTTAGCTTCTCTCCAAAGCGTAAGTCCATCATCACAACGTCCGGTCGCAATGTCTCGTAGCTTTCAATGGCTTCGGATGGAGAGGTTACTTGCCCGACGACGTCGATCGCCATGCTCGCTAGTGATAGGGCAAATCCCTGCATCACGATGGGATGGTCATCCGCAAGCAACACCCGGATGGGTGTCATGGTCTTGTCACTCATACATTTCCTAGTTATTTCAAATTCCGTTTTTTGACCGGCTGATGTACCTATGCCGGCTCACGTTTTGCCATGTCTGGCATTTTATTTTCTTCTTGCCTTACGAAGCTAACTATTTCGCATCAATCTGCAGCGTCCTAAACGACAGGCTCTCGGGACACATCTCTAGCTAGCCCAGGATGTTATAAAAAAACATTCGTTTTCAGCAGAAAACGTTTCCAAAAATATATATGGAATATGCGGTTGAACTGAACTAATATTGCGGCGCACGGAAGACTATTTTACGTGGACTTCCCGATATTTTTTCCTAAATTGGAAATATCGAGGGCGCTTCGCCAGCGCAGCAGTGAAGAAGAGACAACACAAAGCGTGCAAGATCGAGACAAAAAAGATTTTTGGAAAACAAAATCGCATTTTGTTTTGTTTTTAGGTAAAATGATTTCAAACGTTAAATTCGTTCCTGAGAGAGGCGAACCATGAAAAGTGCCAAATTTATTGCAGCTGCGGTTCTTGGAATAGCTCCACTGGCAGCACACGCCGACACTTGGGCGTGCGAGGTGGTGCTTTGCTTGTCGAACCCAGCAGGTGCCACTGCAGTTTCCCAATGTGTGCCGCCAATCAAGAAACTCTTCAAAAACTTGGCTAGGGGGCGTGCTTTCCCGACCTGCAACATGAACTCTGGTGCATCACAGGGAAATTCAGCACGAAACGTGATGTTGAGCGGGCGTACATGCCCGGCCCAATTTCGTTACTACGTGGGGAAAAAAGCGTTTTGCCAATATCAAGGAGTAATCGACGTCAAGGTGTCTAACCAGCCATACACACGCGTGTACTGGTCCGAGGGCAGTACGTTCACCGAGGGCGGTAGCAATCAACCGGTGCAGCTTTCTGGTGCAGATGGATCATCAGCTAACGACCAGCTGATGAACTAGGTGACGCAATGGCCGACTACATCGCACTCGATAACGAATGTCTGCGTCATGCGCGAACGCCAATCGCTCAGGCGATTACGTCGGTCGAATCAGCGTTTAATCCCTACGCAATCGGCGTGGTTGGCGGCGCATTAGTGCGTCAGCCACGTAATAAAGCCGAAGCAGTAGCAACGGTTGTCGCGTTGCACGCGGCAGGTTGGAACTATGACCTAGGTTGCCGCCAGATCAACAAGGCGAACTTGCCCAAATACGCCCTTGATCTGGAGTCTGTCTTCGATCCAAGCAGAAACGCCGCGGTCGGGTCAGCTATTTATGACGATTGTCACAGAAGGGCAGCGGCCCGTTTTACCAGTGGTCCAGCTGTTACTCGCGCAGCGCTTTCTTGCTACAACAGCGGAAATTTCTCGACTGGCCAACGCAGGATCGGCGGCAAGCCAAGCTATGCCGACAAGGTTATTGCCGCTCTACCCACTGGTTCAATACCCCAGCCCGGTCTAGCTATTCGTGTCATTTCTAAGGCCGCCAGGCCAAACACTTCGCGCTTGCCTCAGGCGACAGTTATTAACGAAACCGATTTTCGCGGAGGAGAAAATCAAGCAGCACCTCAGCAGCAAGCTCATGTCAAGAAACCGACATGGGATGTCTTCAACGAGTTCTGACCCCTTCAAAACTATCAACTTTTTAGGTTTAAAAATGAAAAAATTTCTGCCAGCACTGCTCGTCGGTTCATCGTATTTCCTGGCCAATTTCGCCTTGGCGGCAGGTCTTGCTTCCGGTACCGCAGAAGCAACCAACTTCAAGAACTGGATTTACGGATTTCTCGCCATCGTTTCGGTGATCTACCTGTTGTTCCAGATTCTGCAGGCATACGGCGGCAAGCAAACCTGGGTTGATGTCGGCCACGCGTGCGGCAAGGTCGCACTGATGGGTGGTACTCCAGCCCTCGTTACCTTCTTGTGGGGCATTTGGGGAACGAGCGCGTAATGGCCGACAAGGATCAATATTCCTCCTACAACGGCCTGTCACGGGTCGCCATGATCCGTGGCGTCCCTCTGCTGGCCGGGGTCGTGATCCTCTTAATCTGCCTGGTCGTTGGATTTGCCGGTGCCTTGATGTTCGGTATTGGCGGCATCCTCTTCGCTGGAATCGGCATCCCTATCTTCTTCTATATCAAGAAAATCAGCGAAACCGACGACCAAGCGTTGCGGATTACTTTCCTCGAACTGTGGTGTCGCCTGACGCGGCGTGGCAGTCGGCACTACGGCAATACCTACACCCTGTCACCCATGCAATACGGTCGGAGAAACCATGTCTACAAACGTTACTTCAAACTCCCTGACGGAAAGTGAACTGCGCAGCTTGCCAGCCATTGAGTCGCAGCTTCCAAGGTTGCGTAGACACGTTACACCGCGTGTTGTGAGCTACGAGGATGGCAGGGCAATGCTCGTAATCAAACTGGCTGGCATGCCGTTCGAGTCAATGGACGACGCAATTATCGTCAATCGCTTCAATGCGCGTAATCGCCTTATCGCTGGTCTTGCAAAAGACAAAGGACGGCGTCTGTCTATCTGGACGACGCTAAACCGCAAGCGGGTCACGTTCGCAAGCCAGTTCGCGTTCAAGTCGTCGTTCATGCGTCAGTTTTCAGAAAAGTACTTGCGTCGATTTAACACCGGCAAGTATCTGGCGAATGACTTCTATATCACCGTAATCCTCAAGCACGACGACATCAAGGAAGGTGCCGCCGAGCTGGAGGACGTTGGTAACCAGCTGGTCAAGGCCCTGAGCGCCTATGACCCGGAATACCTCGAAACGTATGTGGAAAACGGCGTGATGTTTTCCAAAACCTACGAGTTCTTGGGCTTCCTGGTTAACGGGTTTTGGGAAAAACAGCCGGTGCTTGGCTGTCCTGCAGCCGAATCGATACCTAGCTCATGGCTACATTTTGGATATGAAACCACTGAAATCCGTGGCGAGGGCGTCACGCGCTTTGCGACGAACTACGATCTTAAAGATTATCCAGATGAAACGTCTTGGGGGAAGTTCGATCCTATCCTCGCGTTGCCGGCTGAATTTACGTTGACACAAAGCTTTCTGTGTATGGGCATCTATGACCAGCAACAGACGATTAAGAAGCAAATCAACAACCTCGAAGCCGTAGGCGATGCTGCAAAGCACCAAACTGCAGAGCTTCAACAGGCAATGGGTTACATCGCATCAGGAGAGCTTGCCTTCGGTGAGTATCACGCGGCATTAACCGTTTTCGGTGATTCGGTACGTGAAGCAAACGACTTAGGGACCCTGGTAGTCGGGACGTTCCTAGGCGAGTGCGGTACGCGCTTTGTTCGTGCAAACCAGTCAGCCAAATTCACGTTTCAAAGCCACGTCCCCGGCTCGAAGGTAAAACCACGTCCGATGATGAAGGCCAGCCGGAATCTAGCTGCTTCGTTCGGCATGCACAACTACTCAACTGGTAAAGCGGAAGGCAATCCGGTTGGAGATGGCTCGGCTCTGGTTCCGTTGCAGACAGCCGCTTCATCGCTATACAGCTTTAACTTTCATCACTCAAAAAAAGATGAAGACAATCAGGGTGAGAAGATTGCTGGTAGCTGCCTGATTCTCGGTGCAACAGGTGCAGGTAAAACGACCCTCCAAACAGTAACGATCGGGTTTCTAGAGCGCTTTGACGCCAAGATATTCGCTTTAGACAAAGACGAAGGCTTGAAGATTTTCATCGCCGCGCTAGGCGGCGTGTATTACTCGCTCAAAGCAGGAGAGAGAACCGGCCTGGCCCCGTTTCAGTTGCCCGACACGCCCAAGACGCGTCAGTTCCTGTACGGACTCGTCAAAACCTGCGGCAAGAATGTTGACGGCTCCATTACTGCGGAAGAAGGGAACGAAATCAAAGCCGCGGTTGATGCTGTGCTCGATTTGCCGCACGAATACCGTCGCTTTAGTCGTCTGCTTGAAAACATTACCGACGTTGGCGGCAACTGCCTGGCGCAGCGCCTGGCGAAGTGGTGCGAAAGCCGTGACGGCGAATATTCTTGGGCGCTTGATAACGTCGGAAACAACATCGGCGTCGTTACAGAAATGCGCGTCGGGTTCGATGTCTCCGACTTTCTCGTTGATAACTATCAGCCGACAGAACCCATATTGGCCTATCTGTTCCATCTGAAATCACTCATGCAGGAAAAGGGCGGCTTACTCTCGACGGTCGTTTCCGAATTTCATATTCCGGCTAAGTATCCCAGTACTTACAAGATGATGTTTGATGTGCTCAAGACAGGCCGGAAACGCGACGAACACTTAGTACTTGATTCGCAATCGCCCGAAGACGCTATCGATTCACCAATCTTTGCAGCCATCCGCGACCAGACACCGACAAAAATATTCTTGCCGAATCCATCAGCAGAATTCGCTAGTTACCAGCGCTGCGGACTGACACTCAAAGAATTTGAGGCACTACGCGAATTAGCGCTTGACTCGCGCATGTTCCTCATCAAACAGGGCAACCAGAGCTGCTTCGCCAAGCTCGATCTTTACGGCATGGACGACGAAATTTCAGTCCTGTCGGGCAACACAGAAAACGTGGCCATTTTCAACGAGATCGTTGCCGAAGTAGGCGCGGACCCAGATGTGTGGATGCCCATCTTCCAGTCACGCCGTAAAGGCAAGCGGCCAAAAATTACCAGCGATATCGAGTAACAGTCCGCCGTCCGCATTTTCGCCTCCGCGAAAAATCTTTTGGAGAAATTATGAAAACTACCATCAAGAGCATCTTTGCTGTCGTCGCATTTGTCGTCGGCTCCAGCGTCCAAGCCCAAATTCCAGTGTCGATCACGGCGTCTGTTCCCGATACGCTCAATCAGGTCGCCATCATGAAACAGTGGGCTAGCCAATTTCAACAGATGACTGGCCAAATCAACCAGATGAAATCGCAGTACGAATCGATGACTGGCTCACGTGGACTTGGTCAGATCAATAACAATCCTGCGCTGCGTACTTACCTGCCGGAGCAGTGGGCTGGAATTTACGACAAGGTAAAAAGCGGGAATTTGTCAGGTATCAGCAGCGTTGCAAGTGGCATCTACAGTTCAGAGGGTTTCAACCCTAATGCTGTAGGTGCGCGTCGGCGCCAGGGAGAAATCCTGGCCGCTAACAAAGCGATGACTATGCGGTCATATGACCAAACCCAAGCGCGCTTGAACAACATCAATGCGCTCATGGCTCAAGCCGACGCGACGCAGGACATGAAAGCTGCTTCGGACTTACAAAACCGAATTGCGGCCGAGAACGCGATGATCCAAAACGAGCAAATCAGGCTGAACCTCGCAGCGCAATTGCAACTGGCCGAAGCGAAGTTGGCCGATGCGCAACGTGCTCGTGAATTTGATGAAAAGTTCGCCAGGTGATGAAGGCCATTCTCATCATCGTCATTGTCGCGTTGCTAGCCACAGCCGTCGTCTACATGGCGACGGATCGCCAAGAAAAGGACGTGGCACATCAACGTGACAAGACCTTCGACGCCAAATTCGCAAAGTAACCAAAGGTCGAAATTATGGCAGCCATAACACCGTTCCAAGAGCTTTATACGTTCTTCGACACCTCCGTCATTTCGGTACTGCAGAACGGTACAACGAACATGATTGCGTTGATCTCGCCACTGTTCGCGGCGGGCTTTGGCGTCTACGTAATGCTCATAGCATTCTCGTATATGCGTGGCGAGAACGAAGAATACATTCTTGACTTTTTTTACCGCATGATCGGTTGGGGCGTGGTGATTTCGCTGGGCCTGAACGCGTCGATGTATACGGAACACGTTGTCCCATTCATCAATGGTCTTGGCGAGGACTTAGCAGGAACGGTCGGCACGACTTTTAATTCAGCATCCGCGCTCGATGTCATGGTGAATAAATTCCTCGATGCATTTATCAAATTGTATAACGAGGCTGATGGCATTAAACAGACGTTGTTTGCCGTCCTGGCAATAACCGGAGCGTCTGTTTTCGCGGGGGCCTTCATGGTTGTTGCAATCGCTTACATCATCTTGGCCAAGGTTGCCATGGGCATTCTGGTAGCAGTCGGCCCCCTCTTTATTGCGGCAGCGCTGTTTCCCGCAACCCGTGACTTATTCAAGTCGTGGACCGGGCAGCTGTTGAACTACGCATTTTTGCTGATGCTGTTCTCGTTCGCAGCGCAGATTCAAATTGCAATGGTTAGCTCTTACGTGCCTGCAGAGTTGTCTTTCTCTGCAGTGATAAAAGTCAACCTAATTAGTGCCGTGATGGTCTTCGTTTCGTTGAATCTGCCTAGTCTTGCATCCGCACTGGCCGGTGGGGTTGGCATATCAAGCATGGTTAGAAAACTGCCT